>ENA-OWNT01003181-OWNT01003181.1-seawater-metagenome-genome-assembly--contig:-NODE-3181-length-15825-cov-4.362268_pt1 | contig 15825 bp, 18 predicted proteins | sample MGYA00238136_ERZ651165 | MGnify/ENA primary metagenome ERZ651165 (study PRJEB26861, sample SAMN08777766) | seawater metagenome | isolation source: coastal seawater | place: USA: Florida | collected...
ATTATTTGTCAAATGCATGAGACGGTTATTCAGGTTCGACTCTGCGGATAGCTCGTAATCATCTGCGCAGAAGCGTAAATCTGCAAGGTAGTTCGCACAAGTTAAAGAGTTGGAACACGTTCACCATGTGCATGTCAGACCGAGCTACTACGTACAGCAAGCATCGAAAAACCAAATTTCGAGCGGTGAACTACGGGCAACCAGCACCCATTGTCTGATGTCAAACTTCTTGCCATGGATCAACAAAGGGCGTTCGATGTATCTGTGACCACGTAGTTGCAAGTGAGCGTACAAAACTGGTGTGCTTCTGACAGCACAGGTCCACAAAACGTACTGCTGTGCAACAGCTGTGTTCTTGACTTCTTCGACATTGGCGCCGACATCTGAAATTGCGGTGCGCCACAAACTATCGCCAATGGTTCGATGCAAATAGGCGATCACTTGACCAATATCATCAACAACACAGATTCCTTCGCCGCGCGCTGCATTGCCTGTCGATACATCCAAATATGAGGTGGCTGTGCCACACAGCAGCGCCTCAAACGTGCGTCAGCGTGAAAAATACCTGGCTTCACTACCCATGTGCCGCGTACTGAGTTCAAGATGACCCATTCAGGCCATCTCAAAGTTTCGAGGCCGGGACCGACTGCTGCAGCGTCGCTTTGTTGCCCTATTTCGTCGGCCATCTTCTCGCGCAGCTGTTTGGCACTGTGTTCACCATCACATGCACCATGGTAACCAAGTTACGCAGTGCCGGGTTGAGTGATTTTAGCACAAAGCTTACCTTGTACCAAACCCCAGGACGCCCACAAGGAGCGCGACATCAATACATAACAAACTAGACGGTGTAGGCAAGTCTTGGCAAGCTCGACTTAGTGAGGCTACTGCCTCAAGGCACGGAGACGCTACCGATTTGATCACAATGTTCTCTCGTTGGAGACCAGATACAGCGGCGTATGATGCGGAGACAACAAAGTTTGCGATGAAAAGGAAGAAGTCAACAGGCCGGGCAAGATCCCAACACTGCGGCAAGTAGTTTGAGCCCATCGCGTAAGGCCGATTGGAACTCGACTTTCCAACCGGAAAAGCTAGGTCAGCGGCGCGAAGGCGCCAGCACAGTTCACGTTTCAACCCAAGACAACGTGATCCCTGGATGTGATTGAGCAGAGATGCTTTTGATTTTCTGGTGAAGTCTCGCTCGCAATTTGAGTAGTTGCGCCACTTCAAATTATATTGGCTGGCCCTCAAAAACGGTTGCGCTGTCCAGCCCCTGCGCTCAGCCAAGTTTGCGTGCACGTCGAAAAACTTTGAGTCAGCCACAAACGTTGGCTTGGACGCACGAGTGCCAAGGCCGGAGGTAAAGACGGCGGGAAGGCCGTATAGGGCTGTTTGCTGATGTCGGAGCTGCAAATCTTCAACAACTGCTTTGCCATTTTCAAACCGGCCGCGAAGTTTGCCGTCGCCGTCGTGCACGAGCAACCCTTCAGGCGACGCAACAATGTCAGGCCAAAATTGCGCAATATTGCGCGCGCAAGCTGTCAGGTATCTATCTGACGGAAAACCACGCCAAAGAACGTTGTTGCGAATGTAGGCGATTGCGTAAAGCTCAGAAGCTGCATCACCCACTGCAACCCACTGTCGTCGATAACGGTTCTGGTCGAAATCGCCGCCGAAAGGATTGGCCCCAACTGGAATTCCTTCGAACCTGTCCAACATGTCGAATTCCGCACTTGTGAGATACACTATTGAGCCATATGTCACTGCATCACTATTCCGCTCCAAAGAAGCGACACCTCCGCCACCCCACTTGCGTGAATAGCCCGCGAAAATACGTTGGAAGCCTCGCACGCAAGCTCCCTCGGCTGTCAAAAATGGATTGTTCAGTCGCTCACGAAGTTGGAACACCGAGTTGGAACCATGGCAGAAGCAGGGTATGCGTCCACCATCGGCCTTGCAACGCCGTTCAAACTCTTCAACGTTGGCGGCAGGAGATGGCATGCTTTCAAGCAGTACGAACGCTGGAGCGCGTGTCGGCCCCAGTTCTCACTGCTCAGCGAAAACCTGTATTTTAAAACCCTGAAATACTCCTTTGAACCAGCGCTTTCAAATTCTTGCTTGCTCCGTTATCAGCACTCGCCAAGGACACAGCCACTAGCCGTGGGTGGGTAAAGGTGTCCACAGAACCCGCCGTTCCACCCACAACAACCCGACACTAACACCAACACCATAATCCAACAGCCAAACCAAATATAAACCAACCAAATCTGTGACACAACTCGGAAGACGCACGCATCAACCAACTTCCTTCGCAGAACCGACACCCCCGTGCCGCCAAACACCAACGGCAACACTAACCTCGATACCTCGCCACCTCGCCGCCACCTCGCCACAAACAAGGGACAATTCAATTGACAACACCAACGACCAGCAACCAGCAACGAGCAACCAACCAACAGCCAACGCGCAACAAGCAACGAGCAACGAGCAACGAGCAACGAGCAACGAGCAACGAGCAACGAGCAACGAGCAACGAGCAAACGAACCACACGCAACAAACAACCGAAGCAGCCGAAGCCACCGAAGCGTTCCGAGAAATCGCAACCGAAAGCGAAGACAAAACTTCAAACTTCCAACTTCAAACTTGTGAAGCTTCAGTTCTTACGTTGCATTCTGTATGGCCTATACAACACTTCGGCGAATACTCCCAAAACTTGAATACTTCCTTCAGTCCGTGACTGTACTATTATTCACATACACAACCCACTCCGACAATATTTCCGTAAACAGGACTGTTTTGTTAATTCATACTACATTGTATACAGGCTACCATACCGCTTCCGTCACTGTCGTTGTGAGTTGTTGTCGTGTTTGTGTGCACTGTCTCATTCTGCATAATGTTGAAAGTGTAAATCAGTACTGTGCACATCGTATAAATTCAAATTTCGCGGTCAATCATAAGCTTTAACAAAGCCAAAAATATTTTTTAAGAAACGAAAAAGTAGATGTACAGTATGAAAATATAGTTTTTTAAATGTCAAATTGTGGATGAACTCACAGTTCAAAACAAAAACCGGAAGCCGTCGTCAGTCAGTGACTGACGGTGAGTAGCGGGTGACCGAGAAAGTGAGTGAGTGAGTGAGTGAGTGCGTGAGTGAGTGCGTGAGTGAGTGACTGTGAGTGAGTGAGTGAAGCAGTTCAAATTTTGAACCGTCGTCGTCGTCGTCGTCGTCGTTGGTCGTTCTCGTCGTCGTTGGTCGTTCTCATCGTTGTCGTCATTGGCCGTCGTCGTTCGTCGTCGTTGGAGGCATTGTCGGTCGTCTTCGTTGCTGCAGGCAATGCTGTTGGAGGCGTCGTCGGAGGAGACATTGTAGTCCTTGTCCATGTTGGTGCCGTCGTACTGTATCATTGTAGACGACCGCCGTTGTGTCATTCAAAATCGATGGAGGCAGGTAGTTGTGCGCGACGCCATCCTGGAAGGAACAATAGCACACTTATATCGCGGTTTAGGACGTCGATGCGTGGTGCAAAGTGGCCAGATGTACGTCCAAGGTGTGCGGGGGGGTGATCTATTCTGAAGCGGCATTTTTGGGCACCCCTGCTTGTCGCTGCAAATTCCGCGACGTTGTCGTAGGGCGTTGTTTGCAAACCACACACCGCTGTGTCGCCTGCGCAACAACACAGCATCAAAATGTCGAAACAGAACAGCTCTCGAGCTGAAGACTCGCCGATCGTGTCCGTGCAAGCCACCGCCGCTGCCGAAGAAGGCGAGACGCCACCACCCGGCAGCGTTGTTGTGGTCAGCACACACAGCGCTGCTCCACAAGGCGAGCGGAAACGAGGCGCAGCACCACAGAAGCGCCAGTCCAAACGCGGCAAGCGCAGCGGCAGCGCTTTGCCCATTATAACGGCGGAAGACATCGTTCGGGACTATGCCGTGGAGGGCTTTTACCTGGGATCAGCCGGCGAGCTGCGGTGCCGCTGCTCTCAGAAGGCTTGTTACGGCGACTGGACGAAGGAGAAGCTGATGCGGCACATCACCGGATCGATCCACAAAAAGTTGATGTCCAAAGAGGTTCGCATCTTCGACAGCTTTGAAGAAGCCACCGCCGCTATTGGGCCACAAATGGAGTTCGGGCTGCCCTCTCGTGACGCGATGGCGTCCTTCCAACAACGAGTCGAGAACACCGACACCGACGAGGTTGCTGCGCCGCAACCCGCCACCGCCCCATCGAAGACAGCCGCACCACGGCCGCCGGCTGGCCCGTCGCCTCTCGCACCGGTGATGGTGCAGAACCGGGCAGCGATGTTTCCGTTGTCGGCACAGGCGTCGCCCATGCTCGATTTGAAGTTTGAACCACAACCCGGCGTGCTGTGGACACGCGTGGAGCTCCCACCCAAAGATGACGAGCCCGCCACAAAGTATGTTTGCTGTAGTGGCAGTGATACCACGACTATTGCTGCGTCTGCGTGCCGCGTGTCGTTTTGTTGCAGCGCACTCCGTCAATGCCAATGATATTCGCGCACCATTATATTCCTCTCAGTAGTCACTCAATCTTCGTTGTACAACTTTGGCTCTTGGTGCAGGTATTGGTACAATGCGAGCACCGGAGAAACGGCATGGGTGCCTCCGCCACCGCCGGTGCCGAAGTTTGACGATGCCGATACGCCGGACGAAGATGAAGTCAGGACGCGCAATGCCACTAAACTTGCCCGCAGCACACACAAAAAACTCCTCACACCCGACCAGGTTGGTTGTCACGCGCGATATCAACATCGGCACTGTGGCAATGTGCACCTATGCTTGCGCACAACTGACTCTGACTACAACAACGGTCTATGTGGTAGATATTGCGACGATATCCACACGACGCCTTTTTCAAGCTCACAACTTCTGACGGCACCGAGACACTGCACTGCTTGTGTTCCCGCCACTCGCTCGGACCGTGGGACAACGATATGGTGAAGCGTCACATCGCGTGTGCCGCTCACGCGAAGGTGCAGCGCCAAGTGGTCACCATTCCCGTCGCCAACAATCAGGCAGTCACTATTTACGCTTCGAGCCTGGTTCGTAAACATCGAAATGTGTACGCATTGTAACAACTTGATTGGACTGTTCCCGTCGTTGTGTGAACGCACTGACAGGCCAAATTTGCAACGATGGTACCAAACAACACTTCGAAAACAGCAACAGCGACGAAAGCGGTCGCACGTTGAAGCAACGATGTCGGGCAGCTCAGGAAAATTGTCAATAACGTTAAAATATACTTTTTTGTTGGATGCGTTAATCCACTCAGTTGATGAGAGCGTTCACAAGAGAGGCAGTGCATGGTCCGGCTGAGGTGAGCAGCGGTTTGCCCTGCCAAGTCGCAACGCCTTCCGCGTTGGTTTTCAAATCGGGTGCCACCTTTTCGAAGACTTTGCCCTTCTTCATCTGAGTGGCACTGATAGGTTTGTGGCCTTCCAATCCCTCTGCAAAAATGACCTCGCCAACCTGCACATGATACCATGCAATCACAGCAAGAACGGTGAGCCACGCATTGTATTAGAGCGCAACCGCCATGGGAGGTTGCTGTCAGCTCAGACAGGTCGACAACATCGTCAATGTGTGCTAGCCACATCCGATCTCAAAGATTAAAAACAACGAACTCATCACAGCCACAGCATGCAGCAGCTGCCCCACCGAGCAACATTGCAACGACGCAATGCACGACACGGCACAGCGCAGCACAGAACACTTCACTGAAACAAACCTTGGCATCAGCTGGAGGGTCGACAAAGACAACCTTGTCTCCATCTTTGGCGCACAGGACCATTCCCGATGAAGTCTCACCGCCAAGTTTTGCAGACTTCAAGTTGGTCACGACCAATATCCGGCGGCCCTGCATCTCCTCCTGAGTGTAGTACGCTCGCAGCCCAGACGCAATTTGTTTCGGGTACTTGTCGCCGACATCAACCTTTTCCATCCACAATTTGTCCGAGTTGGGGTGTTCCCAGCACTACAGACGCAAACGGAACGCACTGTGAGCGGCGCAGAGACCAACGAGCACGCAATTTTGCCACGCAATGCACGATTCAGACAGGGTGAGGTGTCAACAACAACGGCAAAATGCCGTTGTCTGATAGAGCTATACATTTTTGGTTGGTGTCATCAAAACCGGTATGCACACAAGCAATGCACACAAGCAATGCACACAAGCAGTGGAAAGAGCAAACAGGCCACAAACCTGCAGGGAAGACGTCGTTTCATCGGCAGGGTTCCATAAATCCACGAACAGCAAACACACAGCAGCACACATCAAGTTAATTGAGGCCACAGCGCGTGCGCAATTGAGACCGAGTCCACAACTCTTGTGGACTTAGGTTGGTTCAAACGTTTGATGGTTTGTCGACAGCAACGGTTTTCACCAAGCTTTCTGATAGAACTATACATTTGATTGTGGTGTCATCATGACCAACAATGGTGCTTGCACCGAAAACATACCTCGAGAATGTACCCGACTTTGACTTCCACTTTGGTGAACTCAGGCTGGTCAACCTTCTTCTGAACGGCTTTGCCTTTTGCTTTGTGGCCGCCCTTCTTGCCGCCACCTTGCGCCTTCGAGTCCTTTTCTTCGTTACCGAGATCACTTGGCATGGCTTTGGTGTCACGTTCCTGCTGCAGTTGCTTGAGAACATCGTCGACATTGTGGCCGCGGGAGTCTACGGTCTGGCCGCGTTTGCGCAGTCCAGTGGTGCCGGCCTCCATGTCCTTGGGGCCAACGCACAGCATGTAGTTGTAGGCAATTTGTTGGGCCTACAAAAAGAGGGCAGGAATACAGAGGGTTAGCCACATAATCATCCATTGCGCCCCAACAAGGACGATCGCGGCTGTTGCGAGCGCCGGCGATTGTCAGTTGGTGGTGCATGTGTTTTCTGCAGCGTGCCCAGTTTCTTACGCTGGCTTGGAGGTTTCTATGGTTTAAGGGGTTAACATCACACAATGCAGGCGCAGCAGCAACAGTGCATGTGGGGTGGAGCAGGTGAGGGTGTTGCAAGCAGTGATGTACCTCTGCAATTTTGCGCTTGAACTTCTTGTTGCTGGTCTCCGCATCTGCGTAGAACCCAGCGTCGACAAACTTCTGGGCCACTTGCACAGCGTACTCGTTGCACGACTCGTGAAGCGGAATCACCATCACCTGGCGCGGGCTGAGCCACAGCGGCCATTTGCCACCAAAATGTTCGGTTAGAATGGCAATCATTCGCTCCACGGAGCCAAGCATGGCTCGGTGGACCATGACTGGGCGATCGTAGCCCTTGTCAGGGCTGGCGTTAGTGTTCGGGAGCTCTTTGAACAAATGGTGCTCTTTGTGTTGCGATGCGTCGTGGTCGCCCTTGCCAGCCGCTCCATGGGCATGGTCATCTGCCGACTTGTATTTGAGGTTAAATCGAATTGGAAGCTGGAAGTCGAGCTACGGAACGGAACACAGACACGCGAAACAGTGTTAGCCGCCGGATTTACCACCACAGTTCGATCGCGGGCAGACGGGTTGCAGGGCTCATCAGGAAAAAATTAGAGTAAAGTTGAGATCTTCATGCATAAAGTCTGACAAGATTTTCATCACACGACACCCAGCAACCCAATGTGTGGCAGGCAACACCAGTGAGCACCTCGACAAGCGTACCTGGATGGTTGCGCACTGGTGCACGCGCTCCATGCAATCGAACACCTTGATATCAATCTTGGGGCCGTAGAAAGCACCATCGCCTGGGTTGTCCTTCCAGTTGCCTGGCCCGGCAAATTTGTCCAGTGCGGCAGCGAGCGCGTCTTCGGCGTCATCCCAACGCTTCACTCCATCTGGAGTGTCGAGGCCAACAGCCTTTTTCGGGCGAGTAGATCGCTCCAGTTTGTAGGTCATTCCGAATACACCGTAGACGTGCTTCATGAAATCGAGCGCTCCGAGCACCTCCTCTTGGATCTACACGTCAGTATAAACACCAGAAAAAACGATTAGGGGCAGTTAATGGCGGCCCGTTGGAGCAACCGCGAGAGAGAACAGGTCATGTTTCTCAGCTCTGGTGCCAACCAAAGAGTTGTCTTCAAATGAGTTCAGACGGTAATTCCAATAAAAGTTTTCTTCTTCATCGAAACAATGCAGTGCACGTATCAAACAACATCTGTGCAACCAGCTCACCTGGCTCTGTCGGCAGAAAATGTGGGCGTCGTCCTGCTGGAACCGGCGCACACGGGTAAGCCCGCCGAGGGCACCCTTGAGCTCATTGCGATGCAACACTCCGAAATCGGCCATTCGGATGGGCAAATCGCGCCAAGATCGCAGTCCTTGCCGGAACATCAGGCAGTGACCGGGGCAGTTCATGGGCTTTAAGGCGTACTCTTCCTTGTCATTGGTGTTGAACAGGAACATGTCGTCGCGGTAATGCTTGTAGTGGCCACTAATCTTCCACAGATCTGTGTGGAAGATATTTGGAGTCATAACCTGCGAAAACGAGCGCACCACAACAACCACAACGTTAACGTTGAAGGAGGCACGGCATGCTTTGAGCAAGATACAAAAATGTTGACATGGTGGGTGTTGGCGTCAATCGGTAAGATAACACAGTTGTGAGCACACGGAGATTCACTATTTTTTGTCCTCATTTTGAGCGCCAGCTCCACAGAACAGCACATCGCAGGACAGAGACGAGACAGGCATGCAGGCGGCGGTGGAATGCACGCAAAACGGCGCCCCTCATGCAGAAATCTTGCTTTCAGTCGAACCCGTGCTCAGAGGCCGGGCAGGTTTTCAAAGTTTTGTTGTAATCACCGGGGCAGTGATGCGAGCGATTGCGGATGTGGCATGGTCAGGACAACATAAGGCAGATAAAAAAGGGCGCAAACCTCGGTGTAGCCGCGGTGAATGTACTGGTGCTTGATGAAGTCCACCAAAGTGTTGTAGATGCGAGTGCCTAAAGTAAACAAGGGGCACCAACACAGAGAGTAAGACACCCATAGTTGGTTGGCGACCTGCAGGCTTCCTCTGATCATTCGCGCGAAGAGAGAATCAGAGGAAAATAGTTTGGCTTAGGGTCGATATCGATCAGCGAGTTTCAGACTGGGGCGACACAGTTCTCATCATATACAAAGTCTCAAGAGTGGAGTGGAGTGGAGTGGGTGTGGTGTGCACAGAGGGGAGGGGGTGTAGCAATCGTACCATGCGGAAGGAAGAAGCACGACCCAGGCGACAGTTCGTGGAACATGAACAGCTTGTTGTCGGCGCCGATGCGTCGGTGGTCAAGCTCAGCCTGGCGCTTCATTTTCTTCTCCCACAGATTCATAAGCTTTTTGTCTGGGAACGCAATGCCGTACACACGCTACAATACCAAAAGAGCACAACACAAAACCGTTTGTGAGGTTGACGCCATCAAAACGCAACTGGGGCGAGAGTGGTCAGAGGCAGCGGTGGTCAGTGATGCTCGAAGTGTCGACACAGCCATGCAAAACGGCATTCTCTGCCAAGCAGGCTCAGACTCTTCCTATCACAAGCAATATCTTCCTCCCCACGTCGAACACACGCATGCAACAGACGCAAGCGAAATTGCGCAGGTTGAACGATTGACCAACCTGCAAGGAGTCGTTGTCGGCGTCACCCATCCAATACGCAGCTGAATGGCGGAAGACTTTCATGGACTTGATTAGGGCGGTGGTGGGGATGTGCGGGCCCATGCAAAGATCGATGAAAGGACTGTGGCAACAAAAACTCACGATGTCAGACGGTGTTGAATGGCGAGCAACAGAAGTGGCAGCTGCAAAAGACACTGACCCATTGCGGTACACGGTGGTGGCAGCGCCGTCTGGGATCTTGGTGTTGATGATCTCCATCTTGAACGGATTGTACGCAAACAACTTGGCAGCTTCTTCCTTGGTGACGACGATGCGCTCGAATGGTTGTTTGTCCTACAGAGTCAGAATGAAAAAAATGTCAGAGTCTGCAAGGAAACACGCAATGGTATTCTTGGGTGTGGGGAACTAGAACAGCCTGGTCTGGCCACGAACACGACGACGCCGTCAAGATGAACGCGGTTGCGGAACCGAGGGGATTTAAGCCTCGGTTGCCCCAACAGCAACAAGCGTGACAGACGAGGCGCGGGCCAGGCAGGGAAAAGTGTGCCCAAGGTGATATGTGCCAAGTATGAACCGGTGCGAAACATGGAAGAAACGGATCGCTCGGGCAGAAATGGCAACGGATGCAGGCGATGTCGGCAAGCAGTGCGGGCGGGCGATGTCGGTCAGGGGAAGGCATGCAGCACAAACCTTGACAACAGCGCTGATGCACTTCTCAAGCGGGCCGTAGGTTTTTTCCTCGGTCACGGTTTCGGAACCCATGTAACAATCGTAGTAGAAACCCTCTTTAAGAGCGGGGCCGACGGTGAGTTGTCCACCCAAAGTGCGCTCCAGGGCTTGGCCGAGCACATGAGCGGCCGAATGGAAGAAGACGGCAGCACCACGGCCTTCGTCGTCCTGAGAAGAGCGCACGGATTACAAAACACAGCACAGAAGTGAGCGTTGGTTGCTGACTACCTTGGCGGAATTTGGAAAGGCGAATGTGACTCCGTCACCGGGGGCGAACCCAGTGGCAATGCGTGTCATCAAGATTTTCAGTAGGAAGGCAGCATTGTTGTGTCTCTTCATGGTCACAGCAGGCAGCAGGCAGCAGGCAGGAGGCAGCAGGTTTAGTGCAGTACGCAACGGACCCCAAACTTGATGAGGTGCAGCTCACAGTCACCCTCGAGCGGGCGGTTGAGATCCCAAAGTTCTCCCTTGACTTTCACATCCGCCTCTTTCTCCACCAGCTCCTCCTCGGCGTTGGTAACGTTCTGGTCCATCGCGTACCGCTTTCCGGTGTAGCGCACGTCAGCGACAACGCACTTCTTGGCCAACGAGTTGGAAATACTCGCAGCAATTTCCATGGGAGTGGTCTTCCAGGAGATCGCTTCCCCCTTGGCCCACGGCTTGCCGTCGGGCATGATGACGGTGATGGGTTCGTGTGGGAGGGCAGCGACGCGTGACTCGTAGTTGGACTTCAGCTCGTTGAAGATAGAGAGGCGCTCCTCCAAAAACTTGGGATTCGCGGTGAGGGTGAACTCTCCTCCGATCTTGCCCTTACTGTCGATAGTTTTGGTGGTACCCTCGGTGGCGCGGGAGTTGCCGCTGCGGGCGGTAGCCTGGGCGGTCTTCGCATCGACAGTCTCGCTCACGGTGACTTGCGCGAGAAGAGCCTCCAGCTCCGCGATGCGAGCCTGCTGGCTCTCCAGCTGGGCCTCTACATCGGCTTTGTTACTCATCGTGTGGTGGTTGTACAAGTCAGTCCGGCACGAAGAAGTGCTATGAAAGCAACGACCAAAATTGGCCCCCAATTGTAAGCCACCGCCGACTTTTTTTCGCGTAGCAGCAACCCAGGTGGGTCCTCGTACAGAATCAGGGCTCCAAAGAAGTCCCGCCGCTCAAGTTAACCCTTGTCAAGGAAGGAGAAGCAGCCCGAGCCAGCCCGAGCTGTGCTTTGGTACGAGTGGTCAAATACACCCAAGTGCCGTGAAGCGGGGTGGAGGAGAACACAGCAAGAAACATTTGCAACAACCAACGACCTGCGACCTGCGACACCACTACCACTTCACCATTCACGTCCTTCAACACAACCACAACCACCACCAGTACACTGGAAAGAACAACGACAACGACACTACAACCCTCACTCTTCTACACTTCCGCACGCTGCAACAACGCTACAACGACGACGAGGAAGTGGCGACGGAAAGGCAGTGACAGCAAACACACCGCAACAACAGTGCGACAGCCAACAACTGCTGCAACAACAACAACAACACTGCGACCACCAGCACGTCGCCACCAACGACGACGACACTGCGAACTTCGAACTGCGAACTGCGAACTGCGAACTGCGAACTTCGAACTGCGAACTGCGGAAGAAGTGAACGAAGGAGCAAAAAGCAGCGAACGAGCGAACGAACGAACTGCGAACTGCAAACTGCGAACTGCGACAGCGGACGAAGTGAACGAAGCAAACAAAGTGAACGAACGAACGAACGAACGACGAAGCAATCGAAATGAACGAAGCGAACGAACGAACGAACGACGCAGCAAAGCGAAGCGAACGAAGCGAAGCGAACGAACGAACGACGCAGCAAAGCGCAGCGCAGCGAAGCGAACGAACAAAGTGGCGACGTAAAGGCAGTGACACACACACAGTGAGCCGACTGATTAATGGGCACTCACAGTGACCAACTGACGACCAACCGACCGACCGACGACGACTCACTCACTCACTCACCCACACACTGAGCTATGTGAGCGAGCGACTGATTACTGGGGGCTGACAGTGACTGAGTGACGGACCGGCGCGGTGGCCGGCCGGCCCCGGCCACCGTCGCTGCACTGCCTGCCACTCACTGCCAGCCACTGTGAGCCTCTGCTTGGCCTCCCTCACAGTCACTCACAACCCATAGTGCATGCACTGCACCACGACAGCGCCCACGCCCACTGACTCACTGGGAACACTCCTTAAGTACCTTCTGTGACCCACTACAGTCGATGTGGCGTCATTTAAACGGACACACAACACCCGTTGTCGTAATGGACTTTGATGTACCGTTGAAATGCTGTTTGTGGGGTTAATGGACTCCTATGACCCATTATGAATGGATTGAAACGGTACTTTTGGTACGGTCGCGGTTATGGGGTCAACTTTCTGAAGGTACTGGTAGTACGAATCCCGCTTGCGGTCGTGGCGGAATCGTACTTTAGGTACCGACCTCACCTCGAGCGCTAATGCAGTGACAACCACACTTCGTACTATCCGTACTGTAAAATACACAGTTTCTAAACATCACTCAATCAACGACGCACAGTCACTCACTCACAGTCACTCACTCACTCACTCACTCACAGTCACTCACTCCCTGACCGACCGAATGAAGTGACTTCGGATGCTCCACTGCCCACTGCTCCACTCTACTAGAGTACAATGCCGATGCCCCAATGATAATTATAAGTGGGTGGACGGTGGTTTGCTCCGTTGCTCCGCCTCGGGCTGGCAATTGATCAGCTGTGATACTACCCGGGCATACGCGGGAAGCTAGTGTACACGTACTTGAAGGAAACATTCATTTCATTTGGACTTTAGACGATTTTTTCATCGAGACCGGATGCTACCCTACTTGTTACTAGAGGTTTGCAAAAATGGGACTCGAGAATGAATGAGGGACACTTGAGCCAGTGTGATGCTAGGTGAATTGGTGGTCGCGTTTTATGTATGAGTGCCACGTGGCGCACAAGGTGTGATATAGTGCGATGAAACAAGAGGAGGAAAGTACGCCTGAAACGCGAACTGCCACTGTTACAGTAACTGCACAAACTAATGCAAGGCCTACTCCTCACCCTAGGCCTACTCCTCACCCTCCTCAGAGCGACCAACTTTTGAAGCTGCTTCTGTATCTTCAGCCTCAGTACTCGCTTCTGGAGCCTGGACACAACAGTTTGTTGAGCACATCGCTGCTTGCAACACGCGCGTCTTGTGCACTGCACCAAAAAACCACTGACCTTTCGCTTTTTCTTGTTCCCTGCACCCCCAAGCCAGTCTTGGGATTCAACGGCCTACAATCGTACAACCAACCAACACGGATCAACTCACGGTCCAAAGGCGCAGCGTTGAGTGTGAATGCAACGCACCTCTTTCTTGTCCTCTTCGCGAGCCTCTTTAGCGACCTCACGCGAGGCGGTCTCCGCTTCTTCGATCTGCGCAACAGAACAACGAGCATGCCAGCGTGACGACCCACTTACGTTCCTAAACACTAAAAAAGCAGATGCACACCTCGTCGTGATCGTCGGCAAACACGCGCTTTTTATCTTGCTGGTATTGCTGGCCTTCTTTCGCGGCAGCTTCCTCGCGGGCGACTTGAATCGCCGCCAGGTATTGACCAAACTTGTTGCCGAAGATGTTGTTGTATCCGCCAGGGCCGGAGCAGCATCCTCGGCAACCTGTGAGTCGAGCTTCGACAATCTGGCCAGCTCTAAGCTGCTGGCGGGGAACACGGCAGATACTGGTGGTACCGAAGTTCTGGTTTGAAGTGTTGATCGCGTGCACTGAGCAGAGGCGCTCGTATCCTGGCTTTTTCCACTTGGCAATCAACGCTGCATCCACGAGTTTGTTGCGAATGCAGTAGTCATACAGCTGTCTTGAAATGCGTTTGTACTTAACGTGTTGAAGCGGCGAACATTCGTATGCACATGAACATATAACAAAGTGAGCAACGCGCGATTGCCTGGTCAGACATTAATCTCGCGAGCAGTAACTAGAACGCACCTTATAAAACATGTCGTAAATGTATCTGGATCGCTGCCAGTTAATTTGGTGGATCGGCCACTGGGATTCGGCTTTGCGGAGGCCTTCGTGCGGGGCATCGACGGCTTCGCGCATTTCACGGTCCAGGGCGTCCATGGTTGGCTCGATGTAATCCCAGCCGCTCGGCGGCTTCTTGCGGTTCCATTTTCGGCTCATTTTTTCGAGGTGCTACGCAAACAAAGTGTCGCAACCCCAAGCAGCAGCAGAAAAAGTTGTATGAATATTCGCCTGTCCCTAAAATAACTGGGATCTCAAAAGATGATGCGGGCACGAGCAAAGCGAAGGCAGTGGGCTGTGTCCAGACATCGTTCCTACCGCCTCGTGCAACGCGTGCAAACACTCTCTGCCCGCTGTCATCACAGAGAGAGAGAAAGAGAGAGGCAGCGAGAGAGAGAGACAGACAGAGAGGCAGAGAGAGAGTGAGAGAGAGACACATACACACGCACTGCACGCCGCCGTCCCAATCCAAATGCATCATCACTCACATGCAAAAGTGGATCCAGAGTTTGACAATGCGGTAAGCGAGAACCGTTTAGGACTCCTCGCCGTCCACAACTCACACTCCAGACGGCTCCAGATGAGGCAGAAGTCGTCGCCGTCGTCGTCGTCATCGTCGTCGTCGTCGTCGTCGTCGTCGTCGTCGTCGTTGTTGTTGTCGTTGTCGTGGCCGCAGCTTCGTCATCGTCGTTGTCGTCGTCGTTCGAACGAACGAACGAACGAACGAACGAACGATCAAAACGAACGATCCAACTCATCGCCACCAGCTCACTCACTCACTCACTCACTCACTCACTCACTGATAATCCCCACAAATCAATCACCTCCACTCACACACTGTCAAGACCCATCAATCAATCAATTCCACTCACTCACTGTGAATGTCCACTAATCATTTAGTTTCACTCACTCACTGTCAATACCCACTAATCGTTCATTTTCACTCACTCACTTTCAGCACACATTAATCATTCAGTTTCACTCACTCACTCCCAACACCCATTAATCAGTCACCTTCACTCACTCACTGTCAGTGCCCACTAATCACTCAATGTCACTCACTCACTTTCAGCACCCATTAATCAGTCACCTTCACTCACTCACTCCCAATGCCCATTAATCAGTCACCTTCACTCACTCACTGTAAGTGTCCACTAATCAGTCACCTTCACTCACTCGCTGTCAATGCCCATAAATCACTCAATGTCACTCACTTACTCCCAATGCCCATAAATCAGTCAATATCACTCACTCACTCCCAATGCCCATAAATCAGTCACATTCACTCACTCGCTTTCAGCACCCATAAATCAATCACCTTCACTCACTCACTGTCAGTGTCCACTAATCATTCAATGTCACTCACTCACTCCCAATGCCCATAAATCAGTCACATTCACTCACTCGCTTTCAGCACCCATAAATCAATCACCTT
>ENA-OWNT01003182-OWNT01003182.1-seawater-metagenome-genome-assembly--contig:-NODE-3182-length-15822-cov-4.027628_pt1 | contig 15822 bp, 12 predicted proteins | sample MGYA00238136_ERZ651165 | MGnify/ENA primary metagenome ERZ651165 (study PRJEB26861, sample SAMN08777766) | seawater metagenome | isolation source: coastal seawater | place: USA: Florida | collected...
GCCATGATGTCTTTTGTCTTTTGTCTTTTCTTTTGACTTTTCGACTTTTCACTCTTCGCTACTTTTTGACTTTTCGACTTTTGACTTTTGACTTTTCGACTTTTCCGACTTTTCGATTTTTCGACTTTTTGACTTTTCAACCACAACCACGCTCACAAATTTACTCATTCATTCATGACGCTCATGATGATACCACTCATGATGCTCGCCCGCTTGTTGCTGCACTCACCACTCGCCGCTCACCACACTGACGGACGAAGGGGAACTGTATGATGACGCACGCACAAACTCAACAACGAACGAACGAAAGAACTCACACACATACCTTCAAATTCACAAATTGACAAATTCACCACATTCACCACATTCACCAATTTGCGTGAGTATGTATGGGCAGGAAGGCTATGGATTTTGGAACTTTTGTGAGTTGTTCTTTCTTAACTTCTTTTGAAAAGTCTGAAAAGTTGAAAAGTAGAAAGGGTACAAGGTAAAAGTTAAAAGTTGAACGTGAATGAAGTTGTGAGGAGTGCGGCCAAGTGAGTGCGTGAGCAAGAATTCAAGAATTCGAGAATGCGTTCGTTCGTTCGCTTCGTTCGTTCGTTCGTTCGTTCGTTCGTTTGTTCTCGCTGACTGTTGGTGAGTGAGACGGACTGTGACTGTGAGTGAGTGAGTGAGGTGTGTCTGAACGTTTACCCGCTCAAACATGACAAGGAAAGAACATAAGAAGACAGCACAGCACTGCATCACTTTTGGGACTCTCTGTCGCTGCGCCGTTCGTTGTTCACGATTTGATGTGCGTGGCTTTCCATGTGCAGCAACTAACTGGTCGAAAGCAAGGTCTCTGAAGGAGGACAAACTGGAGAAGAAACCCAGGGTGGCGCGCCCCGTTGATGAAAGAGTAACCCAGTAACGAACCCACAGTGGCGTTTACCGCACGTGTCATTTCCACGCACGTGTGGGCTTCAACGCCTGAAGTGAGTGAGCAATTTCCCCAAGGCCACACACACACAGACGTGAGATTCATTCACGCGCAAGTGCAGCGACTGCCGCGACCGAGAACTCCCCCCCTCAAACTCCCTTTACAAACTCGCCACGGAATGCTCACCACCGCGCCGCGCCGCGGTCCCGAAAGGGCACAACAACAACCGACGAGCTGCATGGCACGTGCCACTTGCATGTGGCGTTCCTTCCTTCCTTTCTTCATTCATTCAGCGTCAATTCAATCGTTGTTTGCTGCCGTTGGCGCGTGGGTTGGTGGGGGGGGGGCTGGCAGTGAAAGACTGACTGACTGACTGACTGACTCGGGGCCTTTCTTTCGCTGGCTGGGTTTGCGTTCTTCGTCGGTGTTTGTTCGTTCGTTCGTGCTTGCTTTCACGCTTTCACCAGTTTTCTTTCAGTGTCTCTTCCTTCCTCCGGGCGGGGGTGAGCGAGCGACTTAGTGAGTAAGTGAGTGAGTGAGCAGCCAGCCTGCTGACTACCTTCGACTGACTGACTGAGTGACTGAGTTACTGTGCAAGAGTGTGTGATGCACTCGCTTGTTTTTGGTGACCGACCGACCAGGGCCGGTCAGTGGCTGTTTGTTGACTGTTGACGTGCGTTCGTTTGTTCGTGCTTGACCTGCCGTGACGTGACGTGACGTGACGTGACGTGACGCGACCGCCAGCACTTTGTGTTCCGTTCGGTGGGTTGGTTGTTGTCGTTGTTGCGTTCGTCGTCTTCGTCGTTGTCGTTGTCAATCAACGCTGCGGTTTGTGTGTGGGAAGACTACAACTTCGTGCATGCCTGACGTTCGTTAGTTAGGAGGCGTGTGTGCGGGTGCGCTGGGAGGTGAGGAGGAGGTTGGTGGCATGCATGACGGACCACTGACCGCTTGTGACAGCGCTTCTCTGATGCCACACGTCGGCCGCCACCAACAAACAAAAATGAGGGAGTGAGTGAACGAAGGAAGGGGGGGAAAAGTTTCACAGCAAGCAACAACGGAGGAAACAAGGAAACGAACTACCATAGCTCCCCCTGGCCGGTCCTCCCCTGCGGCGCACCTCGCCCTGCCCTTGCTCTGCCGCCTGCCTGGCCTGGCCACGCCTCGCGCCGCCTGCACCCTTTCCAAGTGCTGACCGCTTGCTTCCTTCCTTCCTTCCTTCCTTCCTTCCTTCCTTCATTCGTTTGTTCATTCGTTCGTTTGTTCGTTTGTTCGTTTGTTCGTTTGTTCGATTTGTGCGTGCGTGCGTTTGAGCGTTGTTTGGTTGAATTGAGTGAGGCGAGGCGAGGCGGCGCGTGCGTGCCGTGTCTGCACCTCCACGGTCAGCTGCACTGCTCAGCTGCGCGAAGGCTCACTCACTTCATTCATTCATTCACAGGCAGCACAACGCACTCGCTGGCACCGAACAACGCACACTGACTGCCACTCACTCACTCACTCACACTAAGGTGAAACTCCCACCGCCAGGCAACCAACCAGCCAGCCAAGGAAGGAAAGAAGGACACCACAACAACACACAGTCAGTCAGTCAGTCAGTCAGTCAGTCAGGCAGTCACCACTCACTCACTCACTCACCACTCACTAACTCTCTCATTGACTGACTGACTCACCACGCATCCTGACTGACTGACTGACTGACTGACTGACTGTCACTCAGGGCCTCACTCACTCACTCTGGGCCTCACTCACTCACTCACTCACTCACTCCGGGCCTCCGGGCCTCTGCGCCCGCAGTCGCCACGCAGTCCGTCCGTCTGCCTGCCTCGCAGTTTCACTCACTGTCACCTGCGTGCAGCCTCTCTCGCTCACCCACACACACACGCAACGTGCGTGAGTTAGCCGTGCGCCGTGCACCCTGCGCTCTGTCTGCGTGCGCCCTGCCCTGCCCTGCCATGCGCACCCGCACGCACACGCAGGCGCACGCGGCGCACTCACGCACGCACGCACGCGCTCAGGCAGGCACGCAGGGCAGGCACGCACTTTGCACGTTTGCCCGCCGGCCCGGCCCGGTCGGTCGGTCGGTCCGCCGGCCGCTGTCTTCGTTCGCTCTTGCTTCCTTGCTTCCTTCCTTCCTTCCTCCGGTGGTTGTTGGTTCCTTCCTTCTTTCTTACGCTGACTTTGCTTGGTTGGCTTGCTTGCTTGCTTGCTTGCTTGCTTGCTTGCCTTCCTCGCCCATGCTTGCTCCTGACCGGCAACGTCGGTTCGTTTCGATTCGTTTCGATTCGTTTCGATTCGTTTCGGGTTGTTCCGGGTCCGGCCGGTCCGGTCCGGTTCGTTGCGACGTGGTCTGGAACTTGTCTGTTGAGATTGCAACGCTTGCTTGGTCCTCGATGGCCTGCTGGATGGTTGCCACCTCCACGTTCCGAGAATGTGCGTGCATTAGTGTGGCCGGCCGGCGTCATGCATGTGCATGGTGCGGACGTGGACGTGGACGCGGACGCACTGCGATGCAGACGGAGGACCTTCGGGGTGTCCAGAAAGCGCCAGGTGCGAGCGACGTGCGAGGCGGCCTGGACTACAGTATGATCTGCCAGCAGCATGGACACTTTGTGGCAGATGCAGAGTCCGCGATCATTCCGAGGGAAGGTGTGGAGGAGGTGGAGGAGGTGGGAGAGTGTGCGGAGGTTGTGATTTCGCTCTCGCAAGACTGGGTTGTGAAGTCTGTGGTGGGTCCCAGGACAATACAAGGTCCCGGACAACTTTTTCGTGGGCTAGAGATTTCATTATACTCCCCCAAGTAGCGTTTTCGCACAAAGGTGCGAACACGTCAAGGATGCTGTTTTGGTCCGACGAGCAGGGCGGCCAGCCGCAGCATTATGGTCGCCCCGCGGACCAGCTTCGCCAGCAGCAGATGCCACGCTTCCATTCACATCAGGCTCTTCAAGCACAAGCAGCGAGTGCTCCACCACCGTTGCACCGTCAAAACATGCACGCCGGTCCTCAGCCAGGGATGGTACCAATGCATTTGAACAACCCCATGCGAGATCACAGCCATAACAAACGGCACGGGCTGTCGACAATGCCGTCGATGCACCAACAGCATCATCACCAGCGGTCACATGACATACACCAACACTTGCAAGGCGTGCGCTTGAATAACATGTCGTTGCCAGTTCCAATGATGACTTCAAGATCACAGTTCCAGCATATGCAGCAGCAGCCCCAGTTCCTGCAGCCTTCGCTCAACTCGTCTCAACAGCAACAAACTCGCCTCGACGCCTCGCAATTGAAGCAGGACCAACAACGGCAACCACAACACCCGCAACCGCAACCGCAGCAGCCCCACGAGCAGCAGCAGCAACAACAACAACAAGTAAAAGTGGAAGCGCATGCCAAGCTACAGGTCCCGCCCCAGCCGCAGCAGCAGTCCGAGCCCCAGCAACAACACTCTCAAGAGCAGCAGCAGCAGCCAACACAGCAGCAGCAGCAGCAGCAGCAGCCAGCGCAGCAGCAGCAGCCAGCGCAGCAGCAGCCAGCGCAGCAGCAGCCAGCGCAGCAGCAGCAGCAGCCAGCGCAGCAGCAGCAGCCACCGCAGCAGCAGCAGCCACCGCAGCAGCAGCAGCCACCGCAGTCGCAACGGAGGCTGGATGAGGCACAACGTGAACCGGGACAAGTTAGTGGCGCGGAACAGACACCGACTTTTGTCGCCTCACAGCAGGCACAACCCCTGTTTTCGAACGCGTCTTCCCTCGCACAGTTGCCAGGGCAGTTCTCACAATATCCACCGGAAGTGTTTTCGGCCAACTATGCGGCGCATCAGAAGCAGCGTGTATATTTACAGCCGTATCTCTTCGGTGCAGCGCCCGGACCCAGTGTGCTGCAACGCGCGCAACAGCCCGTGCACTCCAAGCGCCCAATGGATGGCGCGTCTGGTAGCACACCCCAAGCTCCGGCGGAACAAAAATCCCGCATATTGTCCAGCACTTTGTTCACGGTTCTTCAAAACGAACTTCAGGACTTTGTCGTTGAGGAGAAGGACATCAATTTATCCACCAACAGTGAGGAAAACGATGGTCGTCTGCGTGAGAGGCAGGAAACGAAGTATTCCAACCTCCTGTGCGCACTTGTGTATTTCACAGCCACTGATCGAGATGGCACTGTTCATGCTGCGCGTGGAGCACAAGTACTGAAGCGCGCCCTCAATAGCCACAAGCTCCGTCATTTCGTCAAGAACATTGTCCCGAAGGCAGACAAGGTTCAGGCAGCAACCAAGGTGTTCGACAACATGAAGGAGGTGCTCAGGAAAATATCCAAAAACACTACCAACGCTGCGCGGCAGTTGCGAACGACCATGCTGGCTTGCGTGGTGTCATCGGATTTGGATAACAAGGAGAAAAAAATGTTGAGTCGGTGTCTGTTGGATGAGAATGCCACTAAAATGCAGAAGGCACGAATCCATAAGCAGCTCAAGGAGGCGTCGAAACGGCGTTCCCTTTTTTTCCGTGGCGAGCGCGAACACATATGGGAATCGAGCCGCGCAAAGCGCAAAGACGCATTGAGTGACGAAGTCATAGCGTCAGTTCAAAAGGCGATAATTGCCCTGACTCGTCGTAAAACCACCGGGAGAAAGCTTTCCGAGTCCGCGAAGAAGAGCGGCGGTGCGAAGTCTGCAAACGGAAGCTCTGCTTCGACTCGCAAGCCCTCCGAAACCTCGTCGTCTGCGTCCCCGGTTGGGGTGCAAGACTGCACAGACACTCAGCTGCACAAGAAAGTCTTGAAATACTTGAACGATCAAAGGAAGGGAGAAGGTCAAAAGGAATTCAAGCTCAGTGTCGATAGATTTCGCATTATCAAGCGCGGCATGGGGAATATCAAACGCAGCTTCAACAACTCCAAAGGTGCCAGCAACACCAAGTCAACGAACTCCAGGTCCACTAGGGGCGCCAAGTCAAGTCGAACTAAGAGCAACGGCACCAGCAAGGGCATATCCAGTACGCTCACCAGTAAACCAACCAATGGTAAACTGAGTTCTCACCTCAAGCCCAGTGGCGATGGCAAGCCCAGTGGTGACACCAAAGCCAGCAGCGAAGCCAAGCCGGACAAGGACCGCAATCCAGACAACGACCAAAAGCCAAGCAGCAATGGCAAACCAAATAACGATAGCAACCCCATACACAATGAGCAGGCGATCCGTTCGCCAATCGGTAGGGACAAGTCCCCCACGAATTCAAATGGCAAAGGTTCCAGCGATCAATCAGTTAGCACCAGCTCCGTCAGTGATGTGACGGTAGCGCCCAAGAAGCGCAAAGCGTCCGACGTGGATTCCAATAACGAAGGGTTGGGTGTCCCCCCTTTGAAAGTGCCCGCCAAGTGATTTGCAATTCAATTTTCACTGTGAACAAAATACTTTGAATCCACACATACCAACACACATTGCAACATTTGTTCGTAGACACAGTGCGGGATTTTTTTTTTATAAACAATAACAACACAAAACCCTCAACAACGCATTTTGAGGCGCGCAAAATAGATACGACTTGGTGTCCCGAATTGTACGCATTTGTTCGTTCCTTGCTCTGCTGCAACAAGCTCGCGGTACCACAAATAAAACAACGCGACACTACCAACAGCCAGACTCAACTCGATCGAGCCGCCGACATGGATCATGGCAAGCTATGGCCATAAGCAGATGATGGTTGGTTGATGGTCGATCGCACCTTCATGATGATGACATGGGCAGTATGGCATACCTACCTTGCTTGGGAATGCTTGTTGCACCAAGAACAAGAAGACATTGCGACTGTGGCTGTCAGTCAGTCAGTCAGTCAGCTGAGTAGCGAGCGAGCGGCAGTGAGTGAGTGAGTGAGGGACTGTGAGCCGTGAGTGACTGTGAGACTGGGAGCCGTGAGCCGTGAGTGAGTGTGAGCGAATGTGAGTGAGTGAGTGTGAGTGAGTGAGTGTGAGTGAGTGACTGTGGGTGAGTGAGTGCAGTAACGCCAGGCAGGCAGGCAGCAGCCAGCATACATTGTCATCGTCATCGTGATCGATTCAACCGCAGAAAGAACGAACAAGAAGGACGACGACGGAGTATCGACAGCGTGCATTCACAGCTCACAGCTCATAGCAACCGGCAACGCCAACTTGCCAACTCTTGTGTCGTTGCGTGTTGGCGTGTCGGGCGTGTCGTTGCGTGTCGGCGTGTCCGCGTGTCGCAGCATGGGCTAGGCGTGGCCTGACGGTGGTAGAAAAGACCGGTGCCGTGCAGTGCAGTGCAGAAGGAGGGAGGAGGGTGGGTGGAATTGAAGAACTTTTTGGGGACTGTGCCGAAGGCGGCCGCAGTTGTTGGTGGGAAGTTCGACGATCGTCAGCGTGTCTATCAGGTGTTCTCGCGGCAGCGGACAAAAAGAGGTGACATGTGGATGACATGAGTGGCAATCGAGTGGACTATAGTGTCCAAGGCCAATATTTTCTTCTCTGATAGTTAGGTCAAATCCGGGTCGGGTCGTTTGATTCTTTTTTGTGGGACGGCCAAGTCGTTCCTGATTTGACACGGAAAAATGGTTACATGTGGTTCTTTTGCACTTGGTGAACGCTAGGATGAGCGAAACTCTGCCGAGGGTGAAGCACTCTCGCGAGAAAGGAGGAAACAACAGCCGTGATTTTGACAATCTTCCAACTGGATCAACACAAACTGTGTCGGGATGGAAAGTCAGCATTGTGAACACGTCAAGTCCATCGCGGCAGCATGCTCGAGGTAGTCCAACCAGATCGCCAACTCGGGCACGTGGAAGAGGCGCACATAGTCCCGGTGCTGGGAATCGTTCTCCGACTCGATATTCGACACGGAATCAACCAGAGTCTCCAAACGACGGCGTGACGTTTCAATTTGGATCCTCAAAGCACCAACAAGATCAAGTTGCCCGCCTCGAGTACATTGAGACCCAGAAGCGACGCCAGGATGAGATCCGACAGCGGAAGCGGGAGAAGTTGCGGGAGTCCATGGCAGAGCAAGCAAAATCGGCAAGTAAAGTCAATCGACGAATGGAAGAAAGCTACACCGGAGCAATGAAGGATTACTCTAACCGCCGGGTGGCGGCTGCTGAGACTCAGAGTTGGGATGCTCTGACCAAAATCCGTGAGGAAACGAAACTCAACCGTGTGGTCGAGCGCGCTTCTCAGCATCGACGCAGTGCTCCTCTGAAAAAGGCAATGGATCGTGTTCTCGCAAGTGGTTTGGAGCCCGCTATCCCTATGGCTTATTTCCGAGCGGATGCTTTGTACAAGGAGCTGGTGGATGAGGAAGCAGAACGCCGATTAGCTTACAAGACGAAGTTTGGTTATTTTCAATCAGAGGTACGAAAATCTGTGTTTGATGCCATCAAGAAAATTTCCGACGATCTTTGGCAAGAATTATACGAAGATAGCCAGCATCCCAACTTGCGCAATCTGCATGAGTTTGGAGTCCCCGAGGCCGTGGATACCGCAAAAGAGATGGTTCAGCGTGTAGCCGCTGTTCTAATGCAGCCTTTGCCCGCCGAGGTGGTGACGGAGGAGCAACTCATGAATCTTATTGAAGACACCAATCGTGAGCTGAGACGGGCCAACGAGGCAGTAGGACAAGCAGAGGGAAAATTTCGAGCGCAGCGTCAGGCACTTTCAGACCGTTGTAGCAAGCTCAACTCCCAGATTTCTGGACTGCAAGAACACCGAATAATGCCACTGATGGCGAGATTTGAGGATGCAAAGACCAAGATCAATGATGGCCCAGCTATTTTCCATCACAGTGGTGACCTCATCACAGCAGAAGAAGAAGCATTGGAGAATCAGCACTGTCTTGACAAGCAATGGATCCGATTGAAGGAGTACCCGAACCGACACTACGCAGACAGTTTTGTGTTACGGGACATGGAAGGTGAAAGGTTCGAAACACTGCTGGAGTCTGTTTCGGAGCTTGCTGACTCATTGGAGACGAAGCTCGGAGTTCTCGACAATCAAATGGAAACTCTGTTGCAGCAACTCCGCGATGAAGTGGCTGAGCTTACGGCAATGTCCGAAACGACTCCTCTTTCCGACTTCGTCGCCAAGATTAATACAGTGATTGACGCCGAGGGACGAGACGACACGCCAGCGATCGTTGCTGCACAAGGCAAACTCGACAAAGTCAAAGCATTCCAGGCCATCGTAAATGCAGAAATGGCAGCCAAAAAATCCAGAGATCCTGCTCCTCTTCGCGAACAACTGCAGAAGTTTCAGTCTAAGTATGGCGATCCTTCGCTATTCGGGATGGAAGCCTTGACATTATTTTCAAACGCACAAAACGTAGTTGAGCAATTGGAGGTAGAGCAAGACCTGCACACCGTAGTGATTCGGCATCACGATCATCGCGACCAACTTGAGAGTGCACTTAAACGTGCTAAGTCTTCTCGCCTTGGGGAAGATCAGACACTTCCTAGCTTAGTTTTCGAGGAAGCCGTCGCACTCATGAATGCCAATGACAAAAAGCACTTTTCCAAGCAGCTGAAGCAAGCGATTGAGATCGCTCGCGCAAACCGCGAAGCAAACCCGCTTCAAAATACTCTTGCAGGATTTGTGGAAAAGTTTCGTTCGTTGTTGTCGACACTGCCCGACTTCGAATCGCTTGTCCAGGCGATGCAGACCCCTGCCCAGGATAACGATGAAGACAGCGACGGTGGAATTGAATTTAGGTCCTCCCAGGATTCACCACGGGAAGATCCTACAGCAACGGATGATCGCAAGAGTGAGTCTACATCACCCACCACGTCAACAGATGCAGTACTGGGACCTGAAGACGAGTCCTTTTTGGTTGATGCAAGGGAGCTCATAGTCGAAGCTAATGGCACCTTGGCCCTTTTGCGCGCCGAGAGTCGCTTGCGGGCAGCGGTCGAAAATGCTTCTGTATCCCGAGATGGGGCGGATCTCAAAATTGCAGTGACAAATGCAGCTTCGTCTGGTCTGGATTCATCCAGCGGGGTTTTGACGGAGGCGCACAAACTGTTGAAGTGTTTTGATCTGATAGAAGCAGTGCGATCAGAACTGGTTGCAGTGTCAAAAATAGAGTCTGAGGCAAGTGGCACTCCCGTTAGCGACACCGGTGGCGCACCCGCGGATATGATGGAATTGACATTAAAGCTTGCCGCAGCTGTCGATGCAGGAGGTAACAGTGAACTGGACCAGCCGATAGCGGCTGCTCAAAGAGCCATCGAGGATTGCCAGAACCGTGTTTTGGCGCAATTGCGCGTCGCAGTGGGTTTAACCCCCAAAGAGGATACCAGAGACCCTGCTGCTCATAGAGCCCGGCCGGATTCTGCCATTTTGCGCATACGACAGGAACAGGAGGTGCAAGCTCACGACGTGATTAAAGCAGATGGGTTTCAGCCTTCTCGACACATTATCGATCGTGCTCTGGAGGCTGTCGAGCGCGCAGGATTTGAAGAAAATGCCGACACTGGCGGTCATGCAGAATTAACAGCACTGGTCGTAAAAGCTGAAGCATTACTCAAGCAAATACGACTTCGCGAAGGAGTCAGCAGTTCCCTTCGTGATTTGCTTGACCGGTCGTCAGCGTCGCCTCGAAGACGGGGCAGTGACGACTCGTTGTCTCAAGAAAATGTGGTAACCTTCAAGCAAATCGATGACATTCGCACCGCCAAGGAAGCCGCAGTCCAAGCTGGATTGTCACCTTTAGACCCCTTGATCACTGAAGCTGACGCTAAAATGAAGACCTTTGAAGAAGAGGCGGAGTTGCACGCCATCACGCTGGCCGCAAAAGACAATCCAGTGCACGGAGCGAAGCTAGTAGAGGCCGTCAATAACGCCCGCAAACGCGGTCTGCCTCAGCGTTCGCGCACAGTGTTCTCTGAAGCAGCCGCTCTCGCAGAAGAGATTACAGCTGATGCCAGAGCAGAACTAGAGGAGGTGCTCAAGAGTTGTACGCCAAATGGCAGCCCACAGGAGCAGGTAGTTGTCACACGACGAGACCCCAGCTTGTGTGTTGTGTTATGACCTTGTTGATGTTGCGATATGCCAGGCACGAAGCATTGAGGTCGCGCTGGACAGAGTGGCAAATTCTGGATTGCCCGCGAACGACGCCGTTTTGCTGCGGGCTAAGGTACGACCTCACTTGCTCGGGTATTTACATGGCTGCGATTTTGATCCGTTCTCCGGTTCACCCTGTGACTCGTTGGTGTCAGGACATGTACCAACGACTTCAAGAGACCGCTGAGGCTTTGAATGACTTGTCGAAAATTTGCAACGAACTGAGCAATGTGTATGAGCCCATTCGGCAACGGTACTCGGACTGGTTGCAATCAACTATGCAATCGCTGGGCGAAGCAGCAGAGGACGAAGAGACGACCGGTCACTTCGGTAACGCTCAATTTGTTGAACGATTCCATGATGCCATGGCACAGTGTTCACCATTCCCAGCGGAAGACTTGTCAAGTTTGAGGCTTGAAGCTGACGCAAAGGAGCTACAACTTTCACGGCTGAAGAGTTCGCGGCCCGGTATTCCTCAGCTCCAGCAAGCTACCCCTGTACTAACGGCGGCTGCGTCTCTGTTGACCGATGCCGACAATGCCAAACAACTGATTGATTTGGTGTTGGGGGTATGCGCGTCCTACTCTCGGGACAAAGGGGTGTTGATGGACAATCCGCTGTCCGACCTGGAGTCGTTCATGCGATCTTCTGCAGAATCTTTGTCAGGTGCGGCGTTCAGCCTCACACTGCGTGCTCAATGACACATCAATTTTGCCATGTGCTCCAAGCTAAATGGGTGTTCTCGACTTTGCAGATGCGAGACTCAGACACCTTGGAACTCGTGCAGTCACGGCCGGCCACGCGTGCCAACAGTACCGTGTTCTTCGCGGAGAGGTGGATAATCTCCTGAACCAACTTGCACTATCACGAGATCGTGGCAACGCCACTGCGATGAAGCCGGCGCTAGCGAATCTCATCGAGCTCGTGAATGGTGCGTGCGTTGGCCGCTGTGACCGCCGAGCGCTCTCACCTGCCCGTTTTGAATTTTCTGTTTCGTTCTTTGGTGAAATTGAACAGGAAACATTACTGTGTTTGAAGAATTCGGAGATGCCAATGACCTGCGAGCTCAGATCAAAGAAAAGGAGCTAGAAGTGCGCTTTCTCGGAGAACGTGTGCTCACATCCAAGTCGAAAGTATTTTACGCCGGAGACACAGTGAAGGTGCCGGTGGGGGACGATGAAGGCGCGTTTCAGCACGGTACTTTGATTCGGAGCAGCGAGGACCCTTGCGTTGTGCATGTGCGTGTGGGCGATGAAGAAGTGGAGGTTGCACGGCAAGTTATCGTTGAACACAATGCTGGTGACTCAATGGACGCCGCGCGCGCCAAATTATCCGCAGCCGTTGCGGCCGCGCTCAGTTGACAGCAACCGAAGCGTTAGTTAGGACACAACGTCAAATGGACCTTGGACATTACATAAAAAATAATATTTACTCTCTTTTTTGTTTTTGACTCGCCGTTTCCAATAACCTCGAAAACTCTTCAAAGCTTGATTCGACGATGCAAATGCACGGCGACCTACGGGTGATCTATGCGGACAGCAGATACTCCACTGCGTCCTCCCCCTCATCCAACAACGTTTGGGCATGCGGAGCCCACATATCGGCAATGCTCACATTGTGCATGAATGTTAGCCCGACGCCACGAAGAATACCTGACAGCCTCCCCACCATGATCGCACTCTGTGGAAATTGCGTGATTTGGTCACTTTTATGCAGCGCCATGTGCCATTTGTGATCGAGGACGTGTGGCTCTATCTTGTGGAAGATTAAACGCGCGAAGCTTGCGAGGAAGGTGGAGTTGTCGTTTTTGGACACGAACCCACACCCTCTCATTGCGTCAGCAACAGTTTCATTGTCCGAGTCATGATGAATGGCCAGGATCAAGTGAGCCAGAGCTCTGGCTTCTGGTACTGTGAGGCGTTTGCATTGACCATAATCAATGAGGCCGATCTGCTTGTCCGGTGTCATCAAAATATTGCCTGGATGAGGGTCGGCGTTGAACAGTCGCGCACGAAACACTTCATATCCGTGTACGTCTATGAGGGTTCTGATGGTGTCTCCGGTGAAAGACAGGGCTAACCTCTTTTGCCGTTCGAGTGCGTATTCGGCCACTCGCTCGTCGAAGCGGCGAATGGGTGGAATTGGCAGCAGCGTCAACATTGGGGACGCGACTTTCCAAGCCAGAAGCGCAAACCCGACAAGTCCATTGAACACCCACTCAGCAAAACGTGCACCACGCAGCACAGGCTCAAGACCAATGCCAAGCGCAGCGCGTTGGGCCGCGGAGCCAATTTGGCCTGACGGTTTCTCACGGCGCGTTGATGTCTGAGCAACTTCGTCGCTATGTTGGGTGGGCGTTTGGTCCTCGACGACATCGGCGTCCGCCTCCAAGTCGTTCAATATCGCGCGTGTGGCGTCGCGCTGCTGCTCGAGATCTGAGTCGGCAATGGTGGAACTATCATGCTCTTCTTCATCATCCGCCTTGGCCCCGAACTTGCGGCCACGTCGCCGGAAGTCCAGCGTGTCGGGCACACCGGCAGCTTTCAGCCGTCGGCGCACTTCATTTTGTAATTCCTCGCCAAAGATTCGCGACATAGTTATCACGAGTGGCGAACTATGGTCGCGGTAGAGGCGAGGAAACACAACACTGCCAGCGAAGGCCGGGGCAACGCGGTTGTACATATCCTCCAAATTGCGTGCCTCGCATTCGTAGTCGAGCTCCATTAAAAACTGGCGCGAGAATTCCGCATACGCTAGTTTGGCCTCCGGGCGAACAAGGTCGACAAATATCCGCAATGCACGGATATCCGCTTCGAATTTCCACTTGGAATCAGGGTATTGGACCTTGACAACAACCTCCTCACCCGTGGTTGCCAACTTGGCGATGTGGGCCTGTCCAATGGACGCTCGCCCAATGGGTTCGGGGTCGAATTCGCTGAAAATCTCCTCCAGTGGTTTCCCGAACTCGGATTTGATGACAGAACGGATGTCTTCGAAGGTGCACGGGTTTTCGACTTCACTCTGCAGGGCTTGGAAGGCGTCGCGGTACTGTTTGGGGACGAACTCTGGACGAACGGCACAAATCTGCCCAAATTTAATATACAAGCCACCGAGGTCCAGCATCACCTCAACGGCCTTAGGTGCGTACTTTTGGTGCAGTTGTTTGTATTCTGACGAGTCAGCCTTGTAGTACTCAATCATGGGAGGAATGACGGCCTTCCAGAAGGTGACTTCGCGCTTGAATCCGGGCTCCATTTCAGCGTAGGCAGACACACCGATCACAGGGAGTCCAATTGCAGCGGCAATTGTGCCGCCGATGATTTTGGCAGCCCGCCTGGCCGCCATTTTGTTATCGGTGACAAGATCTGGTGGCTAGAATGGGCTCCTCGAAAACGCCCAATGCATCGCGCGGTGTGTGGCAGTGAGGGACAAAATTTCCAATGTTTTGTGTTTTTGCTTCGCCCGCGTGGCAGAATTGGTTGTTTTCGTACTGCCGCAGTCTCGGCGTTTCGTGGCAGTGTCCCGGCGCGCAACAATTTCGACTTACAATAGCCGTCAAGCTAAACAACGCCCCAACCACGCGCTCACACGAAGCCCCGACACGTCCGTTGCGTGTATCATCACTCGTCATTGGTGAACGCTCCACCTCGCGCAACGAACACGTTGTGAAGAACCGATGGCGCGAACTGTCGATTGGCCGCGCGCTAAGCATGGTGGGGAAGAAGACAGCGACAAAAAGCAAGCACGCGACGGATTCAGATAGACTGCCGATATATGGCACAGCCAGCACGGAAGAAGCGACGACAGCAGTCTTTCTCCAAACCACCACCGAAACAAGGCGCACGACAAACAAACAAACAAACAAGCAAACAAACAAGCACAGGCCCGCCCTTAGTTTAAGCAAAAGCAACAGCGAAAGCGACAGCAGCAGCAGCAGCAAAAGCAAAAGCAACAGCAACAGCAAAAGCAACAGCAACAGCAACAGCAACAGCAACAGCAACAGCAACAGCAACAACAACAGCAACAGCAAAAGCATGGCGCATACACATGCCACGTGTCCACGTACGTGTCCACGTGTCACCCACACCACACAATCATGATGACCAATGACGACGAAGACGAACGAACGAACGAACGAACGCACGGACGGACGGACGGACGGACGAACGAACGGACGACCGAAGCTCAAAGGCCGGGGTATGTAACAGTAACGCCCAAACTGTGCTGCATGTAATGAAATGCCAATTGATTTGATTTGGTTTTGACTCAAAAGTTGACCTGATTGCGAGACCGAAGACCGCTGAAGGGCGGTGAAGGGCGGTGAGGTGACGTCATCACTCACCGCCATACAGTGAACGACTGGGACCGACAGTGAACGACTGGAGACTCCCGAACGGATGGAAAAGTACAATGCAGTTCAGACAATGTTCAGCACTGTGATTGCATGCTTTAGTACGGGTGTAGACGTTGAATACAAATGTGCAATACTGTACTGTACTGTAGTGTCCATAGATGCCGCGACAAGAGAGAGGAAGTGCCGTTGTCCGCGCCGCCGTTCACACGTGGTGGGCCTCCAAAGCTCCGCGGGAGAGTACCGCACTAACTGTTGCGCTGTAGATTCCCTCTATTTTGATAATCATTTTCAGCATTTGAAGTGAAACTAATTCTAAGAAATAGTACTGTACGGCCAAAATGTTCGTCCGAGAGGCGAATTGTGTCCGTGAGCGTTACGTTCGTTGCTCAACGCCGCCGTGCTCTCGCACTAAGACGCTGCGGGTCTCATGAAAAAGCGAGGACGAGTGAAGCGAAGCCCACTTCAGTGCGGGTAGATCGGAAGAGCACACGTC
>ENA-OWNT01003183-OWNT01003183.1-seawater-metagenome-genome-assembly--contig:-NODE-3183-length-15820-cov-7.332719_pt1 | contig 15820 bp, 12 predicted proteins | sample MGYA00238136_ERZ651165 | MGnify/ENA primary metagenome ERZ651165 (study PRJEB26861, sample SAMN08777766) | seawater metagenome | isolation source: coastal seawater | place: USA: Florida | collected...
AATACTCATCACGACTAGCAGCAAAGGAGGCAAATGCTGCCCCGTGAGCTTTTTGACACATAGTGCAATGACAATGTGTTACTGCTTTGATATCACCTGTAATTTCAATTTTCACTGTCCCACAAAGACAACTTCCTTTGTACATAACTACACCTTTCTTATCGGTACTCAACACCAATCTAGCCTACTCCTGGCTTATTTTTTATTGGTTGCGCTTACTCACGGTACAGACAACAAATCCACACGAAATCATAGCTAGGGCGAACTTTTCACTGTCAGTAATGATGTGTCCAAACAAGAAACTAGCTAGTGATATTGAAACCAACGGAATAAGCGCTGGAAGCGTAGAGGAAACCGTTGCCCCTAAATAATTGACTGCACGTGCGAAGGTAAAAACAACAACAATTGATGCTAGTACGCTCTGAACAAAAGTTTGTGTTATCCATTGTTCAATAGGCAGAGCAGATAAATCAGAATGTGCAGAGCGTAGGTATACCGGTAAGTAGATAATGCCGGAGATAACATTCATCATGAAAATCATCGAAACCAAATTCACCTGCCACCTTTTCAACAGCAGAGCAAACAAAGCCCAAGCCAATCCAGCCAGTAAAAACAAAGTCGCGCCTATACTACTTTGCAGTTCGGCGCCAAAAGGTCGGTTTATGAGTAAATACAGGCCGAAAACAATCACGCCGATACCACCAATCTGAGCTTTATTGATTTTTTCGCCCTGTGCTGACAAAAATGCCGTAGTGATGATCATCGTAAAGGTCGGTACCATCACACTCGCATAAGACAAAGGTGTCAGTTGCATCCCTTTGTTGACCAACCAGCCATACATTGGCCCCGCGAGCAGCGAAAACGCTGTAGCCCTCGCCCAGTTCGTTATCTGCATTACCCCGCGTAAATTCATCATCAGGAGCGGAAGACAGATTATGCCTGATACACAGTAACGAAGCATTGTCAGGTCATTGGGCAAGAAGCCGCTATTAAGAGCCTCATGCGTAGTGACATTTAAAGTCCCCCAACACCCTACAGTCACTGCCCCATACCCAAACCCTTTTATTAGGTTTCTTGTTTCGAATGATTTCATGGTTTCTTCTAAGTTATGTTTTTCGAGAGAGTAACCTAGATAATGGATAACAAATATTGATATATTCTTATTATTTGATGCCTAAAAGTTAACAAAGAGTTTGTATGGAACTTCGACAAATTAAGTATTTTCTTGCTGTTGCTAACTCTGGAGGGGTTACAAAAGCCGCTGATATTCTCAATATCACTCAACCTGCTATCTCACGACAAATCAGTGACTTAGAAGAGGAGTTAGGGGTTCAACTTTTTGATCGTGTATCAAGAAAGCTCACCCTTACTGTTGCGGGGGAGTATTTTAGAGAGCAGATGGATAAAGTGACCTCAGATATAGAAAAAGCGTCCCAAACCGTCAAAAGAGTTTCAACAGGGGCAACCGGAAACCTTAGGTTAGGTTCAGTAGAAACCGTATTATGGGAAGGGTTGGTGCCTAATCATTTAAGTCAGTTCAGAGCTCAAAATCCAGATGTCACGATTGAAATGGTTACAGACAATACGACTGCACTCTTAAACCACATGGAGCATGGTCGCTTGGACTGTGCATTTGTGTACTTATTTAGGGAACTTGACAGTTCCTATGGTGTTATTCAGCTGCGAAGTGATCCTATGGCGCTTGCGTACCCTGCTTCTTGGGAAAAGAAGTTTCATGGCGACGTCTCTGTTTCTAAACTTAACTCACTGCCTTTCATCCGCTTCCCTCAAGAGTCCTACCCTGCATTTTTTGAGTGGCAAGAGCAACAATTCCGAACTCTTGGTCTAAGACCAAATGTACTTCATTGGGCACATCATGAAAGCTCGATGCTTGCATTGGTTGCCGCGGAGCAAGGTATCTCTATCGTGAATAGCAAACACATTAACCGCGCATCCCCTCTAGTGAGGTTTATCACCTTAAGTGAGTTAGATCTGAAGCTACCACTATGCTTTGTTTGGAAAAACGAAAAAACAAGACCCGTTGTAAAAAGGTTATCTAATCAATTGGTAGATAGCTAAAGTCTTTAAGACTCTGACATTACGTAACCTAATCCAAAAGAGAAATTGGTCTTTAAGCAAGACTACTAGCACTAACAAGGAATGGGGCATTTCTGTGTTTCATGCCCCATCAGCAAGCCTCTGGAAAGAAACGCGTTAGACTTTAAGGTCTAATGCACTCGATATAGATTAGATAAAGTATGTTGAAAACTTAAACGCTTGTTAATCAAATTTAGCTGACATCTTTTATGTGACTAATTTTGCCATTTTGAAACTCGAAGTATGTTTGGCCTTTCAACTCCAAGACCTGGCCCGCTCTAAGACCGTTAGGCAGGTCTATTGCCAAAGTCCCAGTGTAGTCAATATTGACTGTAGCTGCCCTTTCAGACATTTCTATAGCTGTCACAACCTGCTGACGAACACTAAAAATCTTTACCGACTCAGAAGCCAAACTTTCAAACTCAGCTTTACCGTCAGAACGGGCAGTAATTTCTCCATTTGACTCATTTTCAAATACTACATCGTCGTCAAGGAGAGCGAGCATTCCAGAAACATCAAAAGCATTGTAGCGGCTGACATAGGACTCAACTAATCCGATTTTTTCACTATCTAACACGTTAATTCTCCTCACTCACATAACGCCCAATTACGTAGCCCGAAACGCACTGGAGCACTTTCCGCATAACACCATAAACTCGAAATTCAGCGCAAGCCAAAATCGCCGAGCATTGGGGGGCTGCTTGAATTGTTTGTATGGGTAAATCTAAAGATAAGCTGTATAAACGCAAACCTCACGCACTCCAACTTGAGTTTGAATTGTTTTGGTTCCAACATACGTTGTACCCAACTTACTTATGACTGCCTTTGAACGCACATTGTCAGTTAAATGCATTACTTTAAGCTTACTGAGACCTAGATTCTCTCTTGCGTACTCGATTAGCGCTCTAGAGCCTTCTGTAGCATAACCGCTCCCCCAAAAAGGAACACCCAACCAGTACCCTAGTGTCCCTTCACCTTCTTCAAGTCGAGGAAAACTGACGGCCCCAATCAGAGTATTGCTACTCTTTAGAACCAAAGCATAAACGACACCTTTACTAGCGTTGAACAAATCCTGGTGCGTTGAAATCCAGTCAACAGCATCTGATAACTCGTATGGATGCGGAATATTCGCCGTCATATCCGAGATGACTTTTTCACCTACTAGTTCAGCAACTCTTGTTGCATCATGTTCGGTGAAGGGCCTGAGAATTAGTCTATTCGTTTCTATTATGGTTTGCATAAATACCTATTCACCTCACGCTTCTTAGACAGAATCGTTCCGTGTTTGCAATTCGTCTATACCACCAACCTATATATGAAACTAAACTTATATCAATGTATTGCACCAAGCAACTATAACTTTCAGGGAAAATCTACGGATAACTTCCGTATAAGAGCCTAAGGTGCGGAATAGATTAATTTGGCCTCCCAATGTACTGGTTAGGTCGACAGTTCGTTGGGCTGACATGATTGGGGGTCAAAGACGTGTTGGTCGGGATCAACGCCAACACGCCCTGGGACAGAAATGTGGTAGCTCGGATTCAGACTAAAACTGCCGAGCGTTGCGAATTTTTCTTAAACGCTGTGTTAGGCTTCGGTAGCTATATTGGGGGTCACTCCGCCAATATACAAAAACGTATAATACCAAGATTTGAACAAGCCAAAGCAATGTTGAAGTCACGCAAGTTACATAAACATCAGGTAAAAGTGCGATTGCCTTTGAGTATTTGTCATCTGCTATAGTTCCTTTCACCTCGAGTATACTCATAGTCACATTCATTGGGGTATACCCCAACCAATATACAGCCCATGAGCCCGCAGAAACTGGAGCTAGAAACAGCAACGGTCGGAGCCATTTATACGGGAATACAAAATACAGCAACATGATTGCATAAAGCACAGTTAGGAATAGAGTCCAAGAACGCATTTTCATATTTAGTAACCAGTAAGACTCTTCAGCATACAAGCATAAAACTACACTGCCAAGAACGCATGCAAACAAGAACTTACCGATTTCTGAAGTTTTTTTGAATCGGAAGAGTACATAACTAAGCAAAACGCCAAACGCAGAAAACCACCCCAAAATCTCTGGCTTCATGGTAAAAAACCGTGGAGCATAAGTGTTATTAAGAATAAGAATCCCCAATAGGACACCAACCAACAGGTAAGCTATAAACGCCCTGATTAATAACCAAATGATTTTCTTCATTGTTTCCTACATCCGTTAAGAAGCCTAACCGTATTTTTTAACCCGACACTATCGGCATAACAGCTCATACCAAACTAAGCACATAGTCCGTCATTAGAAAAAAATAGGTCAATTAATGACAAAAGAAATGTGTTCTGACTCTTGGGCTAAAAAAGAAAGGGGCAAAAGCCGCTTAGTGGTATAGCTCGGGCTAGTTACGCAATCAGCCCTGTTCTCGACTAGGCATGCGTCCTTCCGCAGTAGAGGGAACGACCTTGGTGAAGAATTCATTTTTCTATCTCTTCCACAGCTCCACACAGGAAAAACGAGAGTATTAGCCAGAGTTACGAACTGGAAAATGCACAAACGATAGCTGTGAATATCAGATACAAATGAAGTTGGGAATATTGCTGAAAAATCGAGGAGATTTGGAGCGTACTGCGGGAATCGAACCCGCATCATCAGCTTGGAAGGCTGAGGTAATAGCCATTATACGAAGTACGCTTTGTGTCGAAGACCTAGTTAATATGCCACATCTGACTGAAAAGAAAACCTTTTTTTCTCAAATTGAAATCAATTGAACAGTTCATCAGCAATATGAGTGGTTTTTCCTCATTTTTGTCTCTTCAAGCGGTTACCCAGTCCGGAAATAATCACATTTGATAATAGAAACCTTTACTCATTTCATTGCTTCTTTGCTAATGTTAAACCTTAGTAAACAGCGATTTAAAGGGATCTTCTATGCGCGTTTTTGTTATATTGCTTTTTGGATTGTTGAGCCTGTCTCTACCAGTACAGGCTGAAAAAACCGCTTATTCAGACTCGGAGTTATTAGACCGCCCGCTCATGGAGCGTTATATTCTCGATGAATTAAAAGCCCTTCGTCAGGACCAGCAAGATTTAGAGCGTAAACTTGTCATTCAGATGACTGACCGAGAGCTGGCCGTAGCGGATAAGTCCCTCAACTACGCCAACGTCACCGTCACCTATTTCTTTTATATCATCGCCGGTGTCGCCTCACTGATCGCCTTTGTGGGCTGGCAATCGCTGCGCGAGTTTAAGCAAAACACCAAACAGATGGCCGATAAACGTCTGGAATCAATTGCCGAAGAGTACGAAAAGAAATTCAGTGCCCTTGAACGAGATTTAAAACGCAAAACTCGTATCATTAGTGAAAACAACAAAGAAATTGAGCGCATCAATGAGATCCATAACCTGTGGCTGCGCGCACAAAGTATGCCTACAGCCGAACAGCGAATCGATGTCTATGATGAGATCCTGACTATCCGTCCTGGAGACTTGGAAGCGCTAACCTATAAAGCTGACGCAGCGATGGAGATCAAAGAGTACAACTGGGCGCTTAGCTTATGTAATCGAGTTCTGGAATTGGATACCAGTAACGGCCCAGCACTGTATCAACGCGCCTGTGCGTTTTCTCGCTTAGGTATTGAGGAACAGGCAATTGAAGACTTGGAGCATGCTATCGAGGCCAGCCCATCAATTCGAGAACTGATCAATACTGAGCCTGATCTGGAAGGGCTGCACGGTAACCCACGTTTCGACGCCCTGCTCAATCAGTCAACAGAATAATCCTGTCTATCATAGAGGCTAGAATATCGCTTATGGGTAACAGATCGCGGTGACGCGGTCTTTACCTTCAATCTTTGACTGATACATCAGATGATCTGCATCCGATAGGGTGATTTCACCATTGTTGGTTGAATAGTGGGCACAGCCTAAGCTCACTGAAGTCTGGAGCTCACCCTCGTCAAGAACAGATAACTCGCGCACGCTGGCGCAGATATTTTCCGCAATATCAACGACTTTGCCGAACTCCAACTCACATATCACAACGGCGAACTCCTCTCCGCCAATACGACCAATCAGTCCCTGCTCAGGGACAATGGCATCAGCGGCAAACGCGACCCTTCGGATCACCTCATCTCCGGTAGAATGTCCGTATCTATCATTGACCTTTTTGAAGTCATCAATATCAAAAATCATCAAGGTTACGGGTCCTTCACATGCCAGACGTTGCTTTAACTCGGAGACAAAGTGACGGCGGTTACTTAACCCCGTCAGCTGGTCCGTCTCTGATAAGGTCTTTAACTCGCGGTTTGCTTGCTCCAGAGCTTTCGTTTTCACCTTCACCGTAATATTGAGTGCAACAATATAGCCGAAGGTAAAGATCCCAATTGCCAAAGCGGATAGTGGTACTAAATAGTCAGGATAAACGGTATTGATGTACATCCAGCGGTTAAAGATCTTCTGTTTATCATCGACAGCAAAGGAGTCTATACCTTGCGAGACCTGCTGCTGGAGAAGAGTGTTTCCTTCAGCTACGGCCGCTCTTAATTCACCAGAGTATAAGTGCCTGATACCGACAAACTTCGCTGCTTTTTGCGAAGTTTGTAAATAAAAGTTGGCGACCTGCAGATCGGCGACAAATGCATCTAGCTCGCCGGCAAACGCAGATTCAATCATCAATTTGTTGTTGGCAAAACTGATCAAATTAAGATTAGGAAAATGAAGCTGAGTAAACTCTTGTTCATAGCCACCTGCAACGACCCCGACCTGATAATCGTGTTTCGAGAGCAGAAAGTCATCAAGGTTGGTGCCAATAAGCTCTTGGCTAATAAACAGCTGAGTATCGATGGACATAATAGAGGACGTAAAATCTAGATAACCGTCACGACCTTCGGACCACAACAAGCCAGCATGCACATCAGCCTGGCCTTGTTTAACAGCATCAAGAGAGGATTGCCAATCGAGTAACAGGAACTCAATTTCGACATCGTTGTTTTTGCCAAACTCAAGCCAGTATTCGATTAATATACCGTCAGGCTTACCATCAGCATTGATAAATGAGAAAGGTTTCCATGCTTTAGAATTAGCCACCACCAGCTTTTGCGGGGACGCTTCCTGCCCCCAGGCAGAGACACTCATTAGCAACAAAAACGCAAAAAGAAATCGAAGCACATCCATCCCTAAAATAACGCTTAGCAAATAAGGTAACTAAGCAAGAAACTATTTATTTAGATTAGGTATAGATGATACTTCGATCAATTATATAAATGATATTAAGTGACGGCTATTTCGCGTGAATTCTCATTTATTCAATAAATTATTGGATTTTGAACTGGCCCATTTCACGATTTAACTCATCAACCTGATTTCTTACCTGGCTCGACACATCTGATGACGAGTGCGAAATGTCCGCAACATCATCAACCGAAGCGATAACCTGTTCCATTAGACTCTGAATTTCATCGGTTGCCTGCGACTGCTGTTGCGCCGAACTCAACAGCTCTTTCATCTGTTGGTTTAGCGCTTCGATCTGCTCAGTTGTTGAGCTCAAGGTTCCATAGGCCTGCTCTGTATGATCAGCCCCTTCTTCAGCAAGTCCCTTACTCTTTTCTATCTCATTCACAACCGCTTTAGTCGATGTCTGAATCGCGTTAACGATATTATTAATCTCTGTAGTCGATTCGGTAGTGCGTGTTGCCAATAGTCGCACTTCATCTGCAACAACAGCGAATCCTCGACCGTATTCCCCCGCCCTAGCCGCTTCAATCGCAGCGTTAAGCGCGAGTAGGTTGGTTTGCTCCGCTAAGCCTTCGATCACTTCCGTCACTCGACCTATAGCTTCACTCTCTTTACTCAATTCATCAACCTGAAAACTCGCCTTCTCGATCGTTGAATGAAGAAGTCCGACTGTATTCTTGTTCAAATCAAGCGCATTGGTACCATGCTCAATTTGGCTCTTAGACTCGACCAGATTAGTCACAGATTGCTCTGCTTGCATCGCGGTATCGCTAGCAGACCTGCTAACTTCACCAACCTGCTGACCCACCAGCTCCATGGTTGCTTTCTGTCGTTCAACTTGAGAAACCGTCTGCCCATTGGCATCAAGCAACGACTTCATACTATCGCCAACAGTGTTAGCTTTAGCCGTAACGCCTTTTACAATACTCGCTAACTCGTCATTCATCTTATTGATCGACTGAGTAAGGCTGGCTAACTCGTCACTACCTTCAATTTGCAGTGGCGCCTGAGAAACATCGCCGTCAGCAATCGCCTCAGCACGCTTTGAAACCGTCGCGACACGTCGCCCAATATTCTTACCCATAAAGTGGGCGGTAGTGACAGAAACAATCACGACCAAAGCAATCGATGCGAGCAGCAACTTAATCACGTTGCTGACTGAGTTAAAGATGCCTTGACCACTTGCGTCAGCCAGTGCTTGCTGCTGACTAATCACAGTTTCAAAACTGCTGTTAAGCTGTTCAACCGCTGGCACGAGTTCGTTGGCCATTTTCTGATTGGCAATATTCCAGTCAGCGGACTTACGTAGTGTTACCACCTGATCCGCTAACGGGAAGTAAAGTTGCTGCATCTCTTTAAACAGCGACCATAAACCCTGATCGCTGCTCGATAGCAACTCCTTCTTCGATTCAATCTCTTGCACCGACTTATCGTGTGATTTTAAGAAGTCCTGATATTTATCCAGATGATCCTGCGTACCATACAGAAGAAAATCTCGCATTGAGGAAAGTGCATTAGCAAGAGAGGTGTAACTATCTGCATAAAGTCTGAAAAGACGCTTGCGCTCTCCACCTTCTTTATTACCCGCTTCATCATTGATCAGTCCCTGCAACTGATCGAGTGCGACTTCTGCAATCGGTGCCGCTTCATAGATAAACAGCGAGTGTGCGGGCAGGTTCTCATCGGTGTGACTCAGTTCAGCAATCTCATTCAACAACCCTGTCACTACTGACCACTGGTAGATAAGTTGTTGATAGCTATCGGCATCGACGAGGGATTCCAGTTGAGGCAATGACTCTTCTACTTCAAGTATCGCTTGGTCAAGTTTCGCTTTTTGCTCTGGTCCGGTAACTTCATCGCCGCCTAATAGCATATAAGCTCTGAGTGATGATACCGTGGCCTGAATTGACTGTTGGATCGAACGTCCGGCATCTACGGTCGGTAAATCGCGCTCTAATAAAGAGCTGGTATGTGTATCGACTGTGCTGATGCTACGAAAGATTAAAAACGCGGAAACGATAAAAAGTACTGCAAGCGACAGAAAACTTAGCTGTAACTTCCCTGATATCGTGAGTTTCATCCATTAACTCCTATAGTAAGTTCAAAGCTTACTATAGCGTCTTGCTGTTAGTTGTTAAATAAATGTGTATCAATAAATTAAACTTTTGTATTAGAAAGCTAAAAGCGGATACAAAAAATCCCCGCCAGGCGAGGATTTTAGGAGTCAACGTCAGTCTACAAAAATTAAATGCTTGCAGCTGAAACGTATTGAGTTAGCTCGTCGTTAGAAACCGTTGTGATGTACTGATCATCAAGGTAGAACGCTACGCTATCTGCAGACTTCTCACCACGAAGTACTTGTTGTGTACCGTCGATGTATGAAATATCCATCTGCATTGTGTTCGCATCGATTTGCTGCATTGTCGCTTTTTCGATGTTTGCATTGTTTGCTAGTGGAACTTCTTTCAGTGAGCTGTCCAGGTGACCATTCACTTTAATGTAGTTTTTAGTTGGAGTATCAACAACTGCTGGAGACTTACCAGAAATTGGGTTAGTACCAGTCCAGAATTCAATTGCGTTGAATACGAACAGGTCAATCGTACCAGCAATACCGTAAACAGGAGATAGAAGAAGGAACATACCTTCACGACCGTAACGGTTATCTACTACTTCAAGGTTGAATTTTGACACTAATCCAGTCGTCGCCATTTGACCCATACAACCAGTCAAAGAAGACACACCCAGACCTACAACAATAGCCATTTTTAATGCGTTAGTTTTCATCTATACCACCACTTAATCAAGATGGCGCGCATCGTACTCCTGTTTCTGTTTAAAGCAATCCATCAACATATACAATTGACATAAATTTTACCGTGTTAAGTTTTTGTTTTAACTAGGTTATTTCTTACATCATTCACTAGATATTGTGCTGTTTTTCATTCAATCCTGCTAGCTATAGTAGTCACGTTGATAAGCTATTGATCTTAAGTAAGACAACTAACGCTATACAGTAAGAATAATCTGTGAAAGCCAGGCATAACCTCATCTCTCACTGTTCAAATAGTAAACACACAGTTTTATATATACGACCAAAGTGCAATATATCCGACCAAATTAGTCAGCTATTGGTTTATATAAAATCCAGACTTTCGCAAATAACCAGTGAATAAGTTCAAAATTACACAACAAGGTTGGTAAAAATCAGAATTGTTTGCTGGATCAACTTTTCCGTCAAAGATGTTGCGTGCTTATTTATTAAATGAATAATAGGCGGTGTTACACATTTGTAACAAAACACAACATTATATAAGTATTATTTATAAGTAATTAATTTCACAGGCAGGAAAAGCATGACAAAGCGTATTTCGCTAGCCATATTGGCGAATATATTTGCAGGTAGCGCTGCAGCATCCACCTTGGATGACAAAATCAACGAAGTCGTTGCACCTATCGTTAACCCTTTTGTAGGAATGATCTTCTCGACTATTCCGTTCCCTTTTACTGACGTACAGGTGCCGTGGATTGTTCTTTGGTTAGTTGTTGCCGCATCTTTCTTCACTTTCTACTTAGGCTTCATCAACGTGCGTGGTTTCAAACACGCTGTTCAACTGGTATCAGGTAAGTTCTCTGATCCAAAAGCAAAAGAAGATGGTGAGGTTTCTCACTTCCAGGCACTAACTACTGCCCTTTCAGGTACCGTTGGTCTTGGTAACATCGCTGGTGTTGCTGTCGCAGTATCTATCGGTGGCGCAGGTGCAACATTCTGGATGATCCTGGCGGGTCTGTTAGGTATGTCGAGCAAGTTCGTAGAATGTGCTCTTGGTGTTAAATACCGTAATACTAACCCAGACGGTTCAGTTTCTGGTGGTCCAATGTACTACCTGAGCAAAGGTCTGGCTAAACGCGGTAACGCTGCATTCGGTCGTACTCTGGCAGTTCTGTTCTCTGTTTTCGCAATCGGTGGTTCACTTGGTGGCGGTAACATGTTCCAGGCTAACCAGGCATTCAAGCAGGTTGTTGGTGTAACGGGTGGCGATGCTTCATTCTTCGCAGATAAAGGTTGGTTGTTCGGCCTAATCCTAGCGGTGATCGTTGGTATCGTAATCATCGGTGGTATCAAGTCTATCGCTAAAGTGACTGAAAAGATCGTTCCTTTCATGGCAACTATCTACGTAGGTGCAGCACTTATCATTATCCTGATGAACTTTGACCGTATCGACGATGCATTTAACGCGATTTTCAATGGTGCATTCACAGGTGAAGGTATTGCGGGCGGTGTAATCGGTGTGCTAATCCAAGGCTTCAAACGTGCGGCGTTCTCGAACGAAGCGGGTGTTGGTTCAGCAGCGATTGCTCACTCAGCAGTTAAAACTAAAGAGCCAATGTCTGAAGGTTTCGTATCTCTACTAGAACCGTTCATCGATACTGTTGTTATCTGTACTATGACTGCTCTGGTTATCATCATCACTGGTTACCTGGACACAGATACTGGTCTGGCAGGTGTTGAACTAACTTCAGCGGCATTCGGTAGTGCTATCAGCTGGTTCCCATACGTACTTGCTATCGCAGTAGTGCTGTTCGCATTCTCTACTATGATCTCTTGGTCTTACTACGGTCTGAAAGCTTGGACTTACCTATTCGGTGAGAGCAAAACAGCGGAGCTTATCTTCAAAGTTAAATTCTGTATCTTTGTAGTGATTGGTGCAGCAATGAACCTAGGCCCGGTTATCGACTTCTCAGACGCGATGATTTTCGCCATGGCATTGGTCAACATCGTCGGTCTCTACATCCTTGTTCCAGAAGTTAAACGTGACTTAGCCGATTATCTAGAACGCTTTAATGCGGGTAAAGTGTACAAAACTCAGAAGAAACCAGAACTTATCGAACAACCAGAATAACGATAAGTCATCCAAAAACAGCAGACATAAGTCTGCTGTTTTTTTATTTTCTAGTATTTAATACATTTCACTAACTCGCGATTAAAAACCAGAGAATCACTCTCACCTGCGTTTCTCACATTCCTCAAATTCCACACATATCCCTACAAAATCACCGATGTAAACCTCAATTTACTCTCTACCCTCGAGTCAAATTAAGCATTTTTTAACATTTTGATTACACTTAGATAAACTTTTGGACACTAAAATTGATCGCTGTTTCTTTCTGTTATATCAGCAAAAAACAATGGCGATTGAGCAGCCAATAGCGATTTGTGTTGATTACCCCAACTTTTGGCTATTGCAGGCGTCTGTTAAGGCTTAAACCGAAACATGGTCAATGAGTCATGATTCGTCACTTGAAGGTGCGATCCACCAGAGAGCGACAACAAAGGAGATTCCCATGAATGTGCAATCTTTGCCTATGCTCCGCTTTATCAACCATCTAGGGGAAACGGTAGAGCCATTACCCGCATGGGCAAACAATGAAACCTTAGTTACGTTTTATCAGGATATGGTGTTAAGCCGTACTTATGATAATAAAGCCGTGGCGCTACAGCGTACCGGAAAACTGGGTACTTACCCTTCTCATTTAGGAGCAGAAGCCTTTGGTATTGGCATTGGCCATGCACTACAACCCAGTGACGTTCTTATTCCCTACTATCGAGATATGCCTGCGATGTGGGTGCGCGGCATCCCGATGGAAAAGAATCTGCAATATTGGGGCGGCGATGAACGTGGTAGCGATTTTACACCGAGCGAAGATGTGCACTGCCATGACCTCCCTTTCTGCGTTCCCATCGCGACACAATGCACTCATGCCGTTGGTGTCGCCGCTGCACTAAAAATAGAAGGCGCTCATAAGGCAGCATTGGTCACTTGTGGCGATGGCGCAACCTCAAAAGGCGACTTTCTTGAATCCATCAATTGTGCAGGCGCTTGGAACCTACCTTTGGTATTCGTGATTAATAACAACCAGTGGGCGATATCTGTCCCTCGGGCATTACAGTGCGCCGCCGATTTTCTGTCTGAAAAAGCAAGAGGAGCAGGAATGAACGGCGTTACGGTGGATGGCAATGATGCCGTCGCGGTACATGACTGTGTTTTAGCGGCTTTAGACAAAGCAAGAAAAGGAAAAGGCCCAACACTCATCGAAGCCGTAAGCTATCGCTTGAGTGATCATACAACCGCTGATGATGCTAGCCGATACCGCAGTGATGATGAGCTACAACAAGCTTGGCAATATGAACCAATTCAAAGGCTGAAACTCTACTTGACCAATATCGGCGCGTGGTCTGACGAACAAGAACAAGCATGGCTGCAAGAGTGTAAAAGTCTGGTAGAAGCGGCTGTCGATAACTACACCAACCTAGTCCCACAAGCACCAGAAAGTGCGTTCGACTACTTGTATGAATCGCCCCCCGCAGAGCTAAACGCGCAGCGAGACGAACTGATTCATAAAGTCATGCGTATGCAAGGAGGTCATCATGGCTGAGATAACGTTAGTTGAGGCAGTGAACCTGGCGCTCCACCATGAGATGGATTGTGATAAAAACGTGGTTGTCTTGGGGGAAGATGTCGGTGATAACGGCGGTGTATTCCGAGCAACTGTCGGGCTAAAAGAGAAGTTTGGTCTTCGCCGAGTGATAGACTCTCCACTGGCAGAAGCCTTGATCGGCGGCGTGGCGGTTGGGATGGCCTCTCAAGGATTACGGCCAGTAGCGGAGTTTCAGTTCCAAGGGTTTGTCTTTCCGGCTTTGGAACACTTAATGTGTCATGCCGCACGTATGCGCAACCGAACCCGAGGGCGCCTAACCTGCCCTGCGGTATTTCGCGCTCCCTTTGGCGGCGGGATTCACGCACCAGAGCACCATTCAGAAAGTGTCGAGGCCTTATTTGCGCATATTCCAGGCTTTAAAGTGGTGATCCCGTCTTCGCCACAGCGTGCGTATGGCTTACTGCTGGCGTCAATTCGAAGCAATGATCCTGTGATGTTCTTTGAACCTAAACGCATCTACCGGACGGTGAAGTCCAATGTCATCGACAACGGTGAGGCACTGCCTCTCGACACCTGCTTCACACTGCGTAAAGGGCGAGATATCACCCTTGTGACGTGGGGGGCTTGCGTGGTTGAGTCGCTGCAAGCCGCACAAGAACTGTCAAACCAAGGCATTTCTGTAGAAGTCATTGATCTTGCCTCAATCAAACCTATCGATATGAATACCATTATTAAGTCGCTTGAGAAAACAGGTCGACTACTGGTGGTTCATGAGGCCAGCCGAACCTGTGGCGTTGGCGCAGAGATTTTGGCAAGAGTGTCAGAAAGTGCAATGTGTATACTTAAAGCACCACCAAAGCGTGTTACAGGGATGGACACCATTATGCCTTACTACCGCAATGAAGATTACTTCATGATTCAGGAACAAGACATCATACAAGCTGCGCGAGAGCTGGTGGAGGGATGGAAATGAAACGCTTCTTATTACCTGACCTTGGTGAAGGGTTAGCCGAATCAGAGATCGTCGAGTGGCACGTCAAAGTCGGCGATCATGTCGAACTCGACCAAGTTGTGCTTACGGTCGAAACCGCCAAAGCCGTGGTGGAAGTCCCCTCACCTTGCAGCGGAAAAATACTTAGCCGTCATGGTGAAGAAGGCGATGTGGTCAATATTGGCGCGCTACTGCTCGAGATTGAAGAAGTGAATGCGGATAACACTGTGCAGTCAAAGCAATCCGAGCAAAGCAAACAAAATGCCGACGCCGCTACAGTAGTGGGCAATGTGTCACACCAAACCCATCAGGTTAATGTGGATGACTTTTGGATCGGTGGCAATAACACCCCTATGGATCAGTCTCCGGTAACGGCCATGCCCTCTGCGCGTCTTCTGGCGAAAAAGTTAGGCGTTAATTTGGATAAGGTGAGTGGTACTGGGCCAAATGGATTAATTATCGACAGCGATATTTACCATGAAGCTGGACGACAAGAGCCCGGGACCGAGCTGCTTAAAGGCGCTCGTCGAACCATGGCCACAACCATGACGGAATCTCACCACGCTGTTGCTGCCGTTACCATTACCGAAGAAGCCAGTTTAGCTAGTTGGAATCAGGAGGAGGATATCTCGGCTCGCCTAATCAAAGCGGTAGTTTATGCATGCAAGCAAGAACCAGCACTGAATGCGTGGTTTGACGCCGATACCATGACCCGTTGCGTTCATAGCAAGGTCAACATCGGTATTGCTGTTGATAGTGAACACGGCCTGTATGTGCCGGTATTAAGGGATGCCGATAATTTCTCATCGGAGGGAGTTCGTCGCTGGCTTAATGAAACCATTGAGGGCATCCGTTCAAGAAAGGTGGGGCGTGAGCAGCTTCAACATGCCACCATCACCCTGTCTAACTTTGGTGCGATTGCCGGTATCTATGCGACACCCGTCGTCTCACCGCCTCAAGTCGCCATTGTGGGGGCAGGTAGAATCATCGACAAAGTCGTCATGAAAAACGGCCAGCCTGTCGCGATTAAAGCGATGCCGCTATCCATAACCTTTGACCAT
>ENA-OWNT01003184-OWNT01003184.1-seawater-metagenome-genome-assembly--contig:-NODE-3184-length-15816-cov-4.634793_pt1 | contig 15816 bp, 13 predicted proteins | sample MGYA00238136_ERZ651165 | MGnify/ENA primary metagenome ERZ651165 (study PRJEB26861, sample SAMN08777766) | seawater metagenome | isolation source: coastal seawater | place: USA: Florida | collected...
TGGCGGACCTGTTGGCCGATGATGCTGAGTCGGTGGATGCGGAGGAGGACGACTTCGCGGGTCTGGATGACCTCTTCGCCGATCTTCCGGGGGATGCGCCGGTGGCAACGGACGCTGGTGACGTCGACGCGCTGGCCGATCTTCTGGGTGAAAACGCAGAGTCCGAGGCCGACCCGCTTGCGGACCTTTTGGCCGATGATGCTGAGGCCGCCGACGCGCTGGAGGACGACTTCGCAGGGCTCGATGACATTCTCGCCGGATCATCTGACGACGAGCCCGAGGCCCCGGCGGTCGAAGACGACCCGCTGGCCGACCTGCTGGGCGATCTGACCAGTGATGCGGCGGACGCGGACGATGTGCTCGGCGACCTGCTGGGAGACACGGCGGAGCCCGTGGCCTCGGAGGGCGAAGACGACCCGTTGGCAGATCTGCTGGGCGACCTGACCAGTGACACGCCGGATGCGGACGAGGGGCTCGATGACTTGTTGGGGGACACGGCGGACACGGCCGAGGACGATCCGCTGGCGGATCTGCTGGGGGATTTGACGAGCGACGCGCCAGAGGCCGACGATGGTCTCGACGACCTGCTCGGCGACCTTGCGGGCGATGAAACGGCGACAGGCCCGGGGGAGGCCGGGGAAGGGGAGGCGAAAATGACGAGGGACGCGGAGTTCGCCTTCGGGCTGATGACATCTGAACGGCCCGATGCCGCGCGGCTGCGGCGCAAGCGGTTCCGGATCGCCATCTTCGGCGACTTCTCGGGGCGTGCGGCGCGCGGGCTGGTGGAAACCGGGGAGGCGCTGGCGGCGCGCAAGGCCATCCTGCTGGACCCGGACACCGCCGAAGAGGTGATTGAGAGCTTCGCGACCACTCTGGTCCTGCCCATCGGGAAAGACGGCGCCGGGGTCGAGGTCAAGCTCAAGGGGCTGGACGATCTGCATCCCGACGAGCTTTACGAAAACGTCGAACTCTTCTCGGAGCTGGTGGGGCTGCGCGGTCAGCTCGGCATGGGATCGACCGCCGAGAACGCGATGAAGCGGCTCAGGGAGTGGAGCGAGAAGCACTGGACCTACGCGGCCCCGGCCAAGCTGCGCTCGGGCGGGAATGCGGTGCCTGCGGATCGGCGATTGAGCGATTTCCAGAAGCTGATCGGCGATACCGGCGGCGCACTGACGCAGGTCTCGCCGGTCGAGGACCTGCTGGCGCGCGTGGTCGGCCCGCATATCCGCGCGGTGCCCGGTGCCGATGCCAAGGCGATGCAGGCGGCGGTGGACGAGTCGCTCTCGGCGGCGATGCGGCTGGTGCTGCACCACCCCGAGTTCCAGTCGCTCGAGGCGCAGTGGCGGTCGATCGACCTGATCGCGCGCAGCATCGAGACGGACGATACGCTCGACGTCATGCTTTACGATGTCTCCGCCGAGGAGATCGCGGCGGATCTCGCCTCGGCGGACGACCTGTCGCAATCGGGGCTGGTGCGCCTGCTGACCGAAGCGCCGCTGGACGAGGAGAACGGGCGCGGTGGTTACTCCGCGCTGCTGGGGCTCTACAGCTTCGAGGAGACGCCGCCCCACGCCGAACTGCTGGGCCGGATCGCCCGGGTGGCCGCGCATGTGGACGCGCCCTTCTTTGCCGCCATGACGCCCGGCTTCATGGAGGTCGAGAAGGAGGACCGTCACCCGCTGGTGGCGAACGCGTGGGACACGCTCAGGGGCATGTCAGAGGCGCGGCATCTTGGACTGGTGACACCGCGCTTCATGCTGCGGCGGCCCTACGGCGCCAAGACGGAACCGATCTACGAGTTCGAGTTCGAGGAATTCACCATGAAGTCGGGCCTCTCTGGCCTGCTCTGGGCGAATCCCGTGGTTCTGGTGGCGATCCTGCTGGCCAAGTCGTTCAAGAAGAACGGCGCGCATATGAACCTCGGCTCGGTGATGAGCCTTGGCGAGGTGCCCTACCATTTCGTTGATGACCGCTATGGCGATCAGGTCCAGTTGCCCTGTACCGAGCGCAACCTGACGCAGTCGAAGGTCGAGAAGGTGATGGCGCGGGGCTTCATGCCGGTGGTCTCGGTCAAGGGGCGCGACGAGATCCGGCTGGCCTCGTTCCAGTCGGTCGGAGGGGGAGAGATCCTTGGCCCGTGGACGGGGGAAACGCCGCCGCCACCCTCGCCGCCGAAACCGGCCCCGGTGGCCCGACCGGCCGAAACCGCCGCCCCTGAGACGGCAGAGGACGACACCGACCTCGAGGACGATCTCGACGCCCTGCTTGCCGGGTTTGACGACAGCGCCGAGCCCGCAGGGGACGATGGCGATATTGATGCCGAACTGGCGGCCCTTCTGGAGGATTTGTGAAGCAGTTCATTGAAGTGATTGCCCCGCAGGTGTCTCCTGAGCCCGTATTTGAAAGGACAGCCCATGGCCAATGTGCAGATTGAGTTGAAAGGCAAGATTGAAGCGCTGAAGGGCGATGAAGAACGCTGGCTGATCGGTGCCACCATCCGGGAACATTTCAGCCGGTTGACCGATATGACCGTCGAGTTCGTTACCAAGGGCCCGATCAAGCTGAAGGATCTGGTCGGACAGGAGATGTCGGTCAAGCTGATCACCAAGGAAGCGGGCGACCGGTATTTCAACGGTATCTGCATCTCGGTGGAATGCATCGGCCAGAAGAAGACCGAGACCGGTGTTCATTTCCATTACGTCGCCAAGGTCCGCCACTGGCTCTGGATGCTGACCCGAACCTCGGACAACCGGATTTTCCAGGAAATGACGGCGGTGCAGATCATCGAGCAGATCTTCGCGGATCATGGCTTTGTCGATTACACCAAGAAACTCAGCGCGTCCTACGAGACCCGGGTTTACTGCGTTCAGTACCGCGAGACGGACTTCGATTTCATCAGCCGCCTGATGGAAGAGGAGGGGATTTACTACTACTTCGACAACTCCGCGAACTCCGGCACCAAGAACAAGATGATCCTCGCCGACGATGCCAGCGGATCGCACAGCGACATTCCGGGGCTTGCCAATCTGAAGTACACCGGCACCGGTGGCCGTTCGTTCCAGGTCGAGAACACGCTGACCGACTGGGCGAGCGCCGAGGCGGTGATCTCGGGCAAGGTCACGCTCAACGATTTCGACATGCTGACGCCCAAGGCCGATCTCAAGGTGGTCAAGCAGACCGGGACCAGCAGCTCGCATTCCCACAAGAGCTACGAGCTTTATCACTATCCCGGTCACTACCGGAAGGACACCGGACGCGGGCAGCGTCTGTCGAAGGTCCGGATGGAGGCCGAGGAGATCGCGTTTCAGGTCAAGCGCGGGGTGACCACCGCCCGCGAGGTGGCGAACGGGTTCAAGTTCACTCTGGAGGAGGCCCCCGAGGGCGACAACGGCAAGTACCTGATCACCGAGGCGGTGCATTACTTCCGCCCGTCCTCGTCGCAGCGGATCGACCCCGGCCGGCAGGACCGTGACCGCGAAGACCTGACTTATCCTGAAGAAATGGATAAGATGGATTACTGCTGTTACTTCGGATGCATTCCCGAGGCGATCCAGTACCGCGCCCCTCTCGAGACGACATGGCCCGAAATCGCGGGTCTGCACACGGCCATCGTGGTCGGCCCGTCGGGCGAGGAGATCTACACGGACGAACATGGCCGCATCAAGGTCCAGTTCCACTGGGACCGGGAAGGCAGCAACGACGAGAACTCCTCGTGCTGGGTCCGCGTGGCGACGCCGTGGTCCGGCAAGGGCTGGGGCATGGTCGCGATCCCGCGGATCGGGCAGGAGGTCGTGATCCAGTTCGAGGAAGGCAATCCGGACCGGCCGATCTGTACCGGGATGCTGTGGAACGAAGACACCAAGCCGGCCTTCAAGTATCCCGACAACGCCACCGAACTCGGGATCCGGACCAATTCGTCCAAGGGCGGCAACGCCGACCAAGAATACAACGAACTGATGTTCGATGATAAGATGGGCGAGGAGAAGATGCGCGTTCAGGCGCAGAAGGACCACCAGTTCCTGATCAAGAACAAATCGGTGCTTACCATCGGGCTGGACGAGGTGGATGCCGGAGCTCATGACGAGGACGGAAGTCTGAGCGAGGTGATCCGCAACCACGTGACCCGCACCATCCAGGAAGGCAGCCACTACCTGACGATCCAGCAGGGCGACGAGGAATTCAAGATCGAGACCGGCAGCCAGACCATCGAGATCGAGACCGACAAGACCCAGACGATCCAGCAGAACTACTCGACCACGATTGCCCAGGGCGACCATACGACCGAGGTGAGCATGGGCAATTTCACCAACGAGGTGAGCCAGGGCAACCACGAGACCACGGTGTCGATGGGCAACCTGACGGTCGATGTCTCGATGGGCAAGATCACGATGGAGGCCATGCAGTCGATCGAGCTGAAGGTCGGTGCGAACTCGATCAAGATCGACCAGACCGGCGTGACCGTCAAAGGAACGATGATCAAGGTTCAGGGCACGGCCATGGCGGAAGTGAAATCGCCCATGACCACGGTCAAGGGCGACGGGATGCTGACCCTGAAGGGCGGCATCACCATGATTAACTAGAAGGGGGGAAGCGACGATGAGCGAACGTTTCAAAGGTCTTGTCAAGCTGCCCAAGGAGCCGGCAGCCAAGCTGCTGTCGCAGGCGAACATCCTGATCAAGACCCCGTTGCTGGCCCCCGCCAGCGCGGCGCCCGAACAGGTGCTGACCGAACTGGAGTCCAAGAAGGCCTGGTTCGACCTGCTGCTGGTGATGGCCGTGCTGCTACCCCCGCGCGAGCGGGTGTGGTGGGCCTGCCTTGCCGCGCGCGATTACATCGGTCCCAAGTCGCCCGCCGACCCCCAGCCGCTGACCGCGTCCGAGGCCTGGGTGTTCAAGCCGACCGACGAGAACCGCGACGTTGCCCGGCACAGCCTCGACAACGCCTATGTCGATGATGATACGACCAATTGTGCGAATGCTGTGGTCTATTCCGATGGCACATTGGGGCCCGGGGACCTGGCCCAGTATCCGGCTCCGGCCGGTGCCGCGGAACTCCATGCCTACGCTATGAATATGGTGGCGCTCAACATGCTCTCTGATAAGTTTGATGCGCAGATACAACTTATGATCGACCGGGCGGTGGATATCGCCCGGGGCGGCAATGGCCATGTGAAGCCCGCCAAAGAGCTCGAGGGAGAAGTCTGATGGGAATGCCGCAAGCACGCTTGGGCGACATGTGCGGCTGCTGCGTGCCAGCACCGCCGCCGGCCCCGCCGGTGCCGCCTCCGGGCGCGCCGCTGCCGATTGCCATGGTGGGGGCGCCAACCGTTCTCGTGGGCAAGAAGCCCGCGGCCCGGGTGACCGACCAGCACGTCAGCGGCACCGGTCCGCACCCCATCGTCAAGGGCTCCATGACCGTCATGATCTCGTCCTTGCCTGCGGCGCGGATCATGGACAACGCGGCCTGTGGGGGCATGGTCGTACTGGGTGAATTCACCGTGCTGACGGGAGGATGACGCGCACGCAATGCCCGTAACTTTGAAGTTTCAGTCGTCCGGGACCGTTCCCGGAAATGGCCGCCCCGTCAGCATGCAGGGCGGCAGCCTGACCGTAGGACGCGGTCCGGCGAACGACCTCGTGCTGCCCGACCCTGACCGCCTGCTGAGCAAGAACCACTTCGTCATCGAGGATCACAACGGCAACGTGGTGATCGTGGACCTGTCGACCAACGGCACCTTCCTGAACTATTCCAAGATTCCGCTGGGCAAGACGCCGACGCCGCTGAACAACGGCGACGTTCTGGCGCTGGGTTCTTACGAGCTGGTGGTCGAGATCAGTAACACCGTGCCCGACATGGACGACCTGCTGGCCCCTGCGCCGATGGGCTCCGCCTCGCACGGGGACGCGAGCCGCGCGCCCGATCCGCTGGCCCTGTTGGACGACGCCGGGCCCGAGGGCGATTTCCTCGACAACCTGCTGGGCCCCGAGAAGCCGGTCGGCCCCTCGCAGTTCAAGGCGAGCGACCCGATCGACGACTTGCTGCCGCCGCTGGGCGAGGACGAGGACCCGTTCTTCCAGAAGCCGAGCGACGGGCGCGAGGGTGAGGGCGCCAGCCTGCCTTCGCACAACCCCTCGGCGCATGACGCATTCCGCCCGCAAAGCTCGGGCGGCGGTCAGAACCTGATCCCGGACGACTGGGACGACCTGCTGGACGGGATCGGCGAGACGCAGCAGCCGCCCAAGGCTGCCCCGCCGCCGCCCGGTCCTGATGTTCCTTCTGCCGGATGTCATCAAACAGGCGGTGATTACACCAATTTCAATGGTGGTTACTTCTTACCGGTTTATGCTGATACATATACAGACCCTGCCTGTACAAGTTATGCGGGGGCTTACTGGTCAGCAGCACTTGTCTATGCTCCTGCTCCATATAATGCCTATGAGTTATGTAACTATAATGGGCAGTTTTCAAGCGCAAGTTATTGGGGTGCTGACGTTTATTTCTGCATTCCCTAAACTGTACTACCGGGTAGCTCACATCGGGCTATCCGGTTTTTTTATCTAATACCTCCAGTTTTTTGCATCAAATGATTCACATCTGAATTACAGTAACCTTCATGTATAATTCGCATTACCTTGATAAATAACAGTTTGTAATTCCATACATATACTGTAAAGTATACTAGAATATTACTTAGGGTTTTAATGAATAAACACAATCGTCATAATTCATTATTGTTAAATGGAAAGACACTCACAATGATAAAACGTCGCAAATTCCATAAATATTCAATTTTCTTGATTTTACTATTCACAACAGTCATCGCGGGAACAGCACAACAACTCTGTGAAGAGATCACCCGTGAAATCTTTGAAAGCACCGAAGCCAACTGTGCCGAAACTGCCAATGAGAGAGCGTGCTACGGTTTTGACAACATCAGTGTGACTTTCTTTGAAGATATTGGCGATAGCTTCACCAACCCCGGCGATGTACTGGAAATGTCACAAATTCACACACTACATTCCAACGCCTTCGATGAAGAACTCGAAGAATGGGGCATTGGTTATTTCCGTATCGGTCTCGAAGAAAGTGATGAGCCGCTCATCATCATCGTTGCAGGTGATGTGATTGTCGAACAGGACAGGCAAGCCGCAGCAGAAGCGGGACTTGCCCCTATGCAAGCCTTCAACTTTACCACAGCCGGACCTTCTAGCTGTACCGAAGCTCCTAATGCCGTTTTCATTCAAAGTCCTCCCGATATCGACGTTGATTTAGTGGTCAATTCAACCCCGATTCGCATTGGTTCGACGATTGTTCTCGGCACATATGATGAAAATACGGAAGATGATGCGCCCCAGGATGACACCATGTGGATTGCAGTTGTTGAAGGACAGGCAATCATTTACCCTGAGTCTGATAACCAGATTCTGATTCCAGAGGGTACAGTGTCCAAAGTCAATTTGACCGATCAGAATGGTGAAAATCAAGGCGGCGATGACCTGCTCAACTTTGAGCTTGTCCCTGTACTTGACCCGATTACAGGCGAACCCGTTTTAGGTCCCGATGGTCAACCCTTCTACCGCCAGATCCCCGAAGAAGAATTCTCCGAACCCGTTGAGATCACAGAAGAGAATAATGGTGCTGTTAGCCAGACGACTTCCGGTTTTAATGGGACTGTTCCCTCCGGTTTACTCATTTATGATGTCGATGAACCGGGGGAAGAACCCGCCCCGGACACATCTAGCAATTCAACCGCAAGCAATCCCCCTGCTCCGACAGAAGTACCTGTCCAAACGTCAAGCGATGGCGCAGTCACTGCATGTGGTACACAAAACTGGTGTGATGCTGGCGGACAATGGGATGACGGACGTTGTGTCGATGACTGGCACTGGAACGCAGGCTGGTATAACGCACAATACGAATGTGGCACAATTGACAGTATCCCGGCACAATATCAGCCTGTAGAACAGGCTATCGTTATAGATTTACCATCTGCGGGGTGTGTTCCAGCTTTTGGTAATTATGTTGATTTTGAAGGCGGATACTTCCTGACGGGTTTTGCTCCTTACGACAATCCGGCATGTATTGGTAGCCTTGGTGTTTATATAAATCCTGATGGCTTTGTTTATGCGCCACCATATGATGCTTACACCTTATGCAATTACAACGGCTCATACAGCAGTGTAAGCTACTCAGGATCATCCAATATCTACTACTGCAATCCCTGATACATCCCACCGGGTAGCTCACATCGGGCTATCCGGTTTTTTACCTCTCATTAGTGCTATAATTCAGAAAAATCTCTTTCAGAATTTATTGGATGCCATCATGCAATCAACTGCTTTTTATGATGCCCTCGCGAAAATTTATCCGCCGGAACGCTTGCTCACTAAAGATGTGCAACTACTCCCCTATGAGTCGGATGCCTTAACTGCTTTCCAGAGTAAACCCGCCGCAGTCGTCCTCGCTGAAACAGAACATGAAGTCATCGAAACGGTGCGCCTCTGTTATCAGATGGATGTGCCTTTTGTGGCGCGTGGAAGCGGAACAAGTCTCTCCGGTGGCTCATTGCCGATAGCCGATGGTCTCTTGATTGCACTCAATCGCATGAATCGCATCAAGAAAATTGACCCCGACCAGCGCATCGCAGTGGTTGAACCCGGTGTCATCAATTTGCATGTCACAAAAGCGGTTGAGCAATACGGATTGTATTACGCACCTGACCCTTCCAGCCAGTCGATTTGCACGATTGGCGGCAATATCGCTTTCAATTCCGGTGGCGCACATTGCCTCAAATATGGCATGACCTGTAATCATGTTCTCGGGATGAAAGTGGTCTTAGCTGATGGCACTGTCACCGAATTCGGTAGCGAAAGCATCGACGGTGCAGGTATTGGTGCGGATAGTATCGGTCTATTTGTCGGTTCGGAAGGCTTGTTCGGGATTGCTCTGGAAATCACGTTGAGATTATTGCCGCAACCCGGTGTCTATCGCACAGTGTTAGCCTCCTATGATGATTTAGGGAAAGCAGGAGATGCTGTTGCCAGCGTGGTTGCCTCGGGATTATTGCCCGGCGCGATGGAAATCATGGACAGGCTGGCGATCAAAGCAGCAGAAGCCTCGGTTAATGCGGGTTATCCTGCTAATGCGGAAGCAATTCTGATTGTGGAACTGGAAGGTGAAACACAACAGGTCGAAGCAGAATTCAAGCACCTTGAAACGGTCATTCGTGAAACAGGCGCGGACGAAATTCGCATTGCACAAAATGCCGATGAACGGGCGCGTATCTGGAAAGGTCGCAAAGGCGCATTCTCGGCAGTCGGACGACTCAGCCCCGATTATGTGGTACAGGACGGGGTTGTTCCGCGCAGCAAACTCGGGGAAGCCCTCACCCGCATCAATCAACTGAAAGCACAATACGGCTTAGATGTGGCGAATGTCTTTCATGCCGGAGACGGTAATCTACACCCGCTTATCTTATACAAAGGAAGCGAACCCGGCGCACTCGAAAAAGCGGAAGCCCTCGCCGGAGAAATCCTCAAAATGTGTATCGACCTCGGGGGGTCAATTACAGGAGAACACGGGGTTGGCATGGAAAAACGCGACTACATGCCTGTGATGTATACGGATTTAGAACTGGAAATTATGCAAGCTATCCGGCAACAATTCGACCCGAAAATGATCGCCAATCGCGGGAAAATGCTACCATCGGATGAAGCCCCTGCCCTCAAACAGCACGGAATGCACCCGCTTGAGAAACAGGGGATAATTTCACGGGAATAACTAGCCTTCGCTGCTCATATCAAGCGTTTCATAGACTGTGACCTGTCCACCATGTTTGATGTGGGGATGGTCTTTGCATTTTTCAGCCGCAGCATCAAGGGAATCAGCAGAGATAATTGTGTATCCGGTTGCAGGGGTATCGCCAACTGCCCCATCACTGACACCATCAGCCGTGATTTTCTTCGAAGACATGAATGGGTTGCCACCATCGACAACCGCATCACCTAATTTGCCGTACCATGCGCCCCAATCCGCCATGATCTGTTGTTGCTCTTCTTCGCTTGCGCCCATGCCCATACCGCCACTATAAACCACTACAAAATTTCCCATGTCCTGATCTCCTTGATTTTTATATAGTGCGTACTTTAATTTATACGATACGAACAGTTTAGCACATATTTTCTATTAGAACAAGTGTTTTATATGAAGTTTTCAGTAAGAAACTGTTATGCTTACATAGAGTGATTTTTCGTCAGCAATTATTCTTAAAATTAGAGATTTTCGATGAAACGATTTACTGTTCAATCTACAGAAGACATCCAGCAGGTCATTCACGATAATGCGCGTTTGCATATTATTGGCAGAGGCACAAAGACAGGGTTACATCACGTAGACTGCCCGCTTCTCGATATGAGTCGCTTGAGTGGCATGATGGTCTATCAACCGGATGAATACACCTTCACTGCCTATGCTGCAACGCCTGTTAAAGAGATTCAGGCTGCATTACACGAACATGGACAATACCTTCCCTGTGACCCCTTGCTGGTCGAAGCCGGAGCGACATTGGGCGGCACAATTGCCTGTAATCTATCGGGTTCACGACGCTTTCGTTATGGTGGGGTGCGCGATTTTTTCCTGGGCGCAACAGTTGTCGATGGTATGGGTCGCGTGTTTCGTGTCGGCGGGAAAGTGGTCAAAAATGCGGCAGGATTCGATCTCGCGAAGTTTCTGGTTGGCAGCACCGGGTATTACATGTTGATGCTTGATGTGACCTTCAAAGTTTTCCCCGATAAAGCCGCGTTTCGCAGTTACCAGTTTGATTATCCTTCGATAGATGATGCGCTAAGTGCCGTTTTCTATCTGAATCGTCAGCCTTTTGAACTCGATGCACTGGATTTAGCCCCGTCGCCCGATGGTTGTGCGCTGATTACCCGTTTTTCAGGAACATCCGATAAATTAGCCGAACAGATTGTGCGTTTTTCAATGGCACTCAATCAGAATACAGGTGTTCAGACCATGACCGAATTGAATGACACGCAATACTGGCAGGAGGTCAATGCGCTGCATCAGGCTGATTCGGTGGTCAAAGTGCCTCTCGCGCCGAAACAAATCCCTGCACTGGATGCAAAATTGAAGCGAGTCACACGACGCTATACGGTCGGCGGGAATATTGCCTGGATTCACACGGACGATATGGAAAAGTTATCGCCCATACTGGAACATCTCAATTTAACAGGCTTACACATTCTCGGGGAAAGCGCCTCCCCTATCGTGGGAAAATCACTCGATCACACATTCAACGGGCGTGTCAAAACCGTGCTTGACCCCGATGCTAAATTTGTGTGATGGCATCTATAGTTTGATGAGGATGTCTCCTGCCTGAATAATTTGTTGTCCATCATCTGTGATATGAAATGTATAGTCGCTGCGCTGCGGTTTTCCGGCAGCAAGCCATTGATTGATGGTCGACAGCACTTTTTTCGCCTGTGGATGCGTTGATATATAGCTTGCCCTTACATCATTATCCTGCTGTGATAGCTGAACAATCGTGTCGGTTGCATCCCGGAACAAAATATCGCCTTCGTTATATTTGCCATACTGTATTTCCGGCAATATCCAGTGCCAGTACAGACGAAAATCAAGCGATAGTATGTCTTCCAGGCTAATCCCCTTGAGCGGAGTTGTCACTTTTTCCTGTGTGCCATCCACCAGTTGCATGAAAAATCCGGGTTGTTCGAGCACATGCCCTGTCACGCCCTGCTCTGATTTCTGGAGAAGAATGAGTCCGCCACCGCTACCCACATTCATGATTAATTTTCCGCCGATAGCCAGTTGTTCGAAAAGTGGTGGAGGCACTTTGCTATATCCGGCTGTTGCGATGATACGGTCATAAGGGGCATGTTGAGGCAATCCAGATAAGCCATCGGCAACATGACAATGAACGTCTGAAATGCCGATGCTATCCAATGCCTGTTTTGCGCGTTCAACCAGATGTGCCTGATAATCAAGCGTATCGACCCGCCCGGATTCACCAGCAAGTCGTGCCAGCAATGCCGCGTTATACCCTGTGCCCGTGCCGATTTCCAGCACCTGCATCCCCTCTTGAACATCAAGCGCTTCCAGCATAACCGCCATCAAAGCAGGTTGCGAACTGGAACTCGGAGAATGCTGCCCGGATTGCTGTATCATCAACACGCTATCCTGATAGACCAGATTCAGCCATTCATCGGGTTCTGTATTGTCGGGCGCATAGAAAACATTCTGACGGGTTTCGTAATTGAAGGCATGAAAGCCCTGCATCACAAAGGGATGACGTGGCACAGCAGAAAACGCCGCAATAACGCGCTCATCCTGAACATTTTCTGAAATTTTCGCGACTAATGCTTCCAGATATGGTTGAACATCAATTCCATTGAACATAGATGAAAATTAGACGGTTGGGATGTATGTGATGCGACATAGGGTCAGGGATATACGATACGACATAGGGTTTTACGGATTTGGGATTTACTCTTGTCCTTTAGTGACGATAACAATCCCTGTTTTTCCAGCTTTCGGACAACGCGGGCGTTGTCCCTACACAAAAATCGTGTGATTTTCTACTAACCTTATGCCGATTCTTTCAGTATAACCCTACGTCGGGTAACAAATATCTCAACCCTACGAACCCCCATCAACAGGGCATTCTGTAGGGGTGGAATAATGCTCTTTAAGAAAATAATACGGAGAAAATTCTGGTAACTGCGAGAAAACTGGACTGTGTAGGGGAGTGCCTGCGTGCGCTCCCGCCATCGGTTTCCATCGGGTGACCACATAGGGTCTCTCCTACGAACTCCGTATTTAATTTTAAACCTGCATACATTCCATCCGCCACGCTCTCCTTTCTATTTTCAGGGCAGCCCATCTATGACTTATTTTACAGCCTGTGGCATTTGATGAATGACGTGTTTTTTCAGAGGACTGCCGCCCTCAATATGTGTCTCAACAATTGCCTGAATATCGGATTCACTATCCACATCACCATACCATGTGCCATCGGGATAAACCACCATGACAGGCGCGTGCTTACATGCCCCCAGACATGCCGTTTTTGAACAGCGTGCGAAAGGTTGTTTGGCGGCTTTGAGGGCTTTTTTCATGTGCTTCTGTGCTTTTTTGTTGCCTTTTTTCTTGCAATCACTACCATTACAAAACAAAATATGGCATTGAATCGGTTTCATCAAACATCTCAACAGTCTATTGATAATCCCGACCATTGAAGCACAGACACCGGCACTATTTCCACGCCTGTGATTAAGCCCCGTGTTGTAGACAGTCAATCTCAAGCTGTCGATGATGTGAATTACAGATAAACCCCGGTTAATTCAGAATCCCCGCAGAGTCAAATTCGGGGGAGCATTTTAGCAGGTCAGCCTGGGATGAGACCATCACTTATCGCCGTTGCTTTTTTCCACTGTCGCCACTCTTCAATTTGTTTTTTGCGTTCTGCTTTCTTTCTGCGGCTGGCTTCGCGTGACTCCTCAAGGCTGGAATGCAAGGTAAATCCTAATTTCTTCACCACCTCCTCACGGCTAGCAGGTGGCTTGTCCCTCTCATCGAGTTTCCTGAGTAATTCTTTAATTTTTCTGGCTTTTTCTGTCCCATTTTCTGCATTCATCATCGGCTCCAATCGCTGGTATGACTGGCAGTGGTGGATAAGTTTTCTGCCAGTAGTCCGGGATGACCTGATTTTTCCTGATGTGATTGTTGACTATTTTGCCAGATTTGATGATTAAAGTGTCTCAATCGACCGTCCCTATCTGATGTACAGGCGCAATATTGATGCAGGTTTCATCTTTATATCCTGATCATAACACAGAATTGCATCGCGATGTCGATCATATGACCGTTGATATGTACGGGATAAATATGAGTGGCAGTGTCCTGTGGCAGAGCATGTCAGAGGGCGATTTTTCATGTCAGTTGTGCCGGAAAGCCTGGCAATCCGATGGCAGAAGGCGTTTTTTTGTTGCAGACTGCCAGTATGAAATCAGCGTTTAGCGTCTCAGCAGATTTCTTTATCCCACGAAAAACGAACAACTGACGACTCATCACTGATAACTCCTGCACAGTACCCTACACGGGTTTTGGATGACAACCTGTACGGGATGCGCCCGGGCACAACCAATGCAAGTTTCAGTACCTTACGCGGGTTTTGGAGCGATGACATTGATTTTCATGATGCTTTCGTCAGCAGTTAGCCAGTTTCAGTACCCTATGCGGGTTTTTGGAGTGACGACATGTGGAGCGATCCTGTACGATGCTACAGATGCAATGTTTCAGTACCCTACGCGGGTTTTGGAGTGATGACATTCGTGGTAGAAGAATGGAACGCATAACGGTTACAGAGTTTCAGTACCCTACGCGGGTTTTGGGGTGATGACATCTCAGGAGGATTATTCACAGCGTAAATCGTCTGCTGTTTCAGTACCCTACGCGGGTTTTGGAGCGATGACACCTACAATTGGTCTGGCGATTCCGGGTGGAATGGAGCGTTTCAGTACCCTACGCGGGTTTTGGAGCGATGACATCAGATTACCGCAGACAATACCATCGTAAGTGTCAAGTTTCAGTACCCTACGCGGGTTTTGGAGCGATGACACATACCGTTACGATCAATTCCGCATCCGTCATACATCGTTTCAGTACCCTATACGGGTTTTGGAGTGATGACACTGCCGATTCTCAGTGTTACAACATTCATGGCAACATGTTTCAGTACCCTACGCGGGTTTTGGAATGATGACACTCGCATCGGATATGTCGTCAATCATTGATAGTCTGATGTTTCAGTACCCTACGCGGGTTTTGGAGTGATGACACGGCTGACGGGAATATCGATTCGATTCCTTATGGAATGTTTCAGTACCCTACGCGGGTTTTGGAGTGATGACACTCGCTGGTGATTCATCGGGATTATTCGGTGTATGAGTTTCAGTACCCTACGCGGGTTTTGGACTGATGACATCTTAGATGACGGTTCAGATAACATGCTTTCTGATGAGTTTCAGTACCCTGTGCGGGTTTTGGACTGATGACATATCTTTTAATTAGCGTACTGCAATTTTGAACACAGGTTTCAGTACCCTACACGGGTTTTGGAGCGATGACACGCATCAGCAAGCATCACATTTACAGAAGATGCTGAGTTTCAGTACCCTACACGGGTTTTGGAGTGATGACATTCCGCAGCCTGATGACAGATGAGTTCAAACAATACTGTTTCAGTACCCTACACGGGTTTTGGAGCGATGACACAGAATATCCCCACACAAATTAAACCTATTATACACGTTTCAGTACCCTACGCGGGTTTTGGAGTGATGACACTCATGAAGAAGACATGGAATTCAAGCGCCCTGCCCCGTTTCAGTACCCTATGCGGGTTTTGGAGTGATGACACTTCTAAGATTCCGATGGATGAAGTCGCCTGGAATACGTTTCAGTACCCTATGCGGGTTTTGGAGTGATGACACGCACTGATGGGATTCTATGGAAGTCGGGCTCTCGCTGTTTCAGTACCCTACGCGGGTTTTGGAGTGACGACATCAGCATACTTGGCTTTCGCCAGACACTGGTATTCAGTTTCAGTACCCTACACGGGTTTTGGAGTGACGACATCTGTATAAGTTACATGCAGAGGTGATACGCGCAGAGTTTCAGTACCCTACACGGGTTTTGGAGTGACGACATATTCATTGCGATGCTGCGCCAGTGATAGAGCCAACAGTTTCAGTACCCTACACGGGTTTTGGAGTGACGACATGTTCATCACA
>ENA-OWNT01003185-OWNT01003185.1-seawater-metagenome-genome-assembly--contig:-NODE-3185-length-15806-cov-4.993134_pt1 | contig 15806 bp, 12 predicted proteins | sample MGYA00238136_ERZ651165 | MGnify/ENA primary metagenome ERZ651165 (study PRJEB26861, sample SAMN08777766) | seawater metagenome | isolation source: coastal seawater | place: USA: Florida | collected...
ATTGCCGCAGCCAATTACATCAATATAGCGGTGTCGCAATTGTTGTATCGCAGCAAAGAGATCGCCATGCGTAAGACCTTGGGTGCGAGCAAGCGCCAGCTCATAGTTCAATTCTTGTTAGAAGCCTTATTGATGGTGATGTGTGCCACATTACTTGCGGTGTGTTGGGTGGAAATGTTTTTGCCAAGTTTTAGCGACTTTGCAAATCGACCACTCGACTTAGTTTGGGGAGCTTCAGAGTTTGCTGTAGTTATTGCCGCAACCGTTTTATTAGCAATTATTTCAGGTGCTTACCCTGCATATTGTGTCGCACGAGCACCGTTAAATTCATTGCTTGCTGGGCAATTAAAAGCAGGCCAGCTGGTTCGAAAGGGACTATTGGTATTTCAGTCTGCGATGGCAATGGCCTTGATTGTTTGCACGCTAGTGAGTTTGCAACAGTTGTCGTTCTTACAAAGCTTGTCGGTAGGTTATGACGCGACAGATCGCATCGTGATCCATGATTTAAACAGCAAGCAACTTATAGAAAAAGAGCATGCAATACTCAATGAGATCCGTGCGCTGCCAGGCGTTACTCAAGTTACAACAACCGATACAGACTTAACCGACAGCATTTTAGAAAGCTTTTACTTCCGCTGGCCAAACGGCTATGAAGAAAGCGAACTGCCACCCACTATCGGCACAGGTTTTCATGCGGTTGAAACCTTAGGTCTAACCCTACTCGCAGGGCGAGACTTTTCACCAGAGTTTCAGAGCGATTGGCTGCACTATGTTAACGAAGCCGCAGGTGAGCAATCAGGCGAAGAATCGCCTCAGGCAATGGCTATTTTGGTGACCGAACAAATGGCTAAGCGTGCAGGCTATGACAATGTGAGTGAAGTGGTTGGGTTGCAAGTTCAGGGGCTGTATCGCAACATCAATGCAACCATTGTTGGTGTAGTAAAAGACATTAAAGTGGGCTCGGCGAAAGATGATTGGCTGCCTGTGTCATTTTCAGCGGGGTACAGCTCACAATCCACGGTTAGATTAGTTGTGCGCACCGAGCAAGCAAACTTTCCGCAGTTATTTAATCAGTTACGCCAGCTTTTAAAGCAGTTTAATTTAACCGCCGATCCGCAATTTAGCCTAATGCAGCAAGACTTAGCCAAAGTTTATCGTGTCGAGCAAGACTTGTTTGTGCTCATTCGAAACTTCTCTGTGCTGGCCATGTTTTTAAGTTGTTTAGGCTTATTCGGACTCGCGGCATTTGCAGCAAAACGCCAGCAAAAGCAATTAGCAATACGAAAGGTGCTCGGTGCAACACGCATCAGTTTAGTGAACTTACTCGCCCGCGAGTTTCTAATCATAGTGCTTGCAGCAGCGGTAATCGCCTTACCATTTGCTTATTGGCTCATGGATAACTGGCTGCAAGACTTTAACGACCGTATTGAACAGACCATTTGGGCGTATGGCTTAGCAGGTCTAGTAGTAGCAGCATTTACTTGGCTCACAGTTTCAGTTTTAGCTTTTAAAGCGGCCAGTATTCGGCCGGCTCAGATCTTAAGGTATGAATAAGATGTTTGAATAAAAAGTGAACAGATCTGATGTTTGCTTCGTTTAATATTTAATCTCAACTCGAGTAAAGGTAACAGGTGAATTTATTTTTAAGTGAGAACTTTGCTTAAATTTCTAGCCTGAGATTTTTTAGCAGCAACAAGATTGATTTACGCGCCAATAGATAATCTGTTATGAGTGAATTCAATCTTGTGAGCGTTGAAGGTTGTCACTGTCGATAAATTTAATATTCCGAGTTGAGTTTAACTATACTCAAGTAACAATTGCTAGTCAGAGGTGAGTTATGCAAGCAACCGAGTTGAAAATGCACTTATCAGAGCAAGACTATGTACCCGTAATTTTAAGTTATGCCGATGCCAACCATTATTTAGCTGGTGGAGTAGATGGTGAGGGTAACTATCATTTAATAGAAAACAATGAAGGTCAGACCGAAGCCTTTAATTCTATGCGAGAAGCAGAAGTGTGCTTAGCGGCTCTAGGTGCTAAGAATGCCATCTTTGAGATGGAATCAGCCTACGACGAGATGGTGGGGAGTGAGCGTGGAGCACGAACCAGAATGATGTTGACTTTTGAGCACGTAAATTAAGAAATCACTCAGTATTTGAGTGATTTCTTTGCAGGTTATGGGTTTAACGGTGGTTGGTTTACAACCATTGTTTAAGCCATAAAGCCTGATGTTCAAGCATAAAAAGTAGATTCTCTTTTGCTTTGTAGTTGTGACCTTCGTAGGGAAGTTGGATCAACCTAGCAGGTTTTTGATTTGCGATTAAAGCTTGATACATGCGTTTTGATTGCATTGGATAAGTCCCTGAGTTTTGATCCTGCTCGCCATGAATTAATAATAATGGTTCGTCAATTTGGTCAGCATAAAGAAGAGGAGACATAGCTAAATAAGTTTCCTTTGCTTGCCAAAAATGACGGTTTTCACCCTGAAACCCAAATGGGGTTAAAGTACGATTATAAGCACCGCTTCTTGCTATTCCAGCTTTGAAAAGATTTGTATGAGCCAATAAATTTGCAACGGTAAACGCTCCATAAGAATGTCCCATAAGTGCTAAACGTTCAGTATCAATTTTATTAGTGCTTTTTAATGCGGCGATCGCTGCTTTGGCATTCTGACGTATTTGCAGGAGAAAAACATCGTTTGGCTCACTGCCATCAAATGCGGTAATGGGCATAGGGGCTTCAAATACAGCAATACCATTTTGTAAAAACACCAAAGGGCTCATAGCATTAAAGTTTCGATATATATTTTTTGTGGCAGTGCTCTGCTGGCTTAGTTTTTTGTTCTTAAACTCTTGAGGGTAAATCCATAAAACGGCAGGTACGGTTTTATTATCTTGCCAAGTAATCATATTAGGCAAATGTAAAGTGCCAGTCATTGCCAGCTCATCAGCTCGTTTATAGTGGATTACCTTGGCTTCATTACGATAATGTGTACCAGCTTTGTTGATATAAAAGGCCTGTTTACCTGCCGGGTTGTTGGCCATAAAAAATGTAAAACTAATAGGGCTAGATGCACTCTGGTTTTTAGTTAATATGTGTCCGTGAGATAGCTGTAAGGGTTGTTCAATGATTTCACTAGGGCTTGAAAAAACCTCTCTATTAGCAAGTGTATTAACATTGAATGCCGTTACAGTAGGCTTAACCCCCTGCTTAGTTTGACCAGATGATAAAACAAAAAATTCATCATTGTCCTGATACAGGACTTGATTACCGATTGGCGTTCTTTGTAAATAAGGATCACCAAATGGCATATATTTATCGCGGTAATCACGTTGATTAATCGCTGTGATCACGCGTCTTTTGTTTATAAAGCTGGTTCTTGCTTGACGGTCTTGGTAACGCCACTCTTGTAATATGGCGTTACCTTGTTTGCTCCATACAATATTATGCGTTCGCCATGGAACAGGTAATAAGGGTACAGCACTGCCAATGAATGGGCTTGAGAGTTGATAAACTTGCTCGTGATAGTTCATCTTTCGCGACATATCGCCATCATCCAGTGGTTCTACCCACGATAAAGTGGCGTCTTTATGTGGTAACCATTGAACGAGCCTTGAGCCAGATGGAACCCAATCTTTCGCCTTTTTTGCACTTTCCCTATTCGCTAATGGCTTTAAAGGAGAAAACGATTCGAGGCTCGATAAATCAATGACTTGATACTCTCTTCCCCACTTTCTATAAGGCAGTGTGGTTGGTAAGTTGCTCGAAAGTTTCGATACCAATACATATTCTCCGTTAGGAGAAACAGCAAAGTGATCGACCATGATATCCTTTGCCAAGACGTGGTATTGCCCATCCAACTGGAACCGAACTAAATGAGACTGAGTGAGTTGTTTGAATTGTTCTGATTTGTCAGTTGAGTCTAATAGGTTGGTGTATGTTCTACCTTGAGACTTTTGCGTTTCAAAAGAGAGTACATTTGGAGTCTGTCGCTTATTTTCTGTTTTAACATAGGTTGCGCCGCGACTTAACTTAACAATAAAAGAGTTGCTATCAGGTGTCCACCTTACATGTCTTGCGCCGAGTCTGGCGCTGAGGGTTTGCGAAGAGATTTGTGATAGTTGCTTGTGTTTAAGGTCATACAACCAAGGTGTAATCTGCTGCTCTTTTTGAATTAAAAAGATAATCTTTTTGCTGTCAGGAGACCAGTTAAAATCAAGTATTACCCCATCAGGCCTTATTAAATCAAGTAACTGTGAAGTTTGATTAAAAATACGCACCTGATGGATTTGAGGTGAGTCACTGCGACTGTGTAAATCGTTGTAGAAGCTTAATCCGGCCAGACTACTTTGCGTTTGAGCAATATACTCTACAGATTGATAGTGGCTTTTATGTAGCAACAAGATGTGTTGGCCGTCTGGTGAGATGGAGGGCTCATCAGTTTGGACGTTTTCGAGTAATTCTTGCCATTGGTTTTGTTCTGTCGTGTCTTGTTGACTGTGGCTGTCAAATGCCACAGTCAAGATACAGGCGCAGAATAATAATAGCGCTTTATTCATTTCTTAATGCCTTAATAGGGTCTTTCTTGAGTGTATTGAAAATGGGAATGAAGGCTGTGATTAAAGCGAGTCCCAACAAGCCGAACCACACGAGAAGAATGAGCCCCCAATTTAGCGTGACATCACTATTTTGATTGGCAATGAACATACCAATTACAAAGAATAAAATAGAGAAAGCAAAAATTAAACTGGTAACGATTGGCTTAGCTAGTTCGTAAATACTCTCTTGGAGTAGTTTTAGGTTATTGGCACCCATAGCGAGTTTAACGCCCATAGTATATTGGCGCACTTTGACGATATAGTTGACTATACCGTTAATGCCTACTGCAACCATTAACAAAGATGTCATAGCTAAAGTGATGGCTAACCAAGCTGCGTTTAGGTGACGTTGTCGCTTTTCATTAAATTTATCTGCGATGACTCGCAATTCATGAATATCTAAACGACTATCAATATTATTAATAAGAGAGTGAAGAGGTGTTAAGTTGTTTTCAAGTTGAGCTGCAGTTATAACGTAAGTGAACTGTCTCCAACCTTTATATTCTCCTGGGGTAAATACCTCATAGTTTTCACTTTCTGGAGAGCCTGGTACATAAGTGTTGCTGACGACACCGACAATGGTTTTAAAAGACTTATTGTTGAAACTGAGTTTTTTATTAATAACGTCACCACCTAATAAATCGGCCAAACGCTGATTAATAATGATAGGTGGCTGCTTTAATTTTTCGTCACCTAGTGCAAAACCTTCGCCAGAGACTTTAAGTCCAAACGATGAAAAGTAATTGAGGCTTACAACGCTGTTACGGGCTTGGGCAATATACCGACCAGATTCATTGTAAATTTGGTTTACGTTGACTGTATCGGGCAATCTTGCTTCGGAAGTTGTCGCGATGTCACTGAGCTGAGGGTTATCTTTAAGGGCTTTTAAAATACTATGATGTAGGTTTATACGTTCGTTAGCTTGATTTATATTTGCGTAATTAATGGTTAAAGTTAACTTATTATCTAAGTTTAAACCGTTGCTGCGCAATGCTTCTGAGAGCGTAGATAAAACGACGTGACCTGCAGCGGTTAATACTAAAAATGAGAATAAAATTTGTAACCCTACCAAAAAGTGGCTCGTAGCCGAACTCATTTGTTTACCGGTCCCTTTACCACTACTTGTTAAGCTATCGATTAAACTTTCTTCGTTGACAACAGATAACTCAATATAAGTATAAAGCGCAGCAATGAACACGACGAGTAATAGTGAAATCAGGTAGGTATTAATACTTAAAGATAAAGTATCTAGTTTCTGAATTGCATCCTGTGCCAATGCCTCTATGATTGAAAAGCTGCTGGTAGTTAGAAGTAGAGCGATACTTACTGCTATGCCGATCAGGATGAGGTTATGTTTAAAAGACTCAATGACCAGTTGTTTTTTGCTGGCTCCAAATGCAAAGCTAATAGCTGTGGGTTTCATTTTATTAATGGCCTTGGCCAGTTGCATACTAGATAAATTGATTAAGGCTATCAGCATGAGTAGCAGAACGGCGATGAGTAACATAATGACTACTTTGCCGCTATCGCCTCTGAGCGCATCATGAAAAGAGGTCAGTTGAATGCCAACATTAAAATCTTTAAGAATATTGGGGGCGTGAAGTTGAGCCCCTTCAGTTGCAAGCCGTCCGATTTGTTCGTTAGCTAGTGCTAGGTTATCTGGCTGTTGTAAGCGCACAACCGATTTATAAGCACCCATAAAACCATTTGATGTTCTGGGGTTAAACGTCTCGTCTAGATCAAGAGGGATCCAGATAGCATCATTTATCTTATCGTATTTTGGCAGCACTAAGTTATCAGGTAAAACACCAACGACAGTAAACCTTCTTTGATTTAATTGGACCTTTTTTCCAATGATATTCGGATCACCGGCAAAGTGTGTTTGCCATGCTCTATAACCGAGCAAAGCTGACATTGTGTTATTTCCTTGAGCTTCACTTTGATTAAAAGTACGTCCTAAAAGCGGGGTTACACCGAGCACTGAAAATAGATTATTTGAAGCGAGTAAAACCTCAACTTCAGGTCGAGTCGGTTTATCTGCCAGCTTGTAATTTGACCAACGATGGTATGTGGCTAATTCGGAGAAGACATTGTTCTTTTTCTCTATGTGGCTGATTATTTTGGAGTTGCTGGCTGGTCCTGAAAACCCTTTTGAGTGAATCATGCCTTCCATCAAATAGAGGTTGTTGTCATTTTTATAAGGTAAAGAAGAAAAAAACACCAAATCAACAAGGGTAAAGGCACTGAGCACCATTGTCAGTGTAAGAGAGAGGGTAAGTACTGTTGTTAAATAGTATTGTTTGGCACGCTTAAACGTGTGATAGGCGGCATTGAGAAACGTCATTAAGCAACCTCTGCACCTGTGTGTTCTGCACTATCTTCAACCACTTGACCATCTTTTAGATTGATTGTGCGTGAAGCCATATTGGCGTATCTCGTATCGTGTGTTACCAAAACAATGGTTGTACCTTGTTGGTTAAGGTCGAGAATGAGCTGCATAATCGCATCGCCATTTTTTGAGTCTAAGTTACCAGTCGGCTCGTCAACGAGCATAATACCCGAGTCACCCGCAAGGGCTCTGGCAATAGATACGCGTTGTTGCTGTCCACCAGATATTTGATTGGGATAAAGCTGAGCTTTGTCTGAGAGGCCGACTTTATCTAAACAGTCTAAAGCGCGTGATTGCCGGCTGGACAAATCATCGCCACGATATTTAAGCGGTAAAGCTACATTTTCTAATAATGTCATTTCGTCGATGAGATTAAACGATTGAAAAACAAATCCAATTCTATCTCCGCGTATTTTTGAGCGCTGTGAAGCACTCATATCTGATACGAGTAAACCATCAATGTAATAATTACCATTTTGTGGTGTATCAAGCAGGCCCATAATATTTAGCAAGGTAGACTTTCCGCATCCAGAAGGCCCCGAGATTGAAATAAATTCGCCATCATAGACAGCAAAACTCACACCATTTAATACATGGCTAGTTTGATCTCCGTTTGAGAAGGTTTTATGGATATTTTCTACTCTTAGTATTTCAGTATTCATGATCATCCTTAGCCTGATATTTTTATTACTTTGGTTTCTGGAGGCAGCTCTAGAGATGAGGTAATAATGCGATCGCCAGGAGAAAGCCCTGAAAGTACCTCGATTTGTTGACCTGAGATACGGCCAAATTGTACTTCTATCAATACCGCTTTATTATCTTGTGAGAGCTTAAATAAGTTTGCGACAGAGTTTTCGCTCACCCCTGCAGGTTGAGTGATAAAGCTCACATCTTGTTTTACGTTTGCAAAAATAGTGGCATCGACCTGCTGCATTGGTTTAAGGCTTTTACTGAGATCTGCGCTAACTTCAATATCAACCTGTACTGCTCCGTCATTGATAACAGGGTCAACGCGCACCACATTCCCTGTTATACGCTCATTAAGCGTATTGACCTCTGCATGCATACCCATTTGAATCAAATGTGCTTGGATCTGAGGGATTTTTACTTCAGCGACCAAGGGCGACAAACTACCTATTAGTGCCAGTTCAGAGCCTGCTGTAACACTTTGGCCTAAATCTAAAGGTAACCTTTGAATTACTCCGTTAAGCCCCGCTTTTACTGATAGTTGCTCGACCATGAGTTTGGCAACATCGAATTCATCTTGAGCTTGTATAATTAGGTCATCTTGAATTGAAATCGCCTCAGCTTGCATCACTTTTAGCTTATCTAGCTTAGCTTGCTCAAGAGCGATGCGTTTTTGTAGTTGTTTGGCTTCAAGTTCATTGGTTTTTGCGCTGATCCCAGACACAATACCTGATTTGGCTAATGACCTTTCAGCCTGAACTTGTAACATCGCGATTTCTGATTGCGCTTCAAGTTCTGAAATTAGTGACTCGTTATTAATCAGTTCGCGTTGCTGTGAGAGCAAAAGTTGCCTTTTTTGCGTTTTTGCACTTTTTAAGTTTGCAAGGGCTTTTCTGAGTTTACTTTCTAGCTCAGGGTTTTTAAGAGTTAGAATAATCGTATTTTCATCTACCACTGCACCAGGCTTTAGCTTGATCTCATCAACAACCGCGTTATTAATGGCGGTGATTAAGCGCTTATTAATTGATTGTAATTGACCGTAGCCATCTACCTTAACTGAGAAATCACCATGCTCGACTCTGGCAATGGTAATGGTGCTTTTATCAATTGCAGGCGCACTGTTTTGAAAGCCAACTTGCCAGCCAGAAATTAATAGCATGGCAGACAGCCCGAGCAATCCTTGATATACCAATTTTGATGATAGTTTCATGCTTTCCTCTGCGTATTTATCGGTTTATACCGCTTGGCTTAATTGTTGTTGATTGACCAAATCTTCTAAATCAATGATTCGATCCGCCGCATCAATGGTTTCTTGTCTATGTGCAACACTGATACGAGTGATGTTCTTTTCTTTAAGGTAGTTATTTACTTGTAACTCAGTTCTGGAATCGAGGTGACTTGTAGCTTCATCTAAAAACAAAACAACCGGTTGGCTATACAAAGCACGGGCGAGTAATAAGCGTTGCTTTTGCCCTCCAGAAAGTGCGCCCCCTAAATCACCTACTTGAGAGTGCAGCCCCATTGGCATGGCAAGGATCTCGTCATAGATAGCTGCTCCTTTAGCTGCTTCAATGACTCTGTCTAAATCAGGTTTAGGCTCAAAGAAAGAAATATTCTCAACCAAGGAGCCATTTAATAGTTGGTCGTTTTGCATGACTGTCGCGCAAAGCGAGCGGAAATTACGCATACCAATCAGTTTAATGGATTGGCCATCCAGTAAATAATCACCTTGTTCTGCTTTAATGAGTCCCATCATCAGTTTCAATAAAGTGGATTTACCGAGCCCTGAACGGCCGGTAATAGCAACTGACTCGCCAGCTTCAATGCTGAAGTTAAGCCCCCTAAATAACCAAGGAGCAGAGGGTGAATACCTAAAATGAAGATCTCTAACTTCGATATGGCCTTTGGTATTTTCTTTATTGATCGCAATATTGGCGTCTTCTTGCTCTCGAGTTTGCATGACAATGTCAGACATACGGCGAAGATAAGTAGAGGCTAAACGAAACTTAAAAATATGGTCGACTAAGGTACGTGTACTGCTAGAAAACTGTTGTCTGTAGGCAAGAAAGGCAATAAACATTCCGATGGAAAATTCACCTTTGATGATCAACGATGCACCTATAAAAATAACGAACAAATACTCCAGTTTGCTGATTAACTCCTGACTGAGTTCCGCAACAATGGTTGTCTTTTCTCGTTTGATATTTTCATTGGTCGTGTCTGCAAATAAATTCAGCCAAGACGATAAACGCGTACTTTCTTTTACGTAGCACTTGATGGGCATAATGGCACGAATAGTCTCTAAAAAATGGCTGTTTTCTTTTGCCTGTTTAGAAAGTACCTGCTCTAAATATTTATTTTCTTTGTTGGTTAGATGAATGCGCATTAATAAGGTGATTGATAGAAAAGCAACCGATAAAAGTGCCAATGCAGGCGAGTACATATACATAATGACCAAGGTAGTGAGTCCCAACAAACCTTCGACAATTGCTGAGATAAAACCTCGGCTGATCATACGTTGCACTTCGTTAAATGCTTCAAACCGTGATTTGATATCGCCAACATGCCTGGATTCAAAAAAAGACATAGGCAGATGTAATAAGTGATGTTGAATATTAGCCTTTACCTGAAAGCCTAAATTCTTATCCAAATATAGAATCGCGCCAGAGCGAACAACATTACTAAATGTTGCAAGTAAGGTTATGACAATAAACCCTGCTAGCAACCAAATTAGCATTCCATCATCCGACATAGGTATGCCATGGTCGATCACTATCCTTATATAATAAGGTGAGACGAGAAGAAGACATTGTAGAATAATAGCCACGAGAAAGATTTTCAGCAGCGATAAAGAGAGCCCTTCAATGTTACCAATAAAAGTGCGTAGAGGCATTTTGACTCTTTCGTCAGCAACAGAAAAATCGGCTGTTGGAGTTAATTCAATGGCAATGCCAGTGAAAGATTCCGAGACTTCTTGCCAGCTTAATTTTAAGCGGCCTTTAGCGGGATCATGAATAATGACGCCTGAACGATTAACTGACTGCAAGGTCACAAAGTGGTTAAAATTCCAATGAAGAATCGCAGGACTTTTTATCTTCTCTAATTGTCCTAATTCAAGCTTTAATACTCGCCCTGATAACCCTATTTCGTCTGCGATTTTTAGGATTTGCTTAACAGTAATACCTTGATTACCAACGGGGTATTTCTGTCTCATGGCTAACATATTAATTTTGTAACCATGGTAATAAGCAACCATGGCAATACAGGTGGTACCGCACTCGGCAACTTCGCTTTGTAAAAATACCGGCAGCTTTGTAGTTTTAAAATTTATATAATCAGTAAAGTGCATGATCAGCTTCGTTATTTTATAAGGTTAATGACTCTTTCCGGTTGATTTTTTACTAACACATTAAAACTTGCGTTTGGCGCCAAATGGTAAGATGCTTGATTATCAACCTTGATATAGATCCTTTGCTCTTTATTGTTATCACTTCCAACAACCATGCTGATCACACCGTCAATTTTGGTACTTTGATTGATTAAAGTGACCTTTTGGTTGGCTTTTAAATAAATGTTGCTTGATTTATTGACCCAGATAGCAAGGTCTTTGCTTTGCTCTGAAGGTAAGATATATGCAAGAGGTTGAAACGGTTCTATAAGGTTTTTTGCTAATCGTTCTTGAAAGAAATACCCTGACTGATTTGCACGAACGATGACCTGCTCCATCTGCCCATTGGCATTGACAGATGAGGCAGAGAATAGAGGCGTATTATTGTTTACTTTGGTACCTTCTTTTACCAAAGCTTTATTGATGATTAAGCGTTTGTTATGTACTACGGGTACATAGTTTTCTGGAGAGATTGACGCTGAGTAAGATTTGCTCGTGTGAAAGCTGCTCAAATTAATTACTAGCATGCCAATTATAAAAACACACAAAAGTACAATAATCGCTTTGTTAATAATGCTAGGCTGCTTGATGAGCGAGCGGCCTAACTCATTAGATTTATATTGATTTCTAAGGGCTTCTTTGCGAAACATATTAACGACAGACATGGTGATCAACTCACTTTTTTGATTGGGATATCGCCTACCGTACTATTGTGGTTCATGTAGCTTAGAGGGCAGCCCATTTGCCAACTGTTTAAAGTTGTGAAGCCTTGCACCCAAGTGCTAAATTTTTCGTTGTGGAGTGTTAAGGTGCCGTCTTTATTTATTTTACCGACAGAGTTACGGTCATCACTGAGTGCAACTGTGCATTTATTTAGCGTGCCGTTTGCTCTTATGCCTATTGAATTTGGTTTGCCTGCGTAACAAATATAATTACCAGTATCTTTGATGCTGACAGTTTTATCTCTGTAACGTTCAGTCAGTTCTTTTACGAATTCAGTTGCTGATTTTTTAGATGTTAATTTAGCAATCGCCTCAGCACTGTCTCCACCAAGGTCAGTAATTGCCTTAAATGTCATCTTAAACCTTGGATCACTTGAAAGTGTTTTGTTATAGCGCTCGCAAAACTTCACAACGCTATCTTGGTTTAGATCGGTAACATGTACTCTTAAGTTGATTGAGAAGTCTAAATCTGTCGCTGCGGCATCAACTAGTCTTTTCCATATTTTATCAAAACTACCGCGACCGCTTCTGGTTAGTCGAGTCGTGTCATGGGTTTCTTTATCACCATCAATTGAGATTTGGAAGCTGTTTTGATTTAGGTTGACGAGTCTTTCAAGTGTTTTTACATCGAGTAAAAAGCCATTGGTTGTCAAATTACCTGACACTTTACAGTCATACTTTTTTGCCAGCTCAATACTGTGCTCAGCAATATCAAATAAAATATCTTTTGCCAGTAAAGGCTCTCCGCCAAACCAGCTAAATGAAAGTCTTTTTAGCGTTGGAATTCTTCCGCTTATTAGGGTTTTTGTTGCTTCAACTAACCAGTCAGGCATTTTTCCTATTTCGAAATCTTCGTAGCAATAAACGCAACGGAAGTTACATTGCTCGGTAGGAAATAGAATAAGTTGAAACATTTCACTACTGAGGCTATTTGCTAATTCGTGTTTGGCAAAACCCTGGATTTTTTCCACTGACTGACTCATGTTGATACCCCTAAAAAGTAGGCTGCATAAGCAGCCTTGGACTTGATTTCTTATTCTGCGCCAACAGAAGCTGCAATTTGCTCGCTACAAGCGATGTTGTTACAACCAGTGTTACCTTCTGCATCTTCAGCTTCTTCAGGAGAGAAACCACCTGATACTGCATTTTCAAGTTCTGCACTTAGTTCAACTTCACCTAGTGCGTTTACTTTGATTTCGCTGCTGTCGATATTTTCAAATTTTTTAGTCATTTTACTTTCCTTTAAAGTTTTTATGTTGCCGTTTGTGTCGGTGATGTAAATAATATGTGTTATTTTGGTTTTGTATAACTGGGAAATTTCCTAGTTATTGCAAATTATTTTGTCTATTTCATTTTTTGTTTTTATTAGCCAAGGAGTGTTGTTGTTTCTAGGCTTTGCCTTTAGTGCGACATAGTCTGTTTTGCTAATTATTGATGTGATTTCTTCTTCTTTTTCTTTTGAGGGGCTCTTTGCCTGCAAAACACGTAGTAGCAGTGCCAGATTAAATTCATCTTTGACCTTTTTATAACCAGACAATGTAGCTTTTACTAACGGGTTAGTTTCTTTTAGGTCGGCTTCTTTAATTATGATTGATGAAAAGTTGAGCTCTGAAAGGCTTGATATTTCTGTCTTTTTTAAGTTTTCGACAAGGTGTGACAGTGTTGTTTTGGACTTATCATGGTGATTTAGCTTTTTAAATATTTCATAAAGTCTGTACAAGTAAACGGCGCTTTTTATTGATTTTCTTTTCTTCACCTCATTTAAACAAATACTTGCAGCTTCATTATTCTCGTTTAAATTTATTAAGGCTAGTACTTTGGGTTCTCTATAAAGGTCTGAATTGACTACTTCTTCAGGTAAGCAAGATTCTAAATTAATTATCTCTTCAAACTCATTGTTTTTTATATGGTATTTTATTTTCTCATCGATAAATGCGGTACTTAATACTTTTAAATTTTTATCAAGTAACTTTTTATCTACAGTGTGGCCACCTAAAACAATCTTTTCTTTATTGAGAATATCGATTTCATCAAGGAGTTGGATGAACTTTTCATCCTGGTGAGTGAGTTTGAAAAGGCGTAAAAGGTTAATAGTAGGGTCAATCAAATTTTCAAGGATTTTATCATCTTGATATTGAGAGTATTTAATTGACCAAAAATCAATGATCTTTTGAAGCTGTTGCTCACATTGTTGTATATCACCTCGATAAGCCAGAACAAGTGGAAAAGCATTAAATAACCACCTCAAGGTTGGGCTGTTTATCAGAAAATGGTCTCCTTGAGCATGTAATTGAACTGCCTCACGGTTCATTTTTTCACACCATAGTTCGAGGTTAGGTAAAGATTCAATATCACGCGTTTCTGTTAACCTCTTTGCGATGGGAGTAAAGGCTACGGTGCTCATTAATTCACACCTTCTTGATTTGAGGAAAACGAAAGTGAAGAATCTTCAATATTATTCAATTGGCAATATGCATCTTCTGGTGCGATAAGCCCCCCGACTAACGCATCTAACATTTCTAAACTGGTTACTTCTATTAAACCGTCGCTGGTTCTTCTTGCTGAAAGAGTGTGTTTTTGGTTTGTCTGAGCTGCACGTGTTTTCATTTTTTACATTCCTTAAGGATGGTGACATAAAATGTGATTTCTTAAAAAATGAAACTATTTGCTTTCAAAATATTCACAATAATCAGCTCAGAACTTTTTTGTGATTATTTTGTAACTTTATTCTAAATCAAATGCTTAACGTTTATTGTCCTTTTCTTTGTTGTTCAGTTAAGATAGCAATTGTAAAATATTAGGGGGCAATAGGACATGCTGATCCAATTAGGTGAATACAGTTTAAACGTTGAAGAAATGTCGCTTTCTGGTGGTGAAGAAACAACCATCTTAGAGCCTAAAGTATTTGCTGTATTACTATTCTTAACTGAAAACGCTCATCACTATAGTTCAATTCAAGATCTGCATGACAATGTTTGGCATGATAGGTGTGTTTCTGATGCTGCCGTAAGGCGTATTATTAGTAAAATTCGTTTGCTGTTTAAGGATGACCATAAAGACCCAAAATATTTACAATCTTTTTCAAAGCGTGGGTATAAGTTGATATGTAATATTAACTATTTAAATCAAGAGGCTGTTGAACCGACTCATGAATCTATAAAGAGCAACTCTAGGCCAGTTTTCTGGTTCGTGATTGTGGCTAGTTTAATGCTTATGTCGATCATTGTTGCGGTTTACTCAATGCCTTGGTCTGAAAAGATAAAGCCCGCGGAAGTGATAGATACTAACTACTCAAAAAAACTCGCCTTAGCGCACTCATTTGATAACCGTTATTTGGCTTATGTTGGAAAGCTGAATGGTGAAGAAAACTATCAGATCTATTTAAAAGACAACGAAAAGCAAACGACTAAGCTGTTAACAAAACAGACTAGTTTGCCTCTAGCCCTCTCATTTTCTAAATCCGGTAATGCGCTGTATTACTCTGATACAGTGGAGAAGCCTGCAAACTTATATCGGATTGATTTAAATACCACAGAGTTTGATAGTGAGTCTCTGTTATCAGATTTCTCATTGATAGCAAAAATAGCAGCGCATCCTAAAAAGGATATCATTTATTTTTTGGGTCAAAAGAATGAAGGCAGTGCAATGCTGCTTTATCAGTTTAATTTAGATACAAATCATGTAGAGCCACTTAGTGGTGCAACACAAAAAGGTGTGTTTGATAATATGGTGAGTATCTCACCTGAAGGAGATAAAGTAGCTATTGTGAGAGTATTTGAGTTCAATAACAATATTGAGCTCAGTGTGTTAGATATAGAAGATAAAATAAATAATAAAGAAAATGACATAATTATAAATAAATCTGATTTATAAGAAAATTAAGAAAATATAGAAAATTAAGAAAATAAATTGATTGACAATTAAAATGAAGAATCTAAAATTTTAGAAATAAAAAATTAAAATGAAATTGAAAATTAAACTGATAAAAATATATTATTATTAGGAAATGTAGATTTATATAT
>ENA-OWNT01003186-OWNT01003186.1-seawater-metagenome-genome-assembly--contig:-NODE-3186-length-15804-cov-5.663381_pt1 | contig 15804 bp, 11 predicted proteins | sample MGYA00238136_ERZ651165 | MGnify/ENA primary metagenome ERZ651165 (study PRJEB26861, sample SAMN08777766) | seawater metagenome | isolation source: coastal seawater | place: USA: Florida | collected...
CGGTCGACTGGCAGCTCGGGGGGCGGCACGACTTCTTCGACCCGTCCCTCGACGACGCCCTCAGCCACCCCCACATGTCCCATGCCTTCGACGACCGGCTCCTGGTCTTCGACAACAGCACCGGGCACGGCGCCCTCCGCCGGGAGCGGAGCCGGGTGGTGGAGTACCAGCTCGACGAAGAGGGCCATCGGGCCGAGGTCGTCTGGGTCTACGAAGACCCTCAGCCACAGACCACCGGCTTCCTCGGCGACGCCAAGCGCCTCACCGACGGCAACACCCTGGTCGTGTGGTCCGACCGGGGCAAGGTCACCGAGGTCACCCCCGAAGGCGACATCGTGTGGGAGCTGCGCCTACCCTACGGCCAGAACACAGGCCGCGTCGAGGTCATGGGCCTCGACCTACCCGGCACGGTGGCCCCGCACCCCTGGCCGTAGCGACGTAAAGCGCCCGACGGCCCATCAGGGGCAGCTGGGGTCGGCCAGGACATCGGCCTCGGTCCGCATCACCACGCCCCCACCGACCCGATCGGCCTCGGCGTCACGCGAGGCGTAGTCCAGGCAGTAGTTGCTCGCGTTGCAGGTGGTGCAGCTGATGGCGAAGGCGCCGAGCAGGTTGCAGACCTCGTCCTCGGTGCCCAGGCCGTACGCCAGGGACATGGGTGCCGTGTCGAGCAGACCCGACATCCGCACATTCGTCAGCCGGTGGTAGTCGGTAGAGAAGGTGCCGCTCAGCGCGAAGCCCTCGACCGAGACCGTGGCGCCAGGCAGCCCCACCAGGACATCGCTCGGGCCGAAGCTGAAGTTCGGATCCGTGTGGTCCACGACGAGCTCGATGGTCGGCGAGCACAGCTCCTGGTTGCCCGCTCCGTCCGACGGGGCGATGCGCAGGTCGAGCGTGGACGGCCCCTGGTCGACGACCTGGAGCAGGAACGGGTTGGCCCACAGCGCCAGGAGCAGGTTGCCGCCGAAGGGGCGGGTGACGAACACCGAGTTGGTGTCGAAGAGGTAGGTCACGCCGACAGGGGACAGCAGCGGCCCGGTGTCGAACACCGTGCCCGTGTCGGTGTCCGTGTCCGCATCCGTGTCTGCGTCCGTGTCGGCATCCGTGTCTGCGTCCGTGTCCGCATCCGTGTCCGCGTCGGTGTCGGCATCCGTGTCGGTGTCCGTGTCCGTGTCCGTGTCGGCGTCCGCATCCGTGTCGGTGTCCGTGTCCGCATCGGCATCCGTGTCGGCGTCGGCGTCGGTGTCGCTGTCCGTGTCCGCATCGGCGTCGGTGTCGCTGTCCGTGTCCGCATCGGCGTCCGCATCGGCATCGGTGTCCGCGTCGGTGTCCGCATCGCCTCCGGTGTCCCCCGTCAGCGTCACCACCACGCCGCTGTCGGTGGTGGTCGCTGTGGCCGTGTCGCTGATGTCCGTGTCTGTGTCCGTGTCCGTGTCGCCGTCCGCATCGGCGTCGGCATCGGCGTCGGCATCGGCGTCGGCGTCAGCGTCGGCGTCGGCATCGGCGTCCGAGTCGGCATCCGTGTCAGCGTCGGCATCCGCGTCGGCGTCGGCATCCGCGTCGGCGTCGGCGTCAGCGTCGGCATCGGCGTCCGTGTCCGTGTCCGCGTCGCCGTCCGGCGAGTCCACCACCACAGTGGTATCGCTCGCCGGATCGTCCTTTCCGGTGCACGCCACGGCCATCATCAGCATCAACGGGGTCATCCAGCGCATGTCAGGCCCTCCTGAGGGTGTCCCACGGTGCCCCGGCCACGGCGCACTGTCAACCGTCAGGGAACGGCCCGCGCGGTGACCGGCTGACCGCCCCGGCACCCCAGCAGCCCCACCTGCACCTCGTCGCCGTCGGTCGCGAGGCCGGTGCTCAGCCAGCTCTTCTCCAGCACCCAGTCGGCCCCGTCGCGCATGGCAGGCCACGGCCCCAGCGCCAGCTGGTAGCGCTCCACCAGGACCCAGACCCACACCTCGTCGACCTCGGCATCCCAGGGCACCGAGACCTCGAACAGCCCGGCGCCCGTGGTCCAGCGCGCCGCCCCCCCGCCGACCCCCACCCCGCGGGGCCGGAAGCGGTTCCCGTCGCAGCCCGTCACCAGCGTGTGCACGGTGGTGGGGTCACACAGGCCGGGCGCGGTGGCGTCGAGGAGCTGATCGGCCAGACCATCCAGGACGAGGGGGGTCGCCCCGCGGCGGGTGCCCGTGGTGAGGTCCCAGGACACCAAGCTGACGGCGTCTGGGAGGGTGGCCGTGGGCTCGGAGGACACCTGGAAGCTCAGCTGGTCGTAGAGACAGGCACCGGACCCGGGCCCCAGAGGCGACACGTCGGCCGAGGCCAGGGTCAGCGGCTTCACGAGCTCGGTCCGTGAGAGACCGGCAAGACACCCCGAGAGGGCCTCCCCAGGCACGACCGGGGGTGGGGGCAGGGGCGACAGGTCACCCGGGTCGCAGGCCGAACGCTGGCCACTGCCCGCCGTGTCGGCCGTGGGAAAGCGCGTCGGCCAGGGCCAGGTGTCGGTGAGGGGGGCCGAGTCCGTCGTCGAAGGTGTGGACGTGGGGAGGGTCGACGTGGTGGTGCCATCGCTCGGCGTCGTGGGGGGGGCGTCGGCGGTCGGCGCGTCGGCCTTGCTCGAGCAGGCCGCCACCGACAGCAGGAACAGGCCCAGCACCCCTCGACTCATGACATCTCCCTGGGCCATCGTCCCAGGGACCCTGGCTCCTCGCAAGCGACATCAGCGCCACATGGCCAGAGACGGCGGCCGCGCGGGGAGCGACACCTCCAGGCTCTCCACGGCGCCGTCGCCCAGGTGCACGACCACCAGCCCATCGGCGGTGGGGGCCCAGCCCAGCCACCGACCGGGCTCCCCGGCCTCCACCTCGACCCACCGCGGGGCCTCGATCACCGCAGCCGGCGCCAGCACCTCCACCCCTGCCGCGTCGAACAGGGACCACCGCAGCTCGCCCTCGCGGGTCACCAGGCGTTGGGCCACCGGCACCGCACCCACCGGGTACACGACCGACACCGCCTCGAACGGGCCCGCTACCGCCTCCACCAGCGCCAGCGCCTCCCTCCGCGGGACGACCCCGGCAGACACCGCCGCGAGCGACCGACGCGGCCCGTCGGCACACCCCTCCCAGGCCACCGTGGCCTGATCCGGCCCCGACGGGACGAGCCGCCCGCCGCTCCAGGTCGCCGCCACCTCAGCCACATCCAGAGGCTGGGCCGTGCGGTCCGACAGTCGACCCTCCTCCAGGGAGGCCAACCACACCGCCTCATCGCCCTCGCATCGAACCAGGTCTACCGTGGGAGTGGCCATCGCCGCCGCCATGAGCATCCATCCGAACATCACACCCTCCGACCCTCCACCACTGCGAGGACCGTGCCACCTTCTGGCTGCTGGCCACCATCCAGCCCGAGCCGAAATATCGTTTTTGCAGATGCTCGATGATATTTCTAGCACCCCCGGTAGGCGAGGTGGACCTGCTGCCGAACATGCCGCTCGCCGTCGACGAGGTGCAGCTCCAGCAGATCGTCCGCCGGCTGGTGGGAGCCATAGGCGCCCAGCACCCGCTCACCGAGGCGGAACCAGCCCAGGGGCTCCGGGTCGACCAGGACCAGCTCCTCGGGGGTCTCCCCGGGCGCGAGCACCGCGTAGGCCGTGCCCTCTACCGCATCGAGGAGGCCGCCACAGGTCGCCGGCTGGTAGCGCACCGCCAGCCGAACCTCCCGCAGCGGCAGGCCCGCCACGGGATGCCGCACCGCGCCACCAAGCACGTGATGGCGGCTGCGGGACCAGGCCTCGACGACGTCGGCACGCCCATCAGCGGCCGCGTCCTCTACGGGCTCGAGGGGCTGAGTCGCCACCAGGCCGGTTCCCGCGCACGGGCCCAGCACCAGCTGCCAGGACCCCGACGCGGCGCCCAGGAAGGCATCCTCACCGGCGTCGTAGGCCGAGCCCCCGAGCTCGTTGTCCGTCGGCGCCACGAAGGGCAGGGGGAAGGGGGTTCCGGCGATCGGCCGAGCCTCCCCAGCCCGGTACAAGGCCCACGCCCCCAGCTCGTCCGCGAGGGGCTGCAGGGTCGGTCGATCCCGGCCGCTGAGCGGCTCCAGGGCCCCCTCGTGGAGCCGCGCCACCACGCGGGCGCGCCCCGCCTCGCACATCCCAACGTAGACCGGCTCATCCGCCACGACGCCGGCGTGGTGTGGGTCGAGGGCCTCCCAGCGCTCCTGCCACCGGGCCGCCTCGAGGGGGTCGAGAGTGTCCGCTGCCCGGCGGGCCGCCTCGTCACGCCCGACCGGCACATCCCGCAGCAAGTCGGCCCGAACGAAGCCCACCACCGCGTGATCGGCAGGACGGCCCAGGAGCGAGACCTGCGCCCACGCCCCCCGCCGGTCGGTCACCTCGACCTCGGAGCCGATGCGGAGCATCCCGACCGCCGCCCCGTCGGGCGCATCCCGCAAGGTGACCAGCGACCCTTGCACATGCTGCAGCGAGCCCACGTCCGGTCCACCCGCCAGCGCCAGCGCCATCATCCACACCATCGGTCACCTCCTGGTCCTCCGAGGTGCACGAGGCGTGCCAAGGGCGACCGAACGCGACCCAAGGAACGCCGAAAGCCCGCCGAGCAATGCTCGACGGGCTTAGGGTTGACATCCGAATCGCCATGGTAGAAAGCGGCTCTTCACAGTTCGACTTGGCATGGTGACCACCGGATTCACATCCGACGCACCCTGCGACCGTGACGTTGCGCCACCTTCAGGACCCGTTCCTCCGCACCGGTTGCCCGGGAAGAGGTCCATGACGACGGGGAGTGGGGTTGCCGTGAAGCTTGGCCCCTGAACACCTACGCGTTCGGCCTCTCGACCGCGCCTTCGTGCTCCTCACACCGTCGACCGCTGCCTTGCATGTCAATGAAGTCATCCAAGCGCCGACCCTGATTGTTTTGCTCGCCTTCGTCGCGCCCATACCTCGCCTCGCTTCCTCAACCGCCGAGTCGCCTCGACTGCTGCATCCACGTTGCCTGTCATGAGCTTCGCTTCTGTGCTCTTGCCTCCCTTCCGAACTCACGCAGCCTGCGGCCTTCTCCCTCGAGCTCGACCTCGCGGCCTCTCTCGACTCGGTCACTGTGCTTCACCACCGTGACAGCTCCGCTCGTGGGGTTCCTCCCCCCTTCAGCGGTTTGCGCTGTTGTGCTACGCCGCCGAGCATGTTTCAGCCCGGTCCCGGATGCGAGGTTCACGACGTTGCCTGGCGAACCGTGCCCAGCCACCGTGCCTCGTGGCACCGTGCTGCTGGCCGTGTTGGCCTCTTCCCGCCGTGCGCTCACCGCCTCTCACGCTCGTTACCGAGTCGTGCGCGTCGAGCGGCACCCTTCGAAGACTTCCCCTCGTCGACAGCCGGTGTCACCTCACGATGACCCGCGCCCTCCTGCCGTCACGACACTCGGAGTGCGGGACAATCCGCTGATCCTCCGCGTCTCGACAACCGACTCGGCAGCCTCGCGCCCGAACCGACCATCGCCGATCCTGCGCTTCCCTACCGGTCGCTCGAATGTGCGCCCCGAGCCGCTACCGCCATTTCCGGCGGCCCCAACTCATGGACTGGGTTTCCCCAGCGCGCCCCACCGCCAAGATGCGAGGTTGCCCCCACATCAACGCCCGGTGATGCGCCCACACCACGATCGCTTCGGAGCACCCCTGCTGGCCATGAGCCAGCCACCACCTCCCCGACAGCGCCGGGTTCGTGGCCAGACGCCTTGCTGCGCCTGTTGATGCTCTTGCTGTGCTGTGCTGGACACTTCCGCCGAGGCCTCTCTCGAGCCCCCCGCCTGTTCATCCAGCCGCTCCTCCGCTGCCCACCACCGCCTCTCGGCGGCACCCCTCTCGGGGCCGGCACAGCTCGGAACCGCACCCTCCGACACCGAGGTGCCGAAGGCGACCCACCATCTCCAGCTGTTGCCAGCTAGGGAGGTGTCTGACGATGGCCCTTCGCCCGATGACACCGTGCCTTCAAGCTCCGAGGAGCTTGCTCGCACCGATGCCTCATCGCGTCGTGCCCCTGTTGCCCGACACCCGCTCACTGCAGCTCACACCGCACCGCTCGGGCTGTCGCCGACTCCAGGGCGTTCGTCCATCGACGAGTCCGTCGTGACCGCCTTCGGTTTCCCGGCGGCAGCCACTCGCTTCTTCCATGGGTTTGTTTCCCCTTCAAGGCCCTCCTCCAGCCGCTCGCGACCTGCCTCTCGGCCTGCCGCGCATCCCGCGCTCGGTTTCGGGGAGCCGCCTGTTGCCAGTCGACATCCGACCCGGGTGCGTCTGTCCGGTGGATTCGTTCGCCGGCGACCGAAGCCGCGGCGAGCCTTCATGGGGTTTTCTACGTCAAAGAGCGCGTCCCGACCGACTCCCGAGGGAGCCTGCCTGGCTCTTCTCGGTCGTTGCTACCGGTCGTTCCGATGTCGGGATGGCTCATTGCAGAGGCCGTGCCAACATCCTCTGCACGGGCGAACGGCCTCTTTCGTAGCGCCCGATAGGAAACGCCATTCCGATGGCCTCAGGCAGATCCCCACGGGGCCCAAGCACGCCTCGGACGATAGCCGAACAAGGCCCACGGCTTCCCGCGCGGTGGATGACCGCTACCCATGAGCATCCGCTTTCCCGTCGGTCAGCGGCCGCGGATTTGGTCATACTGGAACACGTCGAAGCCGATGCCTCGAAGTGCATCCACCGCCTCGCGGTGCCCCTGCTGCCCGACCGTGTACATGGTGCCGCGGTTGTCCGGGTGCAGCTCCAGGAAGTAGCGGTACCAGTTCAGCACCTCGTCCGTGTTGGGGATCCAACCGTCCGACACGATGACGAGCTCCACCACGGCGTTGGGGTCGCGGTCGAGGAACGACTGGAGCTGTCGCGCAGGGAGCATGGTGGCCGTCCGGTCGGTAGCCGAGCGCAGGGCCACCTGGACATCGCTGAGGTCCCGCGTGGGCGGATGCAGCGACAGGTCGCGGGCGAAGGTCCCGACGACCACTTCGGCCCCCACGGCGAGTGCGGCCTTGGCCGCCTGCTGCGCGCACGACAGAGCCTGGGCCGTCATGGCCTCGGACAGGCTCCCCGACGCATCGAAGAGCAGCAGCACCAGGTCGGCGTGCCGGGGGAAGAGAGGCTCGCACTTGTCGCGCCCCTGCCGGCTGATCAGGTCGGCGCCGCCCTGGCCGCCCCCAGGGATCACGCGAGCGCCCGGCAGGAAGCGCCGTTGCTGCCGCTGCCAGTCCCGAAAGGACATGGGTGGTACGGGCTCGGCCGGTGGCGTGACCGGCCGAGGGGTAGGCGCCGGCGGAGGCAGGCGGCCGGTGGGGGCCGAAGGCACGGGCTTCACCGCCGCGACCTGCGGCGCTGGGCGAGGCGGGGTGGATGGAGGCGTGGGAGAAGCCGCCGCCTGGGCCCCGTTGTCCTCGGCCGGAGGCGCCGAGGAGACCAGCGCCAACTCGATCCGCTCGTCTTTCGGAGGGGGCTCCGGCGTCTGCCGTGGGTCGCCCAAGAAGAACAGCCCGACGTGGAGCAACGTGGCGACCACGTAGCTGTTGCGCACACCGCGGAGCCGCCGCTCCTCGCTGGTCTCGAACACACCCACGGACCGCAGCTACCCCGATCCGCCCGGCGACGTCCGCTGCCAAAACAATCTGTGGCCGAAAAGCCGCCGACCCAAGGAACGCCGAAAGCCCGCCGAGCAATGCTCGACGGGCTTAGGGTTGACATCCGAATCGCCATGGTAGAAAGCGGCTCTTCACAGTTCGACTTGGCATGGTGACCACCGGATTCACATCCGACGCACCCTGCGACCGTGACGTTGCGCCACCTTCAGGACCCGTTCCTCCGCACCGGTTGCCCGGGAAGAGGTCCATGACGACGGGGAGTGGGGTTGCCGTGAAGCTTGGCCCCTGAACACCTACGCGTTCGGCCTCTCGACCGCGCCTTCGTGCTCCTCACACCGTCGACCGCTGCCTTGCATGTCAATGAAGTCATCCAAGCGCCGACCCTGATTGTTTTGCTCGCCTTCGTCGCGCCCATACCTCGCCTCGCTTCCTCAACCGCCGAGTCGCCTCGACTGCTGCATCCACGTTGCCTGTCATGAGCTTCGCTTCTGTGCTCTTGCCTCCCTTCCGAACTCACGCAGCCTGCGGCCTTCTCCCTCGAGCTCGACCTCGCGGCCTCTCTCGACTCGGTCACTGTGCTTCACCACCGTGACAGCTCCGCTCGTGGGGTTCCTCCCCCCTTCAGCGGTTTGCGCTGTTGTGCTACGCCGCCGAGCATGTTTCAGCCCGGTCCCGGATGCGAGGTTCACGACGTTGCCTGGCGAACCGTGCCCAGCCACCGTGCCTCGTGGCACCGTGCTGCTGGCCGTGTTGGCCTCTTCCCGCCGTGCGCTCACCGCCTCTCACGCTCGTTACCGAGTCGTGCGCGTCGAGCGGCACCCTTCGAAGACTTCCCCTCGTCGACAGCCGGTGTCACCTCACGATGACCCGTGCCCTCCTGCCGTTACGAAACCAGCGCCGTTGCCAACGCTGACCCACATCGCTCGCTCGCTACATCACTGCAGCGCTCACTCGATGTGCGCTCGGTGCCGTGTTGCCACGACCCCGCGTCTCACAACCGACTCGGCAGCCTCACGCTCGCATCGGCTCTCACCGACACCGCGCTTCCCCACCGGTCGCTCGATTCCTCCGCCCTGGCCCCCCACTCCGCCATTTCCGGCAGAGTCGAACCAGAGAACATGAAAGACGACCTCGCTCTGCGATGCCTCTCATGGCCTTTCCGCATCCCCCTGATTGCTCAGAAGAGATTCCGACGATGTCGGACACTCCCGAAGGAGCCGCTTCCCCAGCGCATGCTTCTCTCTCATGCCCAGCCGACGACACCTCGCCTGCGGGTTGCCCCGCCGGCCCGTGCTCGCCGGTCTACGGATTCATGGTCGCTTTGTGCCTGCCCCTGCCCACATCCATGCAAGCCAGCCGAAGCCGACCTACCCGACATGAACTGCCACCTTCCCAGCATCGCCGGGCTCGTGACCGAGCGCCTCGCGCGCTCGTGCTCGCACTTGCTCGAGTCATGCCCAGAGCTTCCGACGCACCCTCCTCTCAGAGAGCCGACATCTTCTCCAGACTGGTTCGGAGCGGCCTCACCCACGCGCCACACACGCAAGGTGTGCATCCCGTCAGCAATCGCCGGTCTCGCTGCCTCGCGACAGCCCCTCTCTCGAGGGTGACCTTCTCCGAAGCTTCCTTCCCCACCAGCATCCCGAAGAATGCCCAAGCAGCCGTTGCCAGCTGCCTCTGCCTCATGAGGACCCTGCGGCCGAAACCGCCGGGCGCCCATCAGACGATGGAGGCGACCCGCCACATCCTCTGTTGCCAGAGAACATGACCTCTCACGATGGCTCTCAGCCCGAGGTCGCGATGCCTTCATGCTCCGAAGAGCTTGCTCGCATCTACGCCTCGTCAGCCTCGCGCCCCTGTTGCCAGACACCCGATGCACAGCAGCTCGCGCTACTGCTCACAGGCCGTCGCCGACTTCAAGGCGTTCGTCCATCGACGAGTCCGTCGTGGCCCACTCGGTTTCCCGATGTCGACCACTCGCTTCTTCCATGGGTTTGTTTCCCCCTTCAAGGCCCTTCCCGCATCGCTCTCCTTCCGTCTCTCGACCGAAGGAGCATCCCGTTTCCGGTTTTCGGGGAGCTGCTGTTGCCAACAACACCCGACCCGGAGCCGTCTGTCCGATGGAGTCGTTCGCTGAGCGCCGAAGCACACAGCGAGCCTTCGTGGGGTTTTCTACGTCAAAGAGCGCGTCCCGACCGACTCCCGAGGGAGCCTGCCTGGCTCTTCTCGGTCGTGCTACCGGTCGTTCCGAATGTCGGGATGGCCTAATGCACAGCCCGTGCCAACTTTCCTGGCACGGACGAAACTCGCCTTTCGCGCACCCCGATGGGAAAAACACTTCTCGTCTCCTCATCGAGCTGATCCGCCGGGCGCGCCATGACTCGGATCCATCACACGCCTCTGGCCTGTGTCATGAGGGAGGTGGCAGCGCATGACGCACGGGAAACGGGTTTCCGCCACCCCCGTCCGACCCGACCGCGGAATGGCCGGCCACCGCTCCGGTGTTCTTCGGATACGCTGTTCCTGACCACCTCTCGTGCGCTCTTTCGGCTTCGCTTCCCCGTCCCCCCACGAGAGGACCACTGCATGCTCAACATCGACCGCGACCTCGGCCGCTTCCGCGACATCGTCAAGGGCCGCGTGCGCAAGGACCTGCGCAAGTACATGAGCAGCGGCGAGCTGGTCGGTCGCAAGGGGAAGGACCTCGTCAGCATTCCCCTTCCCCAGATCGGCATCCCTCGTCTGCGCTACGGCGACAACAAGGGCGGCGTCGGCCAGGGTGAGGGTGAAGGCGAAGGCGCCGGCCAGGGCCAGGAGGCGGGCGACGCCCCTGGCGAGCACGTGCTCGAGGTCGAGATCAGCGTCGACGAGCTCGCAGAGATCCTCGGGGAGGAGCTCGAGCTTCCTCGCATCGAGCCCCGCGGCAACCAGAAGGCGGCCGCCGAGAAGAACAAGTACACCGGCATCTCCACCGTCGGCCCCGAGTCCCTCCGCCACACCAAGCGCACCTTCAAGCAGGCGCTCAAGCGGTCCATCGCCTCGGGCACCTACGACCCCAAGCGCCCGTACGTCGTGCCCATCAAGGACGACCGCCGCTACCGTACCTTCGAGGTCGAGCAGAAGCCGCGCTCGGCCGCGGTCGTCGTGTACATGATGGATGTGTCGGGCTCGATGGGGAACGAGCAGAAGGAGATCGTCCGCAGCGAGGCGTTCTGGATCGACACCTGGCTGCGTCACAACTACGACGACGTCGACACGCGGTTCATCATCCACGACGCCACGGCCCGCGAGGTCGACCGCGACACCTTCTTCCGCACGCGAGAGTCCGGCGGCACGCTCATCAGCAGTGCCTACAAGCTGTGCATGCAGATCTTGGAAGACGACTACCCGCCCAGCGACTGGAACATCTACCCGTTCCACTTCTCCGACGGCGACAACTGGTCGCAGTCCGACACCAAGCAGTGCATCGAGCTGCTCCGCGACCAGATGGTGCCGATCAGCAACCAGTTCAGCTACGCACAGGTCGACAGCCAGTACGGCAGCGGGCAGTTCATCAAGGACCTGAAGGGGGCCTTCGACGACGAAGACGCCGTCTGCCTCTCGCGCATCCCCAATCGCGAGTCCATCATGGACTCCATCAAGGAGCTCCTCGGACGCGGCCGCTGATCCCTTGCGCAAACTGTTTTGATTGCATAGCAATGGTCCACGAGTGAGGACCCCGTGGAACCGCGCCTGCTGAAGTACCCCCGCACCCAGCACCTCTCGGGCTCCGAGCTGCAGCGGGACGATGACCCCACCACCATGCCGCTGCGCGCCTTGCGCGGTCAGCACCTCGTCGTGGAAGAGAAGCTCGACGGCGCCAATGCCGGCGTCTCCTTCGGCGCGCACGGTGAGCTGCAGCTGCAGTCCCGGGGCCACTTTCTCACGGGGGGCCCGCGGGAGCGCCACTTCGCTCTCTTCAAGACGTGGGCCCAGTGCCTCCAGGCCGATCTGCACGACGTCCTCGGCCGTCGCTACGTGATGTACGGCGAGTGGTGCTACGCAAAACACACGGTGTTTTACGACCACCTCCCCCACTTTTTTCACGAGTTCGACGTGCTCGACCGTGAGCGCGGGGTCTTCCTCTCCACGCCGGCCCGTCGGCGGCTGCTGGAGGGGCTCCCCATCACCTCGGTGCCCGTGCTCCACGAGGGCGTGGCGCCCGACGAAGCCTCGCTCCTCGCGATGGTTCGGCCGTCGCTCTACAAGTCCTCCACCTGGCGGGCCACCCTGCGGGAGGCCGTCGACGAGCGGGGGCAGTCGTGGGCCCATGTCGACGCGCAGACCGAAGACAGCGACCTCGCCGAGGGGCTGTACGTGAAGCACGAAGACAGCGTCCAGGTGCTCGGGCGCTACAAGTACGTGCGCCCTGGCTTCTCCCAGACCCTCCTGGGCTCCGAGAGTCACTGGCACAGCCGCCCCATCCTCCCCAACCAGCTCGCGCCGGGGGCCGAGCTCTTTCCTGGCGGTGGATGATGGACGCGCTGACCGATTGGTGCCCAGCGCCCGGCGAGGGCGTGGACTTCGACGCGCTCTCGAGCCGGCTGCCGTGGGTGGCCCGGATGCGAGGCGTGCCCCAGGACACGGTGCATCATGCCGAGGGGGACGTGTGGATCCACACCTCCATGGTTCTCGATGCCTTGGTCGGGCTGCCGGCGTGGCAGGCACTCCCCGCCCGGGCACGGCAGATCGTGTTCGCTGCGGCGCTGCTGCACGACGTCGCCAAGCCATGGACCACGCGGGAAGAGGAGGGCCGGATCACCGCCCGCGGGCACTCCGCCGCGGGCGCGCTCGCCAGCCGGCGCCTGCTCTGGGAGGCCGGCGTCCACCCGGTCGCCCGAGAGCAGGTGTGCGCCTTGGTCCTCCGCCACCAGCTCCCCTTCTTCGCCGTGGAGTCCGACGACGGCGAGCGGCGGGCCATCCTCGCCAGCCTGCAGGCACCCAACCACTGGCTGGCGCTCGTCAACGAGGCCGATGGTTTGGGGCGGCACTGCGCCGACCCCCAGCGACTGGCCGACAACGTCGCCCTGTACCGCGTCCTCTGCGAGGAGCTCGGCTGTCTGGACGCCCCCTACGCCTTCGCCAACGCCCATGCCCGCTTCCGCTACGCCCGCCGCACCAGCACCCGGCACGACGTGCCCCCCGAGCACTTCTCCGCCGAGGTGGTCGTCATGAGCGGCCTGCCAGGCGCGGGCAAGGACACCTGGCTCGCCCGCCACCGGCCGGACTGGCCCGTCGTGTCCCTCGACGTGCTGCGGCGCGCCATGGGGGTCGACCCACGAGGTCCCCAGGGCAAGGTGGCCGCCGCCGCTCGCGAGCAGGCACGGGTCCACCTTCGCGCGGGTCGCTCCTTCGCCTGGAACGCCACCAACATCAGCCGCCAGCATCGTCAGCGGGTCATCGACCTGGCGGTCGACCACGGCGCGCGGGTCCACCTGGTGGCCGTGGAGGCCCCGGCCGCCCGCCTCCGGGCCCAGAACCGAGCTCGCGAGCACGCCGTTCCCGACGCGGTGATCGATGCCCTGCTCCGCAAGTGGGAGATGCCCTCCCCGAGCGAAGGGCACCAGCTCACTTGGGTGGGCTCCTCGCCCCAACGCATCTAGCTCTCGTCCTCCAGCTGGAACCGGGCCGTGCGCTGCTCCAGGTGCCCCATGTCGTCGCGCAGCTTCCCGACGGCGGACTGGAGCTGCTCGGTGCCGGCCGCCACCCGATGGGTCACTTCGGCGATCTCGGCCACCGACCGCTCCACCTGCCGCATGGACATGTCCTGCCGCGCCGTTCGGGACCGGATCTCGGCCACCGCCTGCGTTGCCGTCCGCACCGCGCCGACGCTGCCCTCCAGGGCCTGTCGCGCCTCCTCGGAGGTCTCCCGGATGCTGCCGTTGAGCTGCTGGAGCTCCTGGACCGTCTGCCGCACCTGCGCCGACAGCCCCTGCATCTCCTCCGCCACGATCAGGAAGCCCCGCCCGGCCGAGCCCGCCCGCACCCCTTCCAGCGACGCATTGAGGGCCAGCAGATCGGACCGGTCGGCGATGCGCCGTACCGCCTTCAGCAGCCCCTCCACCCGGGCGGTGGTGGCGAACAACGAGTCGAGCACCTCCGCCAAGGCCGCGCTCCGATCCGCAGCCTCTCGGGCCGATGCCTCGGAGCGACCGGCCGCCCCCTCGATGTCCGCCGCCTCACGAGCGACGTCCGACACCGTCGCCCGCGTCTCGGCGATGGCGCTCGCCTGCTCGGCCGCACCGCCCGCCTGGCGCACCGCCATGGCCGAGAGCTCCTCGGTGGCGGCCGCGACCGACGACGCCAGACGCCGCACGTCGAACAGCACCTCGGACAAGCCCGAGACCATGCCTCGGACCGAGTCCGGCACTTGCTCCTGTGGCGGCCGGAGGTCGCCGTCGCCCACCCGGGCCGCGACCGCCCGGACCCGCTGGAGCACGCCCAGATGGGCATGGATCCGGCGACGCTCATCGCTCTGGAGACTCTGCGTGTACCACCAGGCCCCCACGCCGACCGCGTACAGGAGCAGGTCCGTGAAGGCGAGGGGCACGGCATCCTTGGGGTCCCACAGGACGAAGCGATGGGCCGCCGAGCCGATCATCGGCAGCGCAGCGAACCCCACCAACAGACGCTGGCGGGCAGGGTCCAGCAGCGCCGTGGCCACCAGCACAGCGACCAGGCCGAGCTCCAGCCGAAGCCCCTGATCGACCAGCAGCCCCTCGAGACCGATGCCCTTCATCCCGAAGCTCACCATCATCACGAGAGAGCCGGTGCCCAGCCCCACCACCACGGCGTCGCCCCAGCGCCTCATCATCCCCAGGATCGGCCCGATGACCAGGAAGCCCAGGGTCATCAGCACCAGCACGAACTGCTGGACCGCATGGAGCGACCACCACCCCGGGTCGAAGAAGATCACCTGCGTGTTCGTGAACGCGACCGCCACGACGCCCGAGACCACCATGACCTGGCAGACCCGCTCGGCACGCTGGACCCGCTGCTCCTCGATGGAGCGAAGGAGGGGGTCTTGACGGAGATGGACGAGGGATTCGTTGGCGTCGCTCATCGCGAGCGGCCTCCGGGCTGAGGTCGATGAAGGGGGTGCTCGGGATCGTCGGGGAGGAGGACACGCTCGCTGTCCCGACCGCGGAGCAGCTGCTCTGCGGGCCATCGCTGGGCATCGGCAAGGGCCGACTGGCGGAGTCGCTCGGCCCCGGCCCGGTCACCACCGGCCTGCACCACCCCGGCGAGCAGCCACGCGGCCGGCCAGAAGCGATCGTCGTAGAGGAGCGCGCGGCGAAGGGAGCGCTCCGCCTCCCGGGCGTGACCTTGCTTGCGATGCACCACGCCGACGAGGGTGTGGATCTCCGAGGCGTGCGGACAGAGCGCCAGGCCGGTCTGGTACCGAGCCAGGGCCTCGGCGAAGCGATGCTGCCTGAGCGCTTCGTTCCCCAGGGCCACATGGGCCCATGGCTGCGGCTCCCGCACCGGCGGGGGGAGCCGAGGGGGCGACGAGCCCCTGGTGGAGGGCGCCGGCCTGTGCAGGGGAGCCGCGATGGACGAGGGGGGAGCAGACCCCACCCGCCACCGGGTGCCGTCTCCATCGGCCATCGGGCGAAACGGCGCCGGGAGCTGCTCATGAGGGGCCAGCAGCACCTGGCCTCCGGGACGCAGCACCCGCTGGAAGCCCGCCGCCACGTGCCGCAGGGCACGGGGAGAGAAGTACATGGTGACGTTGCGGCAGACCACCGCGTCCACCCCACCGGGGGGCGGCTCCTCGGTCGCCAGGTTGTGAACGAGCAGGGTGACGCGGGCGCCGAGTGCGTGCTCCGCGAGCAGGGCTTCAGCCTGCTTCACCCGCCCCGCATGCACATCGGTCGCGACGATGTCGGCCTCGAGGCCTCGCTCCGCGAGCAGCCGCGCGACGGCCACCACCTCCTCCCCCGTCGAGCACCCCGCACACCACAGGCGCACCGTCGGGCCCTGCAGCGCGTCCACCAGCTGCTCCAGGGAGCCCTCCCCCCGCCCCTGAAAGGTGAACCCGATGGTGGCCTGCTCGATCAGCGCGCGCGCTTCGTCCGGGTCCCCCGACGCCACCCGCTCCGCCCAGGCCTCCGCCGACGGCAGGCCC
>ENA-OWNT01003187-OWNT01003187.1-seawater-metagenome-genome-assembly--contig:-NODE-3187-length-15801-cov-4.192445_pt1 | contig 15801 bp, 13 predicted proteins | sample MGYA00238136_ERZ651165 | MGnify/ENA primary metagenome ERZ651165 (study PRJEB26861, sample SAMN08777766) | seawater metagenome | isolation source: coastal seawater | place: USA: Florida | collected...
GGATCGAGATTGACGTACTCTCCGGCTCTCATCAACGCGAACGGCCACCAAAACCTGAACAGAACAAACGCATCGAAATTCAAGTCCGTGCAGTCTGGCCGCCAACTGCGGCTCGGCATACGCTGTGATCTTCACGCACTCAATTTTTGCCGCCAGCTCGTCGTCGCCTTCGTCGCGCAAGATTGCATCTTGCCACTCAGTATTGGACTTATCCCGCAGCAGCTCCAGCGTGGCGACAACTCTATCGAGTTGGTGTGCTTGCATGTACACCGAAATAGCCTCAAATTGAACTTGAACAATCATACTGGTTGGTCTGCAGACCGAAGAACAAAACAGTCACTTAACGGTCACCTCGCACACGTTTGAATCCCAACGCAAGTAGTACGTACGCCGTCCCTTCCCACTGCTGTGATGTCTCATTGAAAGAACGGAAATTCGCTCGTCGATGGCCGTATTGAATTTCGTTCAAGAATTCAAAGTAAGAGTCGGACTGGGAAAAGAGAAACGCATTCGTTTGTGTAAAAGTTTGAGTGACAGCGCGACGTTGCTTGAAGTTTCACAACAGCGCAAAAATGTTCGTACCGCTTCATCCAAGCGACGGTGTCGTAGGTGATTTCTCATTCGGCCAAGCTGAACAGGAGCAAGTAGTTCCAGTGGCGACGCATCAATCAGGGTTTCCAGAATACAGTGCCCAAGTAGGTCGCCTTCCACAGAGTCTTGTTCAGGCTGACGATCTTCAATGGTCAATGCCAGCTGTGGTACACCGAACACAGTACAGTTGTCAAATACACACCTAGAACTTAAATCGGAGACAACCACACACAAACCACGAAGCTCATTGCTTCAGTCCGCAATCGATTTTGAATGTCATCGGCATGGCGGTCGTTCTGGTCCATCGAGGCATGGCATTTACAAACTACTTTAGAGAAGCCGAGTTCATCCGATGGTCAAGGTAGTTAAAGCAAAATACGTACCACGCCACGCTGACGCCCTCCACTTATTACGGGTATGTCGACATCTCGTAATGCTCGCTGTGAATGCGCGTTATCTGAAACATACATGCACCGACAGCTTTAGCAGGCCAGAACAAATTCCAATCTCGAACGAGCGCACACGTACCCATGATGCGAATTGCCGTGTCGTGACCTTGCACACACTCGGGAGCACCAACTGGCACGACAACATCAACGTGGGGGTATGGTTTGCCAGCAAGAGCTGGATTGTGCAAATAATTTTGCTTGGTACCGTGATCAACCACGAATCGCCATTCGGTCCCATTACTTTCGGCCGTTGTTTCCACCACCTGTTCGTGACTTGCTTTTCCAACCTGGTGTTTGGGTCGGGAGAGGGAAGCAAAAATTGCCCACCGATCAAAGTTACCAAGGGGGTTGGCCTTCGCAGGGATATACAACATCAAAGCTGGCATCGTTTTATCATCGTAGGATGGCCCTGCAAAAACTTGGACGCCATTCATAGAACGCACGGGACTGCCCAGAGATACGAAAGGTCCCGCAGCTTGTACCCCAGCCATGGAGGTATCCACTCCGCGAACATAACATGTTTTGGACTCGTTGTGGAACAAGACAAATCTAGAATTGTCAACCTTTCCGCGCGGTGGGATCAATGGACGATTTGTCGGGCGGCGCGGTGGTCGCCGTCGCTGGGGAGCTGGTGTGCCGAGCTTCGACTGCAGCTGAGAGCGTGTGGGGTACCTCGATGCGGCTGTGAACTGTGCTTGCACCGACAGGAGGACAGCCACAATCGGCCATACTGTAAGGTGCATTGCGACAGGAGAGCACGGTCTCTATTCGGACGAGACCAACGTGTGCCCACGTATATCGTCGCAACTTCGCTATCTCCGCCCACCCGTCAAAAGCACTGTTGCATTGGTCCACTATTTCTTGTACAAAAAGCACAAAACACACAACTCAAAATTGTTGCCTCACACAACTGGTGTTGCATCCCATTGACTGCATCAATTGCATCTTGGCACCGTCATCACCAACTATTGTTCTCCTCGCTCTTCCATCTCATCTCAGTCCTTTGCGCGACTCGCTGGGACGTCCCATCATGCGTGCTCATGTATCTCTCAGACATCCTACAACCGCCTTTGCTGTCCGGTTGGATCTATTTTCCTCCTTGCTTTGCATTTGCACTGTATCACGTCACAGCTCGTCCACTCACGCAACGCAAAGATCCTTCGCCTCAACCCCCCGCAAACACCTCGTCACACCACGAACACGAACGCGTCAACAAATAACTGCGAAAACGCGGCAACGCAAAACGACGACGACGACGACGACGACGACGACGACGACGCAACGTTGCAATTTTCACGTGGAGTTGGTCGTTGGTGTTTCACACCAGCCACTGCCACTGCCTGCTGCTGAATGTCGTCACCATCCGTACTTAGTACTACCAATTTCACTATTATTATCTCATGATTTCGCTCGTTTTCATCACTCACTACGGTGAGTACAGTTTTATTATGAAGTTGACAGTCCTCGAGTACTGTGTATTACCGAATAGATAGATGAATGGCGGAGGCGGAATTATTTTGTTGTGAAAGTGGAAGTACCGATTTGTTGACAAGTACATATAGTTTCTGGATTGAATCATCGAGTCATACAATGAACTAGTGGGACATATAAAATGGTGAATATTATGTACTAGTACGGAGTACGTCTTTGTCCGGTTTGATGTTTGATGACTCAACGAACGATGACGACAACGACGACAACGACAACGACGACGACGTTGCGCTGCGTCGTCCTTGTTGCAAAGAGTGCGGTCCACCACCACCGTGCGTCTCGTAACTCCGTGCCTCCCTGGCTCAGTCCATCCCGCCTTCGGTTCTCTTCGCGTATTTCCAGGTGACTACTTCGTTGTCAAACAGCAGCAACAATTATTTGTCGCGTCACCTGCGCTTGTCCGCGCATCAACCTGCAATCTCACAATCTGACTTACGCTCATCCTGAGAAATTGTGATCGTACAAGTCTGTGTTCACACGACGTCAAGCACGGAATGTGGGGCACACATTGCGTTATGTCACGCAACGACAACGTTGGTGAAGTAGAGTGGAAGGTTTCGGAATACAGCTTGCGATGAGATTCGAACGGGTCAGGTGGGTGGGGTCGAGTGTGTTAGAGACGTAGGAACCAAAACGTGCTCCGAACCCTGCAGCAAACTGAGAACCTGGCTTGCGTCGCTGCAAGAGCGTAATCATCATTGCAGCGTAATCTGTGAGTATGCGGGCAGGGAAGCGTATTTTATCCTGTGATACCATGACAACAGCGAATTAAGCCACGCTTTTGTTGATCGGTCCTGTTGTTGTCGACACAACGTTTTCTTTTGCTGGCTAGTTGGGCTTGAAATGTTATGGAGAGCTGGCCTCATTGCGGCATTGGCTTTATCGCCGAGTGATGCTACTGGTCCTGCCCCGTTAGGCCCTGGTTGCGGACAAGCTGTGGAACTTTTTCCAAACGGCGCTCCGTTCGAGGTGCCAGGTGCCGTTGGACCGGAAGTGTGGAGTGATGCAAGGCACGAGCTTCATGTGTACAACGTGACGCGCCCGACGATCACGTATCACTGCGCGAACCGTTCCAATCCCAATTTGTACGTTCTTGTCCATCGTCTCACACAGTCCATGAGTTGCACACAACGAGCTGATACAATAAAAATATTACCTGTGCTTTGTCATTTATTTGTATTTGCCGTAGTCGAGGCGGTTCTGTGATAATTGCCCCCGGCGGAGGATATGAAGACCTGGCGTATGCCAAAGAGGGAACCGATGTCGCCATTGCATTCAACAAAATTGGCCTCGATGCCTTCGTCTTAAAGTATCGAGTTCCTGCGCGTCCGGCCAAAGATTCACTTCCAAAATGGTGGGCACCGCTACAGGACGCTCAAAGGGCTGTGGCTTATGTGAGAAACTACGCCGGGAAGCCTGATGGACCGTATCCAGAACTCGACGATTCAAAGGTCGGATTTTTAGGATTCTCGGCTGGCGGGCACTTGACTGCACACATTGCGACAGCGTGGTCACCACATATATATCCCGCCACTGACGCGGCTGATTCCGCCAGCTCGAGACCTGACTTTATTTTGCCAATTTACCCTTGGTTCGTGGTTGATAGCAATTCCGCTACCGCCACAGATATGTCGCCAGAGATTAACATCACGAATCAAACACCACCTGCCTTCGTCTGTTCGAACGAAGATGATTCGACAGCACCGGTCACGAATTCCATCCAGTTTTACTTTCATTCTCATCTCGCTGGAGTTGGTGACAGTCGTCTGCTGATCAACCCAACAGGAGGACATGGATTTGGACTTTGCCAAGCGTTCACCGAATTTGAAGAATGCTGCAGGTGCGTCAATATCCGTCGGTGTAACGATTCGTGTCGTCATGTCATCCCCGCTCGTAGCAACCCGCAAGCCAACACTCTTGATTCATGGTGAAAATGCTACTTCGGTGCATAACAGGTGGACTGAAGCTGCCACTCTATGGCTGCAAGATATCGGTGTAATCAATGGCTTTCCAAACAGCACAGCAACACGTTTCCTCACTTTCGAAACGCACGAATTGTGAATGAAAGGGCTCAACCCAAAATCGCCCAATCAGTCGTTGAACCACCTTTTGAGATAACTTTTGACAATTTTGGAAATTGACGCCCGTGAACAAATGAAGTGACATTGGAGACGCTTTCTGCACACAAGTCGCCGTCTTTGTACTACCCGGTAGATGAATAAATAAGTAACTTTTTACAATGCATTCCCATCAATTCCGACGTTTACAATGCCGTCCACTACTCTACAGCCCTTCTGTCGGACAATAAAAAGTCCCTTTGTGACCGTGACGTACGGTTCGCGATTGACCAACGAACAACCTGACACTGTGACGCTCGATCTCTTCGAAGGCCGCAGCGACACGCGCATCGTGCGATCCGACTTTTGCGAATTCTTCCCTTATCAAATCATAGTATCCGAGAAGCGCAACAGCTCGATGATTCCCGTCCCACAATGTGAACGGACCTGTTGAAACAAACGTAAAACCAGTCACAATAATGGAAATCGGAGGAAAGCGCATCTGCAACTAGCGTACCCTCCAAGGTCGCGCTTGTGGAGTGAGTAAGTGCTACTACCGTCCAATCCAAAATGCGTGGTCCACCCGTCTGCAGCGCTTCAACCATCTCCACAATTTTTCTCAACTGCAGATTCTCAACGTCCTGAACACAACATAGTACGCGTGAGCCACATTGACGAGTTGGGCCTCACTTGAAACATGTAACGTACTTCAGCCCGACCAACGAATGGCTTCACCGATAGCCACACGTCTTTGGCGGATTTGCATTGCGACGATTCGGGCCAGGCCTTCGCTGCTAAAATTCTGAACGATGCCAATTGCGAAATGTGACAGAATGTAAGCATCCACTTTGCATCCATTGGAGTGTGTAGGGCCAACGGCAGCGAGACCTTGCCGAGCACCACGGAGCGCTGGAAGTTCTCTGAGGCATTGTACCTGCAGACAATTTCACGAGGTCACCAAACTACCACTGGAAACGGACATCTCACTGGAACGTGAGCAGACATACGGGTTCGGTTCTTGAATGATGTGGTGCAAATCTCGCTCGATGGAGGACACATCCATATTCAGTTTGGGCCATTCGCCTTTCAAAATGACGGCAACGACATCTCCTACCGGAGCTGGCCTCAATATGCGAAAATGGGGTCGATCGCGCCACGCCGATGCTCCAATGACGTGTTCAGAATGCGCTTGTAGTGGTAGCACGGCCATCCCCGAAACAACTGAGCCTCCCAAACTCCCGCCAATCCAACCACCTTGCCACCCATTCCATCCAGAGGATGAACTCCTTCCAGATTCTTTGGTAGATAAGGTGATTGGCGAGAAAGTGGGGAGGATGAGTTCTGGTGGTGCTCGCGGCCAACAGACCGGAGCTTGTAGCCCAACGCTATTGGGTCCTACGCCGTCCAACTGAGCTTGAAAGTGACTGTGAAGGGCTCGTAACTCCCGATGAAGTTCAGCAGCGAGCTCGACACGAGAACTTCCAAACATCCATTTGATCTGTGAGGGAACCACTTTGAATGAGTATCAATGACACCGAATGACACATTGCGTTTGACGGTCGCACCTCTCTGTCAGCTTCGGTTGCATTTTGTGTGCTGTGCAATTGAAACTTTCTTGGCAACCAACGGCGTAATTGATGCTTCAGGGCGTACATGCGCTTACTAATGCCGGAACCCTTGTGCGGGGCTCCAGGCGCAGCTCCGTATTCGGGAGAGGGATCCTACGTCACATATGGCGGCGGAAATGTGAGTGGATGGAAGGGATACACAACGGCTCCAGAGGACAAAGGCTTGCGGCATTCACCTCTACGATCAGGACAGTGAATGGCCCTGATCCTTTGTGGTCTCTCATTTCAACTTGAATTCTATTCTCAAATATCGAGTAATAGCTTGGTCCATAATACCGCCTGAAAAAATCCTCTCCTAGTTTATTGGAGGTACGGTTTGTTGCGGCGTCGACCCCTGACGGCACAACTGTCCACAGGCCAAGCACGTTGATGCCGCTTAGGTCGGAACAGAGATATGAGATGACTTCCTGCAGGACCACCTCCGGTGTTGAAGACCATAGGATAAACATATGAACGTCCGATACGGCCCAAGAGAGATCCTGCAAAGACCGAGCAACAGCTGAAAGAGCCTCGCTTGTTCGATTGGGTCCTGCACCTGGTTCACTACGTGTGCCACACCAAAAACACATGAGGCCAAGATCAAAGGAAGTGAGAACACAGAGGTGGGCAAATTGTACGTACGCAGTTGAGCGACGAGGGTCTCCATCACCCAAAGCTGCTTCCTCGCGGGCATGTTGGTCGATGCGCCTTGAAACATCCCAATCAGCAAGTTGTTGTGCTTGTCCATGAGACACTCGGGCGCGAGGAGGCCTCCTGACGCCATTGCCTGCACGACCATCAAATGCTTCCGACAGTTTCCAACTCTGTACTTTGGAGGACCATTGATCTACCTCATTCTCAATGGCACCGCTGCTACTGGTACCGACCGACAAACCTGGTCTTCGAGTTGAAGCGTGGGACAGATGCTCCACTCCTAGAAATCTAATACTCTTGGAATGCTGCCAGAACGCGTTTCTACAGTAAGGACTGACGCCATTACCTGGAGGCATTGGGCAATCCGGACAAGAGTCCTCGAGCAGTCTCGACGCGTTATGTGCGAAGGAGGAACACAAGTCGTTCTCTTCGTCGACGACTCCAAGCAGCTGCCTACACTTTCCAGATGGCCCATGATGGTTCTCCAACTGCGTCACAAAGGGCAAAGAGCTTGGAGTTTCCAACAAGCACCCTGCTAGTACTAATTGGTGCGCTGGAAGCGAATCACATGTGTGACGATGCAGTGACATTACGTCACGGGCGTTACGAGCAAACACGCAGCCTTTGCATGAGACGGAGCCAAGAGTTTGCCATCCATAATTATCACCGACTCGCAACCCAATCCCATTCCCCACAAATGCCGCACGAGACACATCAACGGTCAGCAGCTGTGTTGAAAACCCAAGCTCCAGTCCCTGTTGGCAGCCCGCCACAACAACATCTTGAACAACTACACGCTTTGGACCAACGCCGTTGTTGGAGAGTGCAATTCCCTCATGTTGGCAATCTTCGATCCAGCAACCGCGAATATCGACCTTGCCTCCAGGTCCGGTTCCACTGTCGAAACAATCGTCTCCGGCTCCAACAATAATCGTGTTCCGAAGTTTCAAGCTTCCACCCTTCACATACATGCCGTCATTGTCGTTACTAGAGTACGCAACGGATTTGCCTTGGTCGATGTCTCCCCACATAGCAGACGGTTGGTCGAAAAAGTGCGAGAAGTGACAGCGGTATATGGCGACGGCGGCATCAGCCAACTGAAGCCCACCGATGAAACCATGGATGTGGACCCGTGTCAAAGTCACAGTCGATGCAATACCGATGACCGCTTGGCCGCGCCGACCATGAAGTACGATGTCACGAGCTGCGAACTCTGCGCCATATCGGACATCAAATACAGCCTTTTCTTGGAGATGTGCTGGTCCGGCATCTTGCAAGGGGTTTCCAGGCGCTCTCGCGTGTTGCCACGTACCTGCCCAGCCATGACCTGAGTCGATCACCTGAGCTTGACCCACCTCAATTCTTGACGAGTAGTCAACAGCATAAATCCCACCCCAAGTCACGGACCCACTTGCCATCGGCACACCACAGATGTATGTTGACGCAACGTAAACACCGAGCTTATCTGAGTCAGCCAGCGCGGTCTGCGGTTTTAGGGGCTGCGGCAGTCGTGTTCCAATCCTTAATAAACCGCCACCACGAACTTGAACGTCCACTTCCGAACCCAGTACAAGCACTGATCCCGGCGGAATGTCAAGGACGGCATCTTCGCCCACAACGATGGTGCCTGTCAACGCATGAAGGAGCGCTGCAGCGTCATCTTTGGGGCCGAATGACATGCTGTGATTGACTTGGGGGGGCAACGGCTGCCATTTTGCATGTTTGATAGTGGAAGTGCCATGGTGCAACCCCGGCAGAAATGGCTCCAGCCGCACAGTTGCGTGGCCAGGATAAGCTAACGTAGAACAAACTTGCACAGAACTGTCGCACGCGCGTTCCAGCTGCGCAACGAGAGACACTTCGCAGTCAGACGAAGCAGCATCCATCCACCATTCCCAATGCGACGCGAACAGCTCGTCCCCACGCAGCACAAGCACGGCCTGACCAGCGCCTCGACGCAAGGACAGCGAGTAAGTGTGCGCGACAGCGTCCTTTTCATGGTGGAAGGGGAGACAGCCCGAACTCACCGCGGCCGACAATCGAATGTACGCCACGGAGTTGTCGCGCACGAAATCATGTGATGTTGACCAAAGGTGACTAACGGAAACTGGAATTCGAACAAGCGGCAAAGCGGACGATGCTGTCGCAGGTGCAAATGGCACAATGTTGGGAGTGAAGAGTCGATGGAAGGACTTCTTCAGAGTCGATGCAAACGGGACGCCACTGTCTAACAAGCTGTGGGCGATTCCTTGATGCGAAGGGATGTTATGCGGTGGCAGCGCCCACTCAGTTTCACCTCTTTTCTCATCTAAAACGGTGTACCTCACTTTTGAACGGAGTACTTCCATTTTCAAAGACGAGGCAGTGGAAGCGAGCGGTACTTGTTCTCCATTGTCACCGCACGACATTTGTTGCTGCAAGTGATCGCCGGCTCCCAATTCACAAGATTGTGACGTTGAGCGAAACGTCTCTTGTGACAGAAGAGTTTGAGGCTCGAGTTCTGTTCCTCGAAACCTGACGACCTTCAAGTCCAATTCGTGGATGCCAGGGTCCGTCTGCCTCGTTGGTGAATTGAAATCAAGCGGCCACCCGTTGTGCGTAGCGACAACTCGATCAGAAACACGCTTGCCCAAGGGAACACCATTTAGGCTCTCCGCGGATGGTATCATACGCATTCCGTCGTCTTGAATTTGAACAAAGAAATCAGCAGCACCATCATACGTTGAGCAATTTTGCAATCCTGATAGGCGAACCTTTGCCTGCGCATGACATGAGTTCACAAAGATGGCGCTGAGGACGGCCAACAGGCCTGTGGGCCACGTAGCGACCATTTCCGAACACTACATTTACAACGTTCAAATTTCTCCGGCTCGGAACCGGTGACAATATTTCTGGAGCAATTGTGCTCCCGGAAAAACACAGGAGAGTTGGAGAACAGTTCTTGAAATGGTTTCAAATGCCACTCCGTGTCACATCCTAAGATACCAGCACGATCAGCAACCACGCGCGCTCGCCGCTAGCCTGCTCTGGACGTGGCCGTGAAGGTAGCGACTGTTCCGAAGTCGATACTTGCAGGCATGACAAGCCTGTCAGTCGACCAACCAAAAGCCCTGTTAACCACATAAGCAACTTGTCTGTTGTCCTGCGTTTAATCAGACTTGTGGCGTGGTACGTGTGTGTGCTCTGCTTTCGTTCTCCACAACCAACGACCGTCGCTCAGCCACCAACGCACCAACACAACACATCCAAGCTGCAGCACGGCAAAGCTGCAAGACATCACCGCTTCAATACTCCATCGCGTAAAAACGTCAACACATCACATCAACGTGTCAAAGCGTCAGAACATCAAAGCATCAACGCCAAGCATCAATGCGTCACAACGAAAGGAGCGACGAAGACAGGTCTGCAGTAAAGCATTAGTTGCCGTTTGAAAATAAATCAACGACGAACGACGAACGACGAACGACGAACGACAACAAACGAACGAACGAACTCAAACAAACGAACGAACGAACGAACGAAGGATGTCGTTCAAAAAGTCGTCGTGTTGTCACCGCGGTGTGGCCATTCTAGTTAATACCGATATTCTAAATACCGTTGGACTATAATTTCACAATTGAACAACATGTACGCTCTCGCACTGAACACACACATATGACAAATGACTTTATACAATAAAGAACAGTACTGAATGTTTTGTACAATGAAAATTGGTATAAAACAGCCAACCCACTCACACTCCAAAACAGAACAGAACGAAAAAGCAAAAATGAGATAAGGCACTATACTGTTTAAAATATTGTTTTAGAGTAACTATAAAGCACTGTTTCAAATACATAAATTCAACGTTCAAAATTCAATTTTTGCTGCATCCAGCAGGCGCTGTGTGGCTGCCTCTGCAAACGCAAGCGGCCGCCGATTCGATGACCGCATGGCCGTTGTTTCGTCGTCGTCGTCGTCGTCGTCGTCGTCGTCGTCGTCGTCGTCGTTGTCGTTGCTGTCGTTGCTGCCGTCGTCGTCGCCGTTGTCGTCGTCGTCGTTGTTTTAGAGGTCTTGTTGTAGAGGTGCCGTTGTTGTTGTTGTTGTTGTCGTCGTCGTCGTCGTTGTTGATGTTTGATATTCGGCGTGCGTTGCTTTGTTGCAGATCACAGTCGACGACCACTTTAGTGCGTTCTTGATTCCTTGGGGCGAAGGACGACGGACTGGAGAGACAATGAAAAAGGGAAAAGGGAAGAAGCACTTCAGCACGTGAGCGTGGAAGCATGGACGCACGTAGACACATAAATATGCGAGGAATAGGTCATTAGCATGTGAGCACGGCAACACGATTGCTTTTGAACACGAACAGCTTGGAAGTTCAAGCAGGGTTTGAGAGAGTAAATGTCCCAAACTGAAGGAGTGAACGCAGGGTATTTTTGCAGGTAGTTTCAACGCAAAGGTTGAACCTTTCTGTGGTTACTTTTGCTGCTCATGGATTCGGATTAGAAAATTGAAAGACCGCGCCGAATTTACCAGTGGAGATGAGTCGGTTGTTCGTGACTGCTAGTCGCGGGTTTCGCGCCGTGCAGCATCTAAAACTGCGGAATGGGTTTCTTCGTCAAAGTCAGGTTCGTTGCTTCAGCGGAAACAAGGCGGAAAGTGATGGATTCTGGGGGAAGATGTTTCCCGGCGTCGAAGAACCGCCGAATGCCTCGAATGACAGTCAGCAAGGTAGTGTCGAGGAGGTTCCTGACCAGACTCAAGCCGGTGCAGAAGAGAACAATGCAGGCGGTCGCGAAACCGACGGAGTAAGCGAGCAAGACGATCCTGAGGTAACGGGCCGGCCGTTGACGAAGGCCGAGAAGCACAAGCGAAAAATTGCGAAAAGCCAGAAGATCATGAGAGAACTGGAGCGAACTGTGGGGGTGCGTTATGCTGTGAACAAGCAACTCCAGCCATTGAAACGGGGGTCAGACTTCCCAGCCAATGCGTTCCCGATTGTAATGAAGAGCCTCGATGGATCGCAATTCGAAGTGCGCGAAGTGTGTTCAAAGGCTCCTGCCACCGTATTTTTCGCATCCGCTAATAACGCCGCCAGCCAGCCAACGGTGACTAAATTCCACGACGCCTTCGTCGAGCACTTTGGATATCAGGACGACGGCAACGTCGAGTCGCACCCTCAGGCGTATGAATTTTCGATTGGATCGACAGGGCTTTTGCAGCAGTTCATGTCAGGGATGCTCGAAGGCTTCCTGCGCAAGGGTACCCCTGCCGAACGCCAGCCGAGTACTGCGTACATTACGAAAAATACCTCGAACCTGAAAATGGCGCTCGGCATGGACGATATCCTTGTAGGTTTCTTCTATGTGTGTGATCGCGATGGGCGTGTGAGCTTGAGCGGGCGCTGCGACGAAGAAAAAGTGGACGCCATGCTCGCTTCCGTAGAGGAAGTGATTGCGGCGGAAGAAGCGGCGGCGGAACGAGCAGAAGCTGAGGCCGCTGCAGAGAAGGAGGCCAAGCGCAAGAAAGTAGTGGACACAGCGTCAGTGGAAGCCTTGAAAAAAGCGGCAGCGAACAAACTAAAGTCTAATTGAGTTATCTTTGAACACTTCTTCGACATCTGATCCGTATTTCCTAAGCAGAGTAGTCTTCAGAGGGCAATCTCATGTGCTCAGCAGAATCGGGAGGTTTTCCTTCGACCACCGATTCAAAACTCGCAGTTGCAGTTCCACCTAACAAGACGAAGGTCAGATTTTGGCCAGGCACAGAAAATTGCTCGCTGAATGCATCAAGTGTTGCAACAAAACCAACCTCGTGATGCACGCGATCTAATACATCTTGTCGCTCCGCCTCCACAAATTCCTCTTCAACTGGGGCACCGCTCAGGCCGCCTTCCAGCCCGACGCCGCACACGTCCAGAACGAGTTCGTGATCTTCGCGAGTCATAGCCGCAAACTGCTCCATGTCACTGAAAACGTTGCCGTTGACCGACAACACCCCGCATCCTTCACTTACACCGACGGAAGGCAGAGAGCAGTCCGGCTCAAATTCGTCCAGGACAACAATTGTGTCAGGGAACAACTTCTTCCAGTCGGAATTCGCAAACAGTCGCACAGAAACGTTCGGGGGAATTTCTCCTGCGGCACCAAGCCTTTCGTCGGCGCTCAGCCTGGGTACTCTGACCTAGCAACAATGGACGCGCGTGGGTGAACTGAAGCACACAGTGCACATGGTTTGAGAAAAACAGTACGCACCTGCGCGACGGCCCCGTGTTCGAAGCACCAGCGGGCCTGAGCTCGTGTTTCCAATGCTCTAATACCGCCTTCGGTTCCCAATGCAATGGTCACCTGCTTTGTCACTGCCTCACGAACGACCTCGATATACTGGAAGCGACGAACCAGTTTTTGAATGCGCTCGCAAGCGCGTTCACGCGCAAAAGATTCCACCAATGCCTGGTGGTGCCGTCGGGCGAGCGACAAGCGTTTGGCTGCTTCGCCATTCTCTCTGACTTGCACGGGTTTGTCACGTGGACGAGGTTTGTCCGGCTGCACGTCCTTCGGAATCGGATGGCGTGGCTGAATGCTGGTTTGATGAGGAACTTTCGATTCTGAAACCCTTCGATGCTTTTCACTCACTTCGTCGTAGGCATCGCTTTCATTGCCATGCACATCTTTCAAAATGTGCGGAGAAGCACATGCTTTGAGCCAAGCCGCAACACGGTCGATAGCTTCCCTATCCCGGGAGCGTCGTGCTTCTGCTTCTGCGATTTGAGCCTCTGCCTCGAGGCGGCGTAATCGCAATTTTCTCTCTTGGTCCAAGTCAGCAGAATGGTTTCGATTTACTTTTGACTCAGCCACCGCAGGTTGGCGGCGGGCATGATCGCTACGATCAACAGACGAGTGCGGGTGGTTGCCTGTGTCCCTTGGACCATGGTCACTGCTTCTTTCACGGTGACGGAACTGCTCGTTCTGCAATTCACGTTGAGGAGAAAGGCCAGAAGATTGATATCCAGCGGGCGCAACTACGTGATCACTGCGCGGCCCTGATCTGTGTACACGTGAGCTTGCAACTGGGCTGGGCACTTGAACCCACACATTATGATCGACAGAGTGTCCTGCAGGTGATTGCTGGGAACGGTAAGAGGGAGCACCTGTTGCCGGTCCATCTTGGGCTTCGAACAGTGGAAACGGGTTGGTGGAGACTCCGTGTGGCTGTCGATTATCTGTCAGATATGGTTTTCGTTCAAAATGGGCACCACTGATCGGAGAACGAGCAAGTTGCTGCAAGTCGTGACGGTCAGGGTGACGCTTGCCGTAAGGTCCCGTGTCCTGAACAAAGCTTGTATCATCTGCACGATGCCACTGGATAGCAGAACCAGTCACCGGTTGTTGCCGTTGGACTTGGTAATGGTCTTGGCGTCCGTGTTCTCGTGGATCACCAGAATTCCACGCTGCGTGGGAAGTAGTGGCAGGCTGATGTGCCGAGTAATGATCATGTATTGCTGGGCCTTGCCGCCCAGCGCGTTCATGATGCCAATGCACGGTGGAAGCAGTGGCCTCCGGTTGTCTCGGGGATACGTAGCTGCTTTCTGACGTTGGCGAAACTTCCACATTTGACCGAACTGGCAGCACATGTAACGGCTGCCCACGACGAGAATGTGCTTCAGTGCGCACCATGGGACTCCATACAACACGGTTCGGGCTGGGTGTTGGTTCGCGTGTATCACATCGCAGTTCACTGGGGCGCTGCAAAGATTGTCGCGGAAGTTCATGGGTCGGTTCTGACCGGTGAGGAGGCGTCTGTTGTGTGTTGTGAGTTCCAGTATCGACACCACCACGATCGAAACCACTCTTGATGCGAGCATAGGAGTCACGGACAACATTGCAGAGCCACAGTGCTGCTCGTCGAATCTCGCGGTCCGCCATCGGGTCACTGCTGTCGTACTCAACAACGTGGTTGGCGATTAGTCCAAGTTTGTGAAGTTCGAATTCTTGAGCGGCGTGGTGAGCACGCATGTCAGACTGCGAAAAGTGAACGTCGAACAGGATGAGAAGAGGCTTGTGCGCCAAACCTGCCGTGGTGTGAAGCTCCCACTTGGCTTGCGCCAGCTTGTCATGATCTGTCCCGTTCACGAGGAAAACGAGGCCGTGGCACTGCCGCAGGATTGGTTTCCAAGTTGACAACGCTGCTTTGCCATTGCACAGGTCATGTGTGCGCACTCTCACTCCTTCGAACGTTGACACATACGTACCATACATTCCACCATGTCCCGATACGTGAGGGGAGGGACGTTCACGATTTCCTCTCAACACTTGCGTCAGAAGATGCTTTCCATGGCCGTCGGATCCAAGCACAGCGATGGATATCTCTTCGCGCTGGGTTGTCATCGTCGCAAGCCAATTCGACACGCGCGCAGAATGTGCCGGCATTCAGGAGCAAAACGACGTTGTCCTATACTCCGAGAAGCAGCATCTCGAAATCAATCAACATCTCAGAGAAATCTTCCTATATCTAGTGCCACAAAAACTTTCTCCCAGACGGACGAACGCTGCCTGATCAGACGATACAAGCGACAAACGACACAGTTACTACAGCCATGACATACAGACGACACAGAATACAGGATACAAACTGGTGTCGACAATCATACATTATTCATCAAGTAGTGCCTGCACAGACAAACGACGACGACGATGAATACGTTAACGATAACCACAACGCCGACAACAACGAAGAAGACAACGAAGAAAACGACAAGGACAACGACAAAGACAAGGACAACGACAAGGACAAGGACAACGACGACAACGGACGGCGACGACGACGACGACGACGACAGCAACAACAATGAAAACGAAAACGCTATCGAAAATGAGAACGATAACGACGACGACGACGACGACGACGACGACGACGACGGCAGTGACGACAACGACGGACGACGGCAGCGACGACAACGATGGCGACGAAGCG
>ENA-OWNT01003188-OWNT01003188.1-seawater-metagenome-genome-assembly--contig:-NODE-3188-length-15796-cov-4.730199_pt1 | contig 15796 bp, 4 predicted proteins | sample MGYA00238136_ERZ651165 | MGnify/ENA primary metagenome ERZ651165 (study PRJEB26861, sample SAMN08777766) | seawater metagenome | isolation source: coastal seawater | place: USA: Florida | collected...
TCGTTTGCTCGTTTGCTCGTTTGCTCGTTTGCTCGTTTGCTCGTTTGCTCGTTTGCTCGTTTGCTCGTTTGCTCGTTTGCTCGTTCCTGACCTCCATCTTTGCTCACCTCTTCGCTTCTTCGCTGTCCAGGTCTTGGCTCGTTCGCTCATCGCGTGGGAGTTCATTCTTTCGCGTGGGCGCTCATTCTTTCGCGTGGGCGTACGTTCATTCGTTTGCGCGCGCAAGAGCGTGCATTCGTTCGCATGTGCGCGGTGTTTGCGTTACGCACCACGTCCGCGGTCTCTCGTTGCTGACCTCCTTCGTTCCTCAACTCTTCGCTCGTTCCTTCATTAAATGCCCATCAGTGAACTGAGGCTGTCAACGGAACAATCGCGGGCTGGTTCGTTCGATCGTTCGCTCGCCTTCGCTCGCTGGATTGCTGGCCGAGGAAGTGAACAAAACAATCTTGTGGCGCGAGACCCCGGTTGATGGCCGCTGGTGCCTTCACTCCCAGCAGGCCGACGTTTCGTTCATGTAACGTGTTCCAATTGACCCGCGGCCACTGAGTTGTCCCGTCGGCGAGCGTACGTAACGACAAGTCAGACCACTTGGTGAAGCGGCTCGTGGCAGACCGTTCCTGCTCGAGTAGCGTAAGGCACGGGCACATACACGTTCCAACTTCCGCGCACCAAAGCCAGCTCCCGTCCACTTGCGAGGAATTGCTGCGCGGGCCGCAACTGTTCCTGTTATTGGAGTCGCGGCCACCGTCGCGGCGACAGTACTGAAGTACTCGAGTAGAAATAATCTCGTCCACGGGCTCTCTCGTTGCCGTGCCCCTGCCAGGGTTTTGTTGCCGTTGTCGCTGCGCGAAGCAACGCGCCCCTTTAATGCCGTTCACCGTACGCGGTTACTCGATCGTCTTTCTCGCGTGTCCTTGCCAGTTTGTCCTTTCGACGGAACACCAGACCTATCGAACAAGAAACCACCTACCCAGTATTGTTTACTTGTTTACTTGTGTGACACGCAGCAGCCGTGAGATTGTTGCTGTTTTTTTGCTTGTGTTCACTTCTTGCCCACTTTCTCTTTCGTTATTATTCCGCCAAGCGTACGGCAGCAACATGAGCCAGTCTCCAAAGGTTGTCCCGTCGCCCAAGAGCAGAAGCAACGGCACAAGCAATGCCGATATTCCGACGGCGTTTGCTGCGTCGTCCGAGTTGAACCTGGGGAAACGCAAGGAGTGTGACCCCTGCCTTCAGGAAGGGCGGGGCTACCACTTCCGGCCCAGGAAAGATGACGCCTGGGATCTCGTGACCAACGGTCTACCGATTTCAACCACGATTGAAGCAGGTAGTCTGGTGGACACGCCCCATGGTATTGGTTTGGTGTTCGAAGACAACAAAGATGGCACCTTCAAGGTTGACCTGGGAGTGTCTATCGGATGCGGCGGGGCCATCAAAGTCAGTGAGGAATCAAAGCATGGGGGGAATTTGCAAGACCTCGTGACGGTGCAGCGAAAGGACATAGTTGCGGAAATAGCACGGAGCAAGAAGACTGCTGCAGTCGAGCAGTTCTACAGGAAGCACAAGACGGCGTTCTCCGATCTGAACAAGCATGTAACAAAGCACGAGCTGCAGCAGAAGCTCTTGGAAGCAGGGGACATTGCTGCTCAGTCCTCGAAAGAAGTTACTGCACAAATCGTCGCCGGCACGTGCGACGAAATTGTCGAGAGCGTCCTTCTTAAAGGCGAGGAACTGCACCATTTGTCCCTGGAAATCGAGAAAATGGTGACCTATCCTGACGTCCTCACTGCGTCCGGAAGCGGACGCGTGTATGTCACGAACAAGCGACTTATTGTGATAGCGTACCTAAAGACCCTGCAACCGGAACTGGATCGCGTCAAGCACACGTGGAGGGGTGTAGGACCTCGGGTGCGCCCGAGCGGTGACAAGAATACGTGGGCTTATGACGTGAAGTTTGCTGCTCGCAGCAACATAAACATCCAGTTCGTGCACCTTCGCGACATCGTAAGCGGAGGCGTAGAGTCCCAGACAACAGTGGCGAGCAGCGTCAACGTATCACCAAGCACGACCTGCTGCAAGCGGTTCTGGTCCGCCTGTTTCTGCTGCTGCTGCCTGCGCAAGGAGTGGGTGGTGAACCCGTACACCAAGATGAGTGCTACGGCTGAACGAATACTCCGCTTGGTCTCTGTGGTGCAGCCCTGGCACTCGCTCTACCTCGTGGACCGCCCCACGTACGCGTACATCGACTTTGACGTGGACCCTGGGACCTCTGTGTCCGAGGTTGTAGAGTTTCTTGCCGTACTCCAAGACAGTTGTGAGCTGATGCAGATGTCTGCCACGGACGCCGAACACAAACTGGTTGAGCGATACCGAAAGGACTCATGGAACATCAGCGACGGCGTGTTCCCGGAGCGATACGATCCGTCCGCGATGGAGCACGGCGCACTCGCAGCCTTGAAGCAATGTCTCAAGCGCACTGCCGTCAAACCCGTCAAGAAAAGCAGCACGTCCAACATGAAACGCTGAGGGAAACGAGCTTGTGTCCAAAAACAACAAGTCGCCAGCCAAGCACGCCGTTGAATTAAACTTGATTATACTGTTTCACTCTTCCTCGTGTTATTGTGCTTGTTGTTCAAGCTGGGTTGAATAAAAGAAAGGGCGGGGTGGATGTGAGAGGCATTGTTTTGTGAGTGTGCGGGGGAGCGGAGAAGGTTGTTGGAGTGGTTGTTGGGGGTGTTTGTGGCAGTGCAGATGAGTTCACATGAGACAGGATGGTCAAATTGCACATGGTAGTTGTGCGTGCATGCGGCTACGATTGCATTGCCGATCACACGAAAGGTGTGTCGGAGATGCCTGGTGCGCAGTCTGTTGCTGGCGCTTGTTGACTAGTGTGGTGACGCCGCGTATGATACTCGAGTACTTCCAAGCTATCGCCAAAATGTTTGTGTACGCACACGCGTACGCACTGCCACATAGTCATACGAAAAGTTTCCCAAGTTTCCAGTTTCCAGTGCTGGGAGAGTACATATTCTTTCGCACTACTTGATTGAAGTCACGACGACCATAAGCCTTGCCTTGCGAAAAATACGGCTATGGTATCGGAACATGGCATGGTGGTGCTTTTCATGTATTTGGTCGACCGGGCAGTTCGTGTCGGCGAGTTAAAGCGTTCTCACTGCCACATACATACAAAAGGTAGGTAGGTACACTCACCTAGAAGCGCTGTCACAAACATCCATTCCTGTCGTCATACAATCTCAATTCATCCTCAATAAGGCCTGCCGGTTTGCAAAAGAAACAACCCACCACTTTCGTCGTCGATTTCGGCTCGATTCGGATTCGTTTTGACTGGATGTGACCGAAACGCCAAAATGCACTCACTCACGCTCACACTCAGATTAGTAGTGCCCATTCATACAGTCAATATTAAATAGTAATTGGGGGTGACAGTACATTTTAATAGCTTTTGAGTCCGTTGTCGGAAGTGGTGCGTCGAGTTTGCGCGCTGCGCCACAACGTTTTTGTGCGTTCGAACGCGAACAACGGCGACACGTAGCGACAAATGTCGAGGGCGCGTCAGGAAGCTCCACGGCAGGGTCTGTCGGTCGCGAAGCGGCCAATTTTTTTGAAAATTCGGAGTAAGAGGTGAGTGGAAATTCAAATATTTCCACTGCCAGCCGTTTGAATCAACAAAAACGGTGAAAGTGGCGTCGTTTGCTCACTTGCCGTGACGTTGACGGAAAGTGACTTCGTGGCGGACGGCTACTTTGGTTTTGAACGCGGGTGCACGTGTTCAACACACGACGGACGTTCAGGTCACGATGGCGTTGGAAAAATATGGGCTGTGTGTGATGTAGTTTGGAGATTTGCCGTCGCGAAAAAATGCGGCGGCGCAAATTGGTGATCGGCAAGCCGGCCGGCGTTGCTTTCCATTAGTGTACTGCGACCATTGCATGTGAACAAATCAATAAAAGTCATTACGTCTGCTCCGTCGGGTATCCTTCTGGCCTTTGCATCGTGTCCTCTGGACGCCTCTGAGCATTGATGGACGAAGAGCCAACGACACCAGGCGGAATTAAAGCCGAGCCTCGAACGGAACCGGTGCCGGGACACGAGTCGGCGGTCACTCCAATCTGCTTCTTCTCTCGCATGGAGCTCGAAAACACGTCCAACAACACATACGTATCATTGAAGTCAACTGCAGGAACAGGTTTGCCGTCGGCCCAAAAGTTGATGTCCTGTTCAGTAGGTTTTGCAACGTCGTCCTCGGTCTGGTTGAAGTAGTCAGAAGGCTGAATGCCTGGATTTAGACCTCGGCCCCCGAATATCACGAAGGAAGCGGCTCCCATTTCAAAAGACCGGAACCAATGATCGTTAGGAGGTGGGGCCTGTAGATTGAAGGATGGCTCTGTTGTGTTGCTTCCAAGCATGAATCCGTTCCCTGCAACTGGGGTCATGGTGAAGTCACGTCGAGGCAACGGCGGCTTTCCAACCTTGCACGTGTCGTCAAACTTCACCCATTCGATCAACAGTGGTGACTGGATCAAGGGTGCCACGTTTGGTTCGCGGGACGCTGCGGCAGGTTTGGTGGCCAAGTCGTCGCCGATGTCAGGGGGTCCCACATGCACTGAAAAAGGACGCTGGCCAACTCTTGATTTGGTTTCGCGAAACCGCGCGGCTGGCGTGGCCTCGGGAGCGTAACCAGCCTGCCAGTCGATGACGACGTCGTCCAAGGTGTGCACGGCATCGAAAAACTTTTCTTTTGGCAGCCCGCTGTGGACGATGTTGGAGGAATTGAGTGCTTGGATAACCGTTGGATGCGTGCGTCCAGAAGTCCCCTCGTCGAGGCCCACTGTGCACTTATCGCGGATCAAGGCATTTAGGGTGACGCAGGCAGCTCTTGAAGCTGCCTCACGACCACAGTTTCTGTCCCACAGCAACTTGTGTTGCCGGCAGGCAACTAGCCAAGCTTCGTATTGCAGAAATGCTGTGCACTTGGGCGTGATATCCGATTTGCGCAAAAACCCTTGCTTGTGGGCCATGTTGAACATGTGACCACACGCCGCATCACATCGCCAAGAAAAGCGGTCCACGTCAAGCGCATGTTGTGCAGAATCTTCATCGGGGGCAGCGATGGTCAGCGAGCAGGCGCTGAGGGTGGAATTGCGGCTACCCACTCGTGGACGAGGCGTTGTGTTCGTTATCGACAGTAAATATGAACTGGCAGACTCAAGCGATGCACCCGCCGCAGAACGAGACATCTCCTTTTCCAGAAACACGATGGGCGGAGCACGCAACAGCCTGTCAGCTTGAGCACCAAAGGCGGTCACGTTGTCCTTCATGAGTTCAGCACTCGCACTGTACGCAGACTGGTTTTGCTGCGCCGCGTCCAGCGTTTTCTTCGGCGACTCTGCCCGGTCAAAATTGTAAGCCTTTGTGTTTGGGAAAACTGCTGCTGTCGAGGGCACAGCTTCACTCGGCGGAGTCGTCAAGTCCGTGCCTTTAAATAAGTCGATCAAAGCGTCATCTGACGGGTCAGGACAGGCCACGCCTTCCGGCCACTTCATGGTCATGCGTGGCTCTTCTCCGTGCGGAAGATCAATATTTGCATCTGCACTTCCCGCTTGACGGCGAGCTCGATGAATAGACTCTAAATCGTGGCGCAACTCCTGGGGGCGCTGAAAGTATGGCTCCAGCGAAGCTGGGGCTTGCAACACTTCCACCGCTTTGGGCAGCCGAGCCCACTGCCCGGCAACGTTGACGGTGACAGTCGCGAGGCCTGGCGCCATTGACTGGCGCTGCTCTTTTCGATCCACGCACAGGCACACTAAAAGCTGATCCGATACATGTCGGTAGGCAAGGCAGCGCTGACTCCCAATCCATATGGTGATATTATGACCACCACCAGAGTCCACAGGCAAAGTCGTGGTCGGGGATCTTCCTCCGCGAAGGAAGCCAAAATTTCTGCCCCAAATCTGGAACGGACCGCGCGGAACCCCCGGATAATCTAAAAAGAAATTCGGGACGACTTTGGTCACTCTTGGGGTGGCATAACTGAACAAGGCGTTGCCTTTCGGGGTCAATTGTCCGTTGGAGAGCACCCGCACGTCCAGATCGGCTCCGACCCCGAATGGCACTTGGCACGACAGCAAAGTTGGTGAAAACCAAGATACGTCTGTGCATTCCCGGTCACCTACAAGAACCCGAGTGGTGTTGACGTTGCTGTGCCAATGTTCGGCGTTGCAACTTTTCGCGGAGCAGGATTCGTTGCATCGCGGTATGCCCTGCGAGCCGTTCGAGGACAGCTTGGTACAGGGCAATCCGAAGTTTGTCCCTTCGACGAAAATACGACTGCGTCGGAATGACGCGTTCGTACGAACTGGGTACGTTCCGTTGTCCGTGACGTAATGTGTGTCAAACTCGTTGCTTTCGTGGGCAGAAGGCAGTTGCAAAAAATGCACCGGGCCACCGCTGCCTTGAGAGACATCAATGGCCGTTGGGGAAATCTGGTTCGGCCACACACTCGTGACGTTGGGCACGCGCAAGTCGAGTAACAAAACATCGTTTCGCTTCCCGATTTCTTTTTTGCGCTGCCGCCAGTTGCTGCCCCGTCCGCTGCCGCCATATCCTCCCACGATTACTAATTTGAGCCCAGAGTAAGCGAGAGCCATTTGGTGGCCGAATCTCCCCACGGGGGGTTGAGCACCAACCAAGTCTACATCAAGCCATCTAATCAGTGATTTCTCGCTACCAAAAATAGCTTGGCGGCTGCGTAAGGCACTGCAGTCCAATGGGTCAGGTCCAGGTTGGCTACTGATCCGCTGACTGCACACGCCGACTTCCAAAACAACCAAATCATCAAGGAGACCAGCATTAATACCAAAACCACCGTAAATGTAGGCACGGTTTCCTACGGTGACCATTGCATGACCAGCTCGTGGGCTTCGTTCCTTTGACGAAAATGGGACTCCGACGACCCAACTGCCAACAGTGGCACCCGAAAGCGGCAGGATGCAAACATCACCAAGCAATCCTTCGGGACCTTCGCCGCCGTACACGACCATCAACTCCTTGTCCCCAATAACAGAGGTGCTGTGCCGGCTGCGGACCGAACAAACATTGCCAGTTGTAGTCAGGGGTCCATGCCATTCCGGTGCATGGAGCCATGGACTGGCTGTGTCAGAAGAGCCAGTCGATCGGTAAAATGGTTCATTGTGCCACGGGAGCGCGTACTGCGCCATGCAGAATCGAGAGCCTTTGCGTTCGTCACTTGTATTGAAGTCCACTTTGGTCATCTTGGCTTTATCCGCACAGTAAGACTCAGCAGCATCAAAGTTGAGCGTTTGGGCTCTTCGCTTTTGAAGTTCGTCGTGGTCCACACTGGATGAGGCATTGTAGAGTGCGGATATTTCGTGTAGGCTTTGCTGTGTATGTGATATTGCAAACAGATCATTGAAGTACCGTTGGCCGTTGAATCCACCAAATACAATAACAATTCGTTCTTTCCGTGCAGAGGTAGGGATGCTGCTGTGATCGAACGCTCCGGCAGAAACCATTGAGTGAAAGGCTCGAGCAGCAGGGTACACCCCAGCAATTTTTGCTGGCAGCCACATGTGTCCAAACCAGCGCAGTTGCCGGGATGTTTGGTCGTACCCAAGGCGATACCACCAGACGTCGTTGAAATACTCCAGTCCAGCAGAAGCAGCCGATGTGTTGTCAGGTGCAGCGCACCCACCAAACAGCAGTACACCGCGGCCCCAATCCACAGGAACAGCACCGTGCCCGTGCATAGCGCGGGGACTGTCAAAAGTCTGTGGTTCGCTATTTCTTGTTGCAGTGTCAGGTCGCGCGTTGCTTGCACTTTTTGTGTCGACGGTAGCATGCAGTTGCTCATACAGATCACGATCTGCCTTTCGTTCGACCATGGCCTTGAAATCGTGCATTAAAGAGTTGGCGGTACTGCGTTTCGGGTTCGAAATTTGGAAATCGAAGGAATTAATTTGCTGCGTCAACGACGGCTTGTCTGAAATCGAAAGAGACTCTAACTCGATGAGGTTGACAGCTGCAGAGGAAACGTGTTCGGCCGATCTTGATGGCGCGCTCAGTGGTGCAGCGCTCTGTGGAAACTCCAGGAGATGGTTGCTCTCAACCTCCAGAAAGACAGCAGTAATGATCGGCTTCAGTATCTTGAGAATGATACAAAACAGAAAGTACAACGGGTTCGTGAACGGGTTCCAATCGCAATCTTCTGGCTTGGACACAACACCCTGTGTGCGTGTGACGGCTCCCCTACCACCTTGGCTGTGGATGCTTTTGTGCAAAATTCCACTGCTGCCAGGGACGTCAGTGCATTCCAGTGAAGGAGATTCATCGAAGTCCGTGGGGTCGCATTCACAACCCACCAGGGTATCTGGATCACAGTCGCCGTCAAACTCCGATACTGCTTTTCGGTAGCATCCAGTCAATCCTTCTGGTGATCGAATATCTTGACATAGCCATGTTGGAAAAAACTGAAGGTAACCATGCAATCCTTGCAATGTGTCCTCGTCAACTGTGAGGTTGTCTGCGTGCACGACTTTGGCCCACACCCAAGGATAAACCGATTGTTCTTGGAGTTTCGGTACACCGAATGGAAGAGGAGAGCCAGCATGAGAATCCATGCCCGTTTGACCACCAAAGTGGACAAGTGTCTTGTAAATTCGTTTCGCATCAGAGATAGCAGATACATTTTGAGTTCGCACGGCTCTTGTAACGCGTCGCAAAGCCACATCAAGTGGACGCAGCATCGCTTCCTGCCGGCACCAAATTTTATCTTCGTCGCTCCATTCGCTTGGGAACTTGTGAGCGTCAAAAAAATTGTCAGTCACAGCGGTGATGGCGGTGGGTGGCAAATGGCAGCCTGCGAGTCCCTGCTGAATGTTTATGTCTAATGGGAAGCTGTCAAGAAGAAATTCAACTGTTCGCGGTGTACCTGATCTCACAGCAACAAAAATGCGATTGTGTTGCATGCCCTCGGCCCATACTCGAGTACGTTTCCATTTGCACGGCCTGCCGGTACTTTGTTCCACAAGAGATGTGCAATGTTCTTTGGATGTTACTCCGCGAATATCTGACACAACAGCACTTGTGCGTGCATCCATCGCCGTTTTGCAAACACAAACACCAGTTGCGACACAAGCGTCGTGATTGCTCGGTGAATGCAGCTGTGATGCTGTTGCTGGCAAACACACTCCTTCTGGCACGCACGCGAGTTCGCTTTTATTGGTAATTCTCAGCGTCTTCATTCTTGCGTCAATAGGGGTCCAAACAGCTTGTTTGGGAGCAGTCGACGTATGCTCTGTTATCACGTTCACTTCACAAGCGATGCTTATCGTGGCCGTCCCCGATATCGACAACTTCTCCATTGGATTAGAACATCCCAGTAAACAATTGTTGAGGTCACAAAAGACTGCAACATTGGACTCATTGTACTGCAATTGTGGGTTGCGCGCTGTAGGACCGCTAATGAAACCGCCCCGTGGAGGGAATATTGCTGGACACGCATCTGATTGAGATACACATTGCCCACGAACGCAGACTTGGCTGTTGGAACACCCACTGTCTTTTTGCTCGGTGGAGCAAGGGGTACCATCGCTGACATACATACATTGCTTTGCAGGTCCGTCGCCGTCACTTGAACACACTTGCTGCGGTCCACAATCTTCCAAAACAACACATGATTGAATGGCGCACTCATATCGCGAAGCCATTTGAGTCGGCGTTGCACTCGAAAGTTCTATCAATTCATCGTCAACACCAAATGGAGGTTGTATCTTTTCTGCTGCCATTGAGCTGGGCGCGGGTAAGCAACGCATTGCTTGACCACACTCTTGCTCACTCGACGCAGGGTTACATGGGCTACCAAGCTGTACAGTGACACATGAGCCCTGCTGGCACATGAAGTCAACAACCTTGGTTGCATTGCCGTCACGAAAAATGCGTGGTGACGGGCATGGGCACTTCAGTTGAGTCGCAAGGAGTTCGCAAGTCCCCGCTGAAGAGCAATACTGGGCTGCTCCGCACTCCCAATCATGACGACAAGGTTGCTTAGGGGTGCCTTCGAACAGTATACAATGGCGCAACACACATCGATATCCACGGCCACATTCCCACGTTGATGCACATCCAACTCCACGCCCAGCGAAACGGCACACTCCATGTCCGCCATTCATGCTACAGCTGTGTGCCAATGCGCACTGGTGAGTACCGCTGCATGGTGACCCCAGATTGGTCGACAACCCCCACGATCCGGCGGACTTGTTGAAACCGCCAAACATACAGTGACCGCTTCTCGACGAGTTGGACGCGCAACGCTGACCATTACCGCATTGTCCTGCGTCAGTGCATACACTGCCGTTGGGAATCAATGTGCATGCACCGAAACCGCCACTACTCACAGGGCATTCCGCACCAGCGTTGCTTCGCAATATCGCAGACGGTGGTGGTCGAACAGCGACATCCGTTCGCGGCTGTTGCTTGGACAAATCGCAGGTCTGTGACACTCCACAGTCGGAGTTGACGCAGCACAGCGCGCCAGGCTGTACTGGGGCGCACCAGTGGTCGTCGTTGGATGTTGTGGGAGCACTGCCATCAACCAACAGTTTTGGTGATTGTGATTTGAGTTCACATCGATAAAAACTGCTTTCGGGGCAACCAACAATCTCGCGGTCCGACTCGACGGCGATGGACGTCGCCACGCCTGCTCGGCTGACATGTGGTCTCGCACTTAACTGGCACGACGGCGCGGTCCAGCAGAATTGCTGGATCGGAGAAGGCTGGCGCTCCACAGTGGAATGTGCAGTGTGCGGGTTCTGCATCAGCATTCCCGCTCGGTGTGTTCGTGTCACTGTGGCGTGATGGCGAAGTTCATCAAATGTCGCGTTGTCCATTCTGGACGCGTCGGGGGACCTCGTTTCACGAATAGTCTTTGTCGTATTCTCAACAGAGGCACAAAACATTCCAAACACACAATCTTCTGTTGAAGTACACTGATACGACAGCAACGGCACACACCATCCATCGAAGCATCCGGTTTGATGGTCTCGGAAACGATCTGGTGCCTTTTCTAGGTGTTGCGGTGGTCTGCTCGAACAGTCAGCGTCCTGCCGGCAGCGACTAGGGGTTTTGCCTGGGGCTATCCAGTCAGTGAGCGTGTACAGCGGCAGAGTGCCATTCACCAAGAATTTCCAAGCCTGAATGACATCGATATGATTGTGGTTCAAAGCATACGAAATTGATTCTTTGCACTTTTCTGGTCCAAGCACCCGGCACACTGTGACGGCTGCTGAAGTGGCGTTGCCTTGAAGCAACGCACGGATTGCCGCCAATGACGCTGGCTCGTGGTGGATGTAACTCGCAAACAAAGAGTTCGAGCAGTGTTTTGGGCCCAAAACGCGGCAATAACAGTCAGCAGTTTGATTTGGGGGATTGGAGTTGCACTCTGCTAAATGTTGGGATGGTGACGCCGTGCTGTTACGGGCACGAGCAGCCGCTCGTTCCGCCGACTGAACGACGCTGCCCTGTGTTCCGGGTTGCGCCAGAACCTGTGATGCAGCTCCACTGGCGAGCACCCCTCTGCTCCGCAGCATGCCCTGTTGCAGATCTTGGATTTTGCGTTCTTCAAGCCTCACTAATTGTTCAAAAAATGGATCCGCTGCAGGGCGGCCAGCTGCTGCAGAGGCGTTTGCTGGCGAAGCTAGACGTGACTGTGCCACCTTGGCGTCTCGGAAGCGAGCTTGTCGAACGTGGGAGTGCGTCGAATTGTTGAGTGTCGATGTCTCACTTCGCCGGGAGACTGCGGCAGCTTTCCGCAGTTGATGTAGTTCGCGGATGTGGAAATCCAAGGCCTTGGCTTGCGATTGCATTATCCTTTGCCACTTTGCACGTGCCTGCGACTGCAGGTTTGAAATAATGCGGGCCACCTGGGGGTCCGCTTGACTGCCGGATATGGCTTGCGAGAACGGCATGTGGCAGCGTTCGGCCCCGAGGTGCAGGCAAGCAGCCGTAGCGTCTCCTGCCCGCAGATTCGTGAAAGCAGTGACGACGTCAACTTCTTTGGCGGACATGGCAGACATAATGTGCTCCCGGCACTTGGCGGGGCCGAGCAAAAGGCACGCCTGCTGTGAAGGTGACAAGAGTCCTCCAGCGGAATCAGTCGCGAAGATGGATTGCCGGACGTGCCGGCGCTCGTCGAGGGCGAGGCCAAACGCCACGTCAGCTCGCGACCCTGCAGTGACGGCCGAAACGCCGACAGCGTGTTGCGCGGATCCCGCTTTCTGATTCTGAGCAGCTTGCACTGCATTGGCATGCTTTTCACGAGCTGCAATGGCTGCCGCCAGCGCGTTCGTGTACCCACCTCGACCGGCCGTGGAGAGGATGCATGGGCCAAGGTCGTCACTGCCGACGACGCACTGCGTGCTGATGACGCACTGGACGTCTGTTGAGAGTCGGCAGCGGCCCGGCAGCACGCACTTGCCCACCTCCAACCCAGCACAATGCGCGTCCACTGCACACTGCCGCGATGCATCGGAAAGGCAGAAACCGACGAGCGTGGCCGCGTCGACTCCTTGAGAGAAACGGACACACTTGGTTGGCGCGGCAGGAGACCCTGCCCCACACTGCTCATCGAGGCGGCACAGACGCGTCACGTTGTCTTCGCAAAACCCATCGAGCGCAGGAGGCGTGAACAGGCATTCGGCGGGGGGCGTTTCATCACGCGCCACGGTCCTGCGTCTCGCGCAGTCGGAATCCTGCATGCACGATCGCACGACGGGGGAGTTCGGGTCGCCAGCTGCAACTGAAGAGTTGTAATACGAGCAAATGCCTCGTCCGACGCAAGGTCCCACCGTCCGACGGACGGAGGACGAATCGTCGACGCACTCGGCGTCGGACCGGCATGCTAGGCTGGTGAGGCGAGCACATATGCCGCCTTCGGCGCCCGGCGCTCCGACTTTCTCGAGAACGGGCTCGCCATCGGCGCCGTTGGCGCCTTCTCTCCCTGCCGCGGCGGCTTCTTGCACCTCAGTGTCGTTCAGAGTGCACTCGCAACACTGCGGCCGCGGCTGGTTCCTCCGGCTGACGGGGTTGCGGCTCTCCGGCATTCCGACTGGGCCCCACACGTACTCCATGCGCCCCATGTTGTTCACGATGGGGGATCCGAAGACGCCGGGCCAACGGGCATCCTTGTCGTACGGCCAACAACTGCAGCACGTCTTGTCCTTGGCGTCACATGGACCCTGCATGCCACACTCGTAGTCGCGTTCGCACGGCCTGGAGGCGTTGAGGTGGCAGTGCCCGCCGTCGAACCCGGTGAGGCAAGGGCCGAAGACACTGCAGTGTTGGTCAATGGCGCACGATCTGTTCGGGCGAAGGGCGCAATGGCCCGGTCCCTCGAACTCACAAGGGCCGAAGTCTGTCATCGGCGAGGTGGCGCCCGCCATTGGCGGGCGCCGGTGGCAGTCGTCGTCGACGACGCACGACATGTTGGATCTTTTGCGGCACCGCCCGTCTCCACGGATGAGGCACGGGCCGATGTATGCCTCGCCAAAGTTTGTAGCGCCCTCCACGATGGGCGGGGTGAGGGCGAAGCCGTCGGCCGATGACGGCGAGAGCAGGGACTGCCCGGTCAAGTCGCAATGGCGGTCTTCGCGGCAAATGTGGCGCGGGTCCAGCATGCAAGCACCCGGCTCCCCGAACATGCAAGGTCCCACGTCCGCGTCCAGCGTCGCGGGGTCGCCGGCGCCGTCGCCGCCACCGTTGGTGCGTGGTCTGGGGCGGCAGTCGGCGTCGCTGTAGCACCGGCGCGTCCTCCTGAAGTAGCAGTACCCTTTCCACTCGGAAGCATTTTGAGGGAGGCAAGGGCCCAGGTTGCCCCCGCGGTGCGCCGGCATCACACACTCGGTGTCATTGTGGCACCGCAGGGTTGTGTTCAGCATGCACACTCCGCCAGAGGGCCAGGAAGACCCAAGCAGTCCGAGCAGAGCCTCCATCGTCTTTGCGTTGGACACGTGCGCAGTGCGTCGCGCGGCGTTGATGGCATCGGAAGCGCTCTGATCCGGCACGGCGGGCCCGAACGCGAACGCAACGTCCTCGCCGCTACCCTGATATCCCGGCAGCGAGGTGGCGCCGCCGTCCGGCAAAAGGACGGCATCTCCACTTCTGCCATTGCCGACGCGGCGCCGCGTGTTTCGTGCCGCTGTCGCGGGCATCGTGAAGTGCGAGAAGTTGGACGCGAACAAGTCGACATAGCTCGGGCGGCGTCGGGGCTGGCCCTGCTGCAGCACGACACGCTCCTGCGCATGGACGAGAGTACGCCGAGCGAGGTCCACGTCGCCGGCGACGGCCGCGCCTTGCAACGTGTGCGCTTCTTCGGGGTTAATATTGAGCAGGCCATCGCCATCGCCATCGCGGCGGTGCGCGTGCGTGTGCGTGTGCGGCTGCAGGAGTCGGCTGCCGTCGCCGCGCAGCCGCAGCCCGAGCGCCTCGTGCCGCTGCTGGAGAAGAAGTGGCACCAATGTCGCGAACAGGAGGACCGGCAGTCGTATCCAGAAGCCGCCGTACCTTGATGCCATTGTGCTGGAGCCAGGCCAGGGCAGGCAAAGACAGGGCTCGGCTGACCCTAGCTACTGCCACGCCACGACAGCGTGCGCATGACACCCTGACTGACGCCCCAAGACCCAGCTATCGAGTGCCACTGAACGGCGCGTGGCTGTAGATGTTGAACTTTCACATGACCGTGCCTCGCGACGCGGGCCAGCAGTTGCACCCAACAACCCAAAGGGGAGAGAACGCGGCGTTCATGTCGCGGAAGACATTTGGCCGCTGGCAGGCACGTACGTCGGTGCCGATGAAAAAGGTACACGACACCATGCGCACGGGCACGGGCACGCGCGCGCGCGAATGGCGACGCACCACACCGCCGCGGTCGAACAACTAGATTCTAACTGTTTTGTTCTTTTCGTGTCCGTCGTTTTGTTATGCACGTCTGTGTTGTTCGTCTCGCACAGGAGCTGTGGTGTGGCGAGCTTGGCACCGAAGTCGTCCGTCCTCCGCGTGTCATGCGCTTGGCTTCATTTCAGCGTAGTCACAGTGCGCTCTGGCCGTCTCACATGTCAGACCTCGGCGTTCTTTGGGTTGTATCTTGGTGGTGGTGGTGGTGGTGGTGGCACTCACATCTCGGTGTGGACTGATATCCTGCCGGCATCCGTATCCGTGTTATGAATGAGTATCTTGGTGCGTGCGTATCAGATCCTCCGTTCGCGTGCATCTCCACGACAATCATAGCGACAGTCCTTGCTGCTGCCGCGTCTCTCTGTTCTGCTCTCGACCCCCCGTCGCCGCCGCTCTCCCCTCTCACTTTTCTACTGTGGCCATCCGCTGTCATCAAGCGATCAGGCGTCGTCGTCGTCGTCATCATCGTCGTCGTTGTTTGTTGTTGTTCGTCGTCGTCGTCGTCGTTGTTTGTTGTTTGTCGTTCGTCGTCGTCGTCGTCGTCCGGCGTCGTTGCTCAGCAAGTGGCTGCATTCAGAGTTCGGTGTCCATACTCGTACAGGCTAATGAAATGGATGGATGGATGGATGGATGGATGGATGGATGGGTGGATGGATGGATGGAATGGATGGATGGATGGATAGACATGGATGGATAGACATGGATGGATGGATGGATAGACATGGATAGACATGGATGGATGGATGGATGGATGGATGGATGGATGGATGGATGGATGGATGGATGGATGGATGGATGGATGGATAGA
>ENA-OWNT01003189-OWNT01003189.1-seawater-metagenome-genome-assembly--contig:-NODE-3189-length-15792-cov-15.823353_pt1 | contig 15792 bp, 12 predicted proteins | sample MGYA00238136_ERZ651165 | MGnify/ENA primary metagenome ERZ651165 (study PRJEB26861, sample SAMN08777766) | seawater metagenome | isolation source: coastal seawater | place: USA: Florida | collected...
GGGTCCACGGAGTAGTCGTTGGAGAAGACCCGTACGTAGTAGTCCCGTGGCAGCCGGACGCTGCTGCGGAAGGTGAACTCGGGCGCCACCGGCGACAACGGGCGCATCGCGGCCCGGTCCCGGACGAAGAGCTCGGCCGGGCGGCCATGCCGGGTCCGGGAATAGCGGGCGTTGGCCCGCGGCAGCCAGTCCGCGAGCTGGTCGTTGAAATCCAGCGGCGACGCGAACGTCCGTCCCGGCATGAAACCTTGGCGGAAGTACCGGTTCATCCGCTACACGATGCCTTTGGATTCGGGATCCCGTGGCGGCAACTGCCGGATCTCGCAGCCCAGCACGCCGGCGAACGCCGCCGCCGGCTCGGTCAGCCGGCCCTGGCCGATCCCTGATTCGTTGTCCCAGACCAGCTGCTTGGGCACTGCCCCGGCTTCCTGCAGCAGCGACCACATCCCGCCCAGCAGATCAAAGGTCGTGCGGGTCGGCAGCATCCTGGCCTGGATGTATCCGGAGAACGCGCTCGTCATCACCAACACCGGCGGCTTGCCCTCCTGCCCGTGACCCAGCGGCAGCGGCTCATGCGGGAACCATAAATCGCACTGCATCGCCTGGCCCGGTTCATGGACCAGCCGGTCCACCGGATCGTTAGGCAAATACTCGGGCCGGAGGCCACGGACCTTGTCCCGGAACAACGACGCAGAGCCCGTCCAGCCGACGCGTTCGGCCAGTACCGAGGCCGGCATCGTCGGCGTCTGCACCAACAAGGCCCGGACCTGCGGCGCGTAAGCATCGAAGCTCGAACCGGCCGGCTTCCGCTCATACTTCGGCGGCCGCTCCGCCTCCAACGCCCGGTCCACCGTCCCCCGGGAAACCCCGAGCTGTTTAGCCAGCTCCCTCTTGGAGATCTTCTCCGTCGCGTATCGGTGGCGTATCTGCGCCCAAACATCCAATGTGATCACCTTCCATAATGGTCAGTGGCCTCATTTTCAGTTGGCGTTTTTGGCCCTATTTTCGGTTGGCGTCAACACTTCAGGCCGGCCAGTTGCCGGGCACGTCTCAGCGATACCTCGTCCAGGCTCTGCGCGCCGCCGCTGGTCTTGACGAAGCGCGGGGTCCGGGCCGTCTTCTGGCCCTCAATGACCTCCCGGGCACGGTTCTCCTGGGCCGTGAGCGTGATGGCGTCACGGGCGGCCCTCTTGCGGGAGTAAGCCCACACGGCCCGCCATGAACCAGGGTGCGTTCCGGGGTCCCAGACCGGCTCGGCGCGCAGGTCGGTGTTGTTCTCGTTCTTATGCCCGGTCCTGGGCGTGATGGTGTCGATCAGCTGCCCGTCCGTGAACGCGTCACCGTGCCAGCGGAAGTGCGAGGCAAGATCGGCTGGGGCCTTGGTCATCCGGGAACCGACAATGAACCGCAGGTCCGCCTCATCCAATTCGCGCAGGTTCGAAGCGGAGAGCATGCCGGCGTCGGCCACGACGACCATATCGGCCAGGTTGTGGCGGGCCTGGAACTGCTTGACGATCGGGACGATGGTCGCGGTCTCGGCCTTGTTGCCCTCGAAGCAACCGATCTCCAACGGGAACCCGCCCCGGTCCACCAGCAGGCCGACGACGATCTGCGGATCAACGCGGCGCTCCTTGGAGTACCCGACCTTGCGCAGCTCGTCTTCCTTTTCGGCCTCGAAGTAGAGCGTGGTGACGTCGTAGAGCACCAGGGAGATGTCCCCGCTCGTGCTGGCATGCTGGAAGCACCAGGTCGCGATCCGGTCGCGGTACTTGCCCGCGGCCGCACGCCCAAGGGTGCGCTTCATGGTCGCGTAGCTGGCCGCGGGCTGGCCAAGGTCGCGGAGCACTCTGCCGGCATCCAGCAGTGATGTCGGTTCCACGACCCTGGCGATCACCAAGTCGCGGAACACCTCGTCACCGAGGCCATCGAACCCCAATGCCGTGAACACGCTGGCCAGCGCATCGAACAGGATCCTTGAGTCGGTGCCGACCACGCGTCCCGGACTGTCACGACCGGCTGGCGTCACCGCGCCGGCTGTCTCGAAGAGGCCTGCCTCGACAGGCACAATCAGGCCTTTCACCGGCGGCGTGGGCTCGATTCCGAGCTCGAGGACGCCCTGGGCAGGGTTCTCCAGCAACTCGCGGGCGCGCTCGAGCAACAGGCCGAGTTCAGCCTCCGTATGCGCCGAACCAACGTGCTCCACGATCCGCTGCCGGCCGCGGACATACTCGGCGATCTGCACCGCCGTCGCTCCCGAGGCCGTCAGCACCCTCCTGATGAACACCACACGGCGACCCTAGAACAAAACCCATTAGTGCGTGAAAAAGCACTAATTCACTACCATCACCGCAGGTCAGAGCGTCGGGCCATCGCGAGACCACAACCCGTGAGCCAAGTCAGGTGCAGCGTGTTGTAACCACAGATTTCCCCACCCCCGGCAACAGCCACGGTGGCGGAGCAAGGGTTACGGCGGTCATAGCGTGGGGGAAACGCCCGGTCCCATTCCGAACCCGGAAGCTAAGACCCACAGCGCCGATGGTACTGCACCCGGGAGGGTGTGGGAGAGTAGGTCACCGCCGGAACACCATTAAACGGTCGAGGACCCCCAACCACGTTGGGGGTCCTCCCGCATTTAACCGGCTCTTCGATAAACGAGGGTGCAGTACAGTCTCGTCACGCCTACCAAGCCGACCGATTTCGAGGCGTCAGCCCCAGAATTCGGTGAGCTGCCCGGCAAGGGCTATGCCTTGGTTGTAACCAGCCAGGGCAGCGGGCGGACGCAGCGACAGATCCATCGCATTGGCGCCGAACATGTGATCGGAGTTGCTGTCCGGGAAGATCGTTTCGACTCTGCTGCCGCGTGCCCGTAGCTCGTCGACCTGTGCTGCAAGATGCATGCCCCACTCCAACGGCGTCCGTGTTCTCCCGCCGAAGGGCGACAGCACCAGCACCCGCCCGTATCCGGCAGCCAGGTCTGCATTCTCGTTGCGTCGGTAGCCGCCGTCGATATATCGGTTGTCCCCGATCCTGTAGGCGAAGCCACTGGCACAGCTGGCCGCGACGGCGTCCACCAGGTCGACTCCGCAATGGCGGTCAAACACGACCGGCTCACCGGTATGGGCATCGACCGCCGTAATGAGCACCGTTCGTTGCGGCCAGCGCCGGCTGGGCAGCCGCGCGGCGACGGTCGCGCGCCACCGCGCTTGCCCGGAACCATCCGACGCCGCATCCATGTCGAGTGCCGCCGCGCCCATTCTGCGGCGCATATCAGCCGCATCCTCAGCGGCGGCGATGATCCTGCTCGTTCTCTCCATATGGTCCACCACCGGCCTGATCGGAACGCGTCGTCCGGCCGGATCCGACGGTGGATGTGTTCCGACCGGACCGGTCCTTTGCTGGGGCGCCGCGGCACGGATGGCGGCAAGCAGCTCGGTCGGGGCCGCGCCAGCTATCTGGGCCGCGGCCGTCGATCCGGCCGACGTCCCGATGATGAGATCGGCGTCGGTTAGATCGACCCCGGCATCGGACAGGCCGGCGATGACGCCGATCAGCCATGCGTTGCCTGTCGACCCGCCGCCACCGAGGACCAAGGCTCGCCCGCCCGCGGGGCGCTGCCGCTTTTTGGCGTCGGCCGTGGCGTCGGCCAGAGCGTCGACCCGCGGCTGATCCTGGTCGGACCTGGGCCGGTCGGAGGCCGTCGTCGAGGTGAAGTGCAGAGTTGAAGAAGGTGTTGTGTTCATGGGAGTCGCCTTTCGCGAATTGCCTGGCGGGCGCTCCCAGCTGCGATTACTTCAGTCGCGCGATCACGGACTGCAGGGGAGCACCGAATGCGGATACTGCGTACATGGGTCTCACCTCCTGTCGATGGATCACGATCACGGGAACGATCCCACACCGGCGACGCGGTGCGCAATCAGCATCATGCCGATTGCCGTGCGCCTGTCGAACGCGCCGCGGACCGTGGATTCACTGTTTTTTGTGCTCCTGCGTTACGGTGAAACGCATGGGACGCAAGGCGAGCGGCGGCAGCTATCCGACAGGTGTTCGCCGGCGCGAAAAGATCATCGACGTGGCGACGGAGCTGTTCGGTGCGGACGGCTACTACGCGACGCCCATGTCGGCCATTGCCGAAGCGGTCGGCATGAGCGAGAGTGGCTTGGCCCACCATTTCCCGAGTAAAAACGTGCTGCTCCAGGCGGTAGCTGAGCGGCGCCTCATGGAGACAGCATCCTGGTGGGAAACCCTGCCCGGCTCGGATTCCGGCCTGGCCGCCCTCGACGAAATGGTGGAAGCCACACGTCGCTTCACGGAGCAGCCAGGCCTCATTGAACTCTTCGTATTGTCCATCTCCGAGGCAGCAGACCCGCGCAGCCCCGCCCACGCCCGCCTCGCGGAGCAGTATGACGGTGTCGTGGCATCACTGGTTGCCCGTTGGCAGAAAGCCGTTGACGCGGGAGAGATTCGCCGTGACGTGGACTTGGAGCTCGTGGCCCGGGAGTGCATAGCTGTCAGCGATGGCTTACAGATTCAATGGGTGCTGTCCAACGGAAAAGTCGATATCGTTGCCGGAGTCGCCGAATTCTCAGCAAGCCTGAAGGAGCGACTCCGCGCCGCTTAAGCATTGACAGTCCGGTGAAGTGGAACGTTGAACGTTCTGTGGCCGCCCTCGGCCTCGTGAACTGAATGGTCCGGCAGTTCGACGCGGGCCCGCGTTCCGGGAGGTATCCGGACATCGAGGACGAAGTCGCCGTCGTTGATTCGCCAGGCTGATGACAGCAAACCGTGAGGGGTTTGCAGAGACGCCTGTGCCCACTCGAGCCCGCCACCCAGGACCGGTGCGATGGTGACGAAGCGGTAGGCTGCCTCGTCCGCAGCGGGCTGATCGTTGAGCCGGATGCCTGCCACATGCGTGTACAGGAAGGATAGGACGGCGGCTTTGCTGTAATGGTTGAGCGAGCCTCGGACCTCGCTTCTGTTGATGCCGTCCCACCACTCCCACACGGTTGTTGCGCCGTTGTCGAGCATGCCGAGCCAGGAGGGGGCGCCCCTGGACTGCAGGACTGAGTACGCCTCCTCGGCTTTGCCGTGATCGGCAAGGGCGGGCAGTAGCTGCCCGGTGCTGAGGAAACCGGTGCCCAGACGCCCGTCGTTGTGCCCGATCAGCTCGGCAAGGCGGGCTGCGGCGGCTTCCCGGGCCGCGGGCGGGAACAGCCCGAAGGCGAGGCCACGGGCGTAGTGGGCCTGGGTCTCGATCGAGAGGAGGCCCTGACCGGTGAGGAATTCGCGCTGCCACGCCTCCCGGGCTGCTTCTGCGATGGCGCTATATTTTGCCTCCAGTGCTTCCTCGCCCAGTACTTGTGCCGAAGCGGCGAGGAGCGCGGCGGACCGGTGCAGGAACGCGGTCGCCACGATGCTCTGATCGGCGTCGGGATCCGGAGCGGGAGGCACCCCGGGTTCGAGCCATTCTCCGAAGTGGAATCCGGAGTCCCAGAGGAACGACTCCCAGGCCGCCGGGATGGGTCGGAGCTGCGCCCGGGCGGGATGCCGGTTGGACGCTGCGGAGCTGGCGGCGAAGTCGACCCAGGCTTGCATCGACGGCAGCTGCCGGCGCAGGATGCCTTCGTCGCCATAGGCTCTCCAGAGTTCCCAAGGGACGAGGACGGCCGCGTCTCCCCAGCCGGCCGACCCCGCGGAAAGGTCCTCGAAAAACACTCCGGAGGGCTTGTCGCCGGCCGGGTTGGGGGTGATGGTGGGAACCCGGCCATCGGCCCATTGATCGGCGGCGAGATCGGCGAGCCACTTGTCCGAGAACGCCTGGACGTCGTACAGCAGGGCTGCAGTGCCAACAAACACCTGCCAGTCTCCGGTGAACCCGGAGCGCTCCCGCTGCGGGCAGTCGGTGGGAATTTCGCAGGCGTTTCCGCGGAAGCTCCAGACGCCGGCCGTGTGAAGCGCGTTGAGTGCGGGGTCACTGCACGAGAACGACCCGGTCGGCCGCAGGTCCGTGTGCACGACGACAGCGCGGATGTCCTGGGGGTCGAGGGTCCCCGGCAGCCCGTCGACCTGGACATACCGGAATCCGTGGGTCGTGTGCCGGGGCTCGAACGTTTCTCCCGGGCGGCCGGAGGAGATGACTTCGTCTATCTGGCCTGCCGGCAGGAGGTCTCCGGTGGCGAAGACGAAGGACCGCAGGTTCTCCGTGGACACCAGGCCCGATCCGGCGAGCACCTCCCCATGGGTCAGCACGAGGCGAGTGTCCCGGGGGCCCAGGGAGGTCAGGCGCACCCATCCGTTGAGGTTCTGCCCGAAATCGACGACGGCGGTGCCCGGCCGTGGTGTCGTCACACTCACCGGTGTGAGTGTTTCGATTCGGCGCACCGGCTCGGAGACTGAAGGAACCAGCCGGGAGAGGTCATCGTAGAGGGCGCCTGTTGCGGGAATTACTGGTGACCATGGTCCCTCCACCGAACCATCGCCGTCGAGCCGGCGGAAGTCAATACTCTGGCCGTCCATCAGGTCAGCTCGAAGGATGTGGCTCGGAGCCGAGCGCCAGGTGGCGTCGGACACGAAGCGGAACGGCACACCGGATCTGGCGGATCCCTTGAGACCGAGCAACAGCGCAGTTTCGGTGCCAAAGCCATCGGCGCGGCGTTCGAAGCCGTGCCGGCCGCGGAACCATCCGTCGCTCAGCAGGACCTCGACCCGGTTGGTGCCACTGTGAAGGTAGCCGGCGACATCCCATTCGAACACCTGCAGCCGCTTGCGATAGGCGGTGAAACCGGGAACAAGCTCTTCGTCCCCGACCCTTCGGCCATTGAGGAAGACCTCGATGATGCCATGCGCCGTCGCGGCCAGAGTTGCGGCTGCGACGTCGCCGGGCAACTCGACATCGAGGCGCAGAACATACGCCGGCCGTTCTCCGGGGCCCGGGGCGGCAGGCTCGCAGGGGCGGATCCACGCTGCGCCGTCCAGGAGCGCTGCGAACGTGGGTTCAGGGGCGGAGTGCGGCATGGATCAGCGGACCTTTACAAAGAGGATGGTGATGGCAGACAGCAGCGCGATCACACTCAGGATGAAGAAGAACGGGACGTAGGCGGCAGCTGACGTCAGCACGAGGACTCCGATCAGCGGGACAACAATGGCCGGGGCCGTCGTGGAGACCTGGTACACCGCCATTGCCTTGGCTGACTGGGCAGGATCCGGGACGACGGAGGCCGCGATTGCCACATCGACGGTCAGGTAGAACGCCAGGCCAATCGAGAAAACGATGTACGCGATCAGGAATCCGTCGGGGCTCTGCGTCAGGGCGGCGATGAGGATGCCTGCGGCGGCGGTCACCGCTGCCCCAACGACGAATATTTTGCGACGGTTCAGCTTGTCCGACAGGAACCCGGCGGCAATCGTGAACACGAAGCCGACGGGAGTGGTGATCAAAGTGACCAGTGTGTAGCGGGCGGTTGCTTCCTGAATCGACAGGCCGGTCACGTCGGTCAGGAAGTAGGTGGAGTAGGTCTGGAGGCCGACCAGGGCGATTCCAAACAGCAGCCGGCTGATCCAGTTCCAGGCGAAGCTCGGGTGCCGCGACGGGTTGATGAAGAAGCTCCCGGCGAACTCGCGGAGTGAGTAACGGGGAGGCAATGCCGCGTCGGCGGGGGTGACATCAACTTTGGCAATCACGAACGACAAGCCGAGCACGAAGAACACCGCAACGGCGGCCGGGACGACCATCATGATGACGGGGTTGGCCACGTTTGCGCTCGCGAACGCGATGCCGGCGAGAACAACGAGACCCGTCATGACGCCGATCCCGGCGGAGGTCCGGGCTCGGAGATGTTCGGGTACGAAGTCGGGGACAAGGGCCAGGAAGGCGGCAATGACCGCGCTGAAGCCCAGCTGTGACAGCGACCAGCCGATGGCCACCATGGCGACACTGGGCGCCGTTCCCACCACAATTGCGCCGGCCAGCACGATCAGCGATCCACCGACGAGCCACGGGCGGCGTCGGCCAAAGGGCCCGCGCGTCCGGTCAGACAGGCTGCCGAACAGCGGCAACGTGACCACGGAAATCAGGGCGCCGATCAGTACGACGGTGGACAGGCCCAACGCCTTGCCCGTCGGATCGACGCCGAAGATCCGAATGGAGAGGCTCACGATCGACGGCGTAAGGAACGCGAAATAGATTGCCGCGGCCGTCAGGATGAGCGCTGCCGCGAACAGTCCGGGCCGCTTGAGGAGAATCTCGTTTTGCCGGTCGGGAGAGAGGGCGGGAGGTGCCAGCGCCTCTGCGCCAATGCTGGTCGTCACAGGGACTCCTTTGTCTGTGTGCTTCTCAGCCGGTGCCCTCATGGCACCGACGGTCACTGAGGCCCGTCAGCGGGGACCCCAGCGAAAGTATGACATAAAAACCGGGGATTTACTGTTTTTTCTATCACGGGCCAACATCGGACTGCCCGGCCACGATCCCTCCACGGCAGTCTGCGCCTGGTCGCCGTGATGCTCCCGACGGCCCGGGACGGATCTGCGCGTGGGGTGCTGTGAGTCTTGCCACCGCGGGGCCCTCTTGAGCTGATGCCGTTAGTCGGTGACGGGTTGCTCGCCTAGAATTGGGGGAGATGTACGGACTTCGAAGCGCTTGATTTCGGGTTGCGTAGGAAACGAAACACGGAACAGAGCGGCTGCGATTGCGCCAGTGGTCAGCTCGCAACAGGAGGATTCCAGCATGGCTGAGCACAACGACGGCAACCGCGGCGGCAAAGCCCGCGACAACTCAGGCGGACGCAGTTCCGGCGGAGCCCCCTTCCGCGGCACGAGCAACTCTGGCGGCGATCCTCGCGGGTTCCGCGCGAGGGACGATAAGCCGTATGGAGACCGCAAGCCTTATGGTGATCGTGCCCCGCGTGAGGGTGGCGAGCAGCGCAGCTACGGCGGCGGCGACCGTAAGCCGTACAGTGGCGGCGACCGGAAGCCGTATGCCAGTGGCGGCGACCGTAAGCCCTATGCCGGTGGCGGTGAGCGGAAGCCGTATGGTGATCGCGCCCCGCGTGAGGGTGGCGAGCAGCGCAGCTATGGCGGCGGTGACCGCAAGCCGTACAGTGGCGGCGAGCGTAAGCCGTATGCCGGTGGCGGTGAGCGGAAGCCGTATGGTGATCGTGCCCCGCGTGAGGGTGGCGAGCAGCGCAGCTACGGCGACCGCAAGCCGTACAGTGGCGGAGACCGTAAGCCCTATGCCGGTAGCGGTGACCGTAAGCCCTATGCCGGTAGCGGTGACCGTAAGCCCTATGGTGATCGTGCCCCGCGTGAGGGTGGCGGGCAGCGCAGCTTCGGCGGCGGCGACCGCAAGCCGTACTCCGGCGGCGAGAACCGCAAGCCCTTCGGCAACCGCGAGGACCGTCCCGCACGGAGCTTCGACCGCGGCGATTCCGGCCCGCGACAGTTCGGACGCGACCGCCCCGAGGACCGGCCCGTGCGCGTGCCGAACGCGCGCGATCTCCGTAGCGCCAACCGTCCCGACCGCGAGCGTTCACCCCAGATCGACGAGGACGTCACGGGCAAGGAACTTGACCGTGCCACTCAGCACCAGATCAAGACCCTCGAAGCCACCAGCGCCGAATGGGTGGCACGCCACCTGGTCATGGCTGGACGGCTCCTGGACGAAGAGCCGGAGCTTGCGTTCCAGCACGCCCTGGCAGCCAGCCGCCGCGGCGGACGCCTCGCGTCCGTCCGTGAAGCTGTCGGCCTGACCGCCTACGCAGCCGGCCACTATGGTGAAGCCCTCCGCGAATTCCGCACCTACCGTCGGATCAGCGGCTCCAACATGCACCTTCCGGTCATGGCTGACTGCGAGCGTGGCCTGGGCCGCCCGGACCGCGCCCTGGACATGGCCCGATCCGACGAAGCCAAGGATCTCGATGCCCCGGGCAAGGCGGAATTGGCGATCGTCGCCGCCGGCGCCCGCACCGATCTCGGACAGTTCGATGCCGCGGTTTCCGAGCTGGAGATCCCACAGCTGGACATCAACCGTGCCTTTTCCTACAGCCCCCGGTTGTTCCGTGCGTACGCTGATGCGCTCACGGCGGCCGGCCGGGCCGCCGAGGCAGCCAAGTGGCAGCGGCAGGCCGTCGTAGCCGAAAACGCGCTGGGCCTGGGGGAGGAAGAGGAACCGGACATCATCGACCTCGGCTGGGACGAGGAAGAAGAGGCCCGCGAGGAAGAACGTCAGCGCCGGCTCCGCGCCCAGGAGTCCCAGGAGGCCGCAGCCGCGCAGGCCGGAACCGGAGAGCGCGCCCCGCGTGCCGCCGGCGCTGCGGCAGCCGCGGAAGTCACCGGCGCCGCGGCGGCGGAAACCGGCCTGAACCCCATCGAAGAAGGCGCCGACGACGCCGAAGCGGACTACTTCGAGTCCGACGACGCCGAGTCAGACCAGGATTCCGTGGAAGCCGACGTGCTCGATGAAGCCGACGAGGAATCGGACTCTGAAGCGGATCAGGAACTCGACGACTCGGAGCCGGCCGGGCGCGAACGCGTGGAGGACTAGCCGCATGACCGAAAGCGCGCTGATCTCCACGTTCGACGCCGTCCTCTCCGACCTCGATGGCGTCGTCTACGCCGGCCCCCACGCCATCCCCGGGGCCGTGGAGTCGCTGCGGCGGCTCGCCGGCGTCGGCGTCGGGCTGGGGTACGTCACCAACAACGCATCCCGCTCTCCCGCGCAGGTGGCGCAACACCTGCGCGAGCTCGGCGCCCCGGCCGAGGACCACCAGGTGGTCAGTTCCTCGCAGGCGGCAGCAGCCCTGCTGGCCTCGCTGCTGCCGGCAGGGGCACACGTGCTCATCACGGGCAGTGCCGCGCTGGCCCAGGAGATTGAGCTGGTCGGCCTGGTTCCGGTCGGCAGTGCGGCGGATAACCCCGTCGCCGTCGTGCAGGGCTTCAGCCCGGACCTCGGGTGGATGGACCTCGCGGAGGCCTCCTACGTCGTCGCCGGCGGTGCCCTGTGGGTGGCAACCAATACGGACATGTCCATTCCACAGGCGCGCGGCATTGCCCCGGGCAACGGGACCCTCGTGGCAGCCGTGGCTGCCGCGACCGGCCGGACCCCGATCGTGGCCGGCAAGCCCGAGGCGCCGTTGTTCCACACCGCCGCCAAGCGGCTGGCCGCGGACCGGCCCCTCGTCGTCGGTGACCGCCTGGACACCGACATCCTGGGCGGCAACAACGCCGGGTTCGCCACAGTGGCTGTACTGACCGGCGTGGACACGCGGGAATCGATCCTCGCCGCACGGTCCATGGAGCGTCCCGATTTCCTCATCAACGACCTCACCGGCCTGTATGCGCCGTACCCCGCGGTGGAGCACGACGCCGGGCGGTTCCGCAGTGGTACCGCCTCGGCGGTCGTGCGCGGACAGTCCGTCCACATCACCGGCGACCCCGCGGATCTCGACTCATGGCGGGCCGCCTGTTCGGCCTGGTGGGCCGCCAACCCCGAGACGACCAGTGCACTGGCTCCGGTCCTCGAGTGGATCGATCACTAGACTGAAAGCATGACCGAGCTAAACCAGGACTCCAACCCTGCGCTAAACCTGGCGCTCAATCAGGCGCTGGACCATGCATCGGGGCCCGGAGCGCAGCTGGAGCACGCTGTGGCTGCCGAGCCGTCGCCCGAGGCCGACGTCGCCTGGCCCGCCCTGCCGTCGCAGCGCCACCGGGAGGGGCAGCAAGCACCAGGGCACGTGGCGCAAGCGCAGCACGCCCAGGGTCACGAGTCACAGGGAGCCGAGGCGCCCAGCCAGGACCCGGCCGTCAGTGCCGTGCTGGACCGCCTCGCGGCCGTGCGGCTAACACCCGTGTCCGGGCACGGCGAACTCTATGCGGGCATGCACGATGCCCTGCTGGAGGCCCTGAATGAAGACGTGGCATCCCACGCCGGCCTGGCGCGCCGCATCCATGCCGCGGGGGACGGGGAACCGTGAGCCGGCTCGACCAGGTACTCGTCAGCCGCGGGCTCGCGAGGTCCCGTACCCATGCCGCCCGCCTGATTTCCGAGGGCAAGGTGAGCTCCGGCGGCGAGGTCCTCGCCAAGGCATCCCTGCAGATTCCTGATGCCGCTGTGCTGGACGTCGCCGCCTCTGCCGAGGACGGCTACGTCAGCCGCGCAGGGCACAAGCTGGCCGGCGCGCTGGACGCGTTCCCCGCCGTCGACGCCGCCGGAAAACGGTGCCTGGACGCCGGTGCCTCAACCGGCGGGTTCACCGATGTGCTGCTCCGGCGCGGAGCCGCCCACGTAGTGGCCGTCGACGTCGGGCACGGCCAACTGGTCCCGGAAATCCGGCATGACCCCCGGGTCTCCGTCCACGAGGGACTCAACGTGCGGTACATGACGCCCGCTGAGATCGGCGGACCGGCGGCGCTGACCGTCGCAGACCTGTCCTTCATCTCGCTGACCCTCGTGGTGGCTCCCCTCGCGGCGTGCACCGAGCCCGGTGGCGACCTCGTGCTCATGGTCAAACCGCAGTTCGAGATCGGCAAGGACCGGCTCGGCCGGACCGGCGTGGTCACCTCGGAGCGGGAACGCAGGCTCGCCGTGGGCAAGGTGGCCGCCGCCGCGGTGGACGCGGGGCTGGTCTTGTTGGGCCTCGCCCAAAGCCCGCTGCCCGGCCAGGACGGGAATGTCGAGTACTTCCTGTGGATAAAACGCGCGATGTCGGAAGTCCCGCCTAAGATCGAGGAGCGGGACGCAGCCGTTGCTGCGTTGCTTGGAACAATCTGGCCGAACCACTAGTACCACCAGAAGGCGGAACCCGATGAGCAGGCGTGTCCTCATCCTTGCCCACACAGGGCGCGAGGAGTCCCTCAAGGCTGCCTGGGAAGCGTGCGCACTGCTGCATGAATCAGGGCTGGTCCCCGTGCTGCAGGAGAACGAGCTCGGAGACATGGTCCGTTTCTTCGGCCGGCTCGACCACCCCGTTGAGGTCCTTCACGACCACGTGAAGCTGCCCGAGGTGGAACTCGTCATGGTGCTGGGCGGGGACGGCACCATCCTCCGGGCCGCCGAGCTCGTCCGGGAAGTCGACGTGCCGCTGCTGGGCGTGAACCTGGGCCATGTGGGGTTCCTGGCGGAGAGCGAGCGGGCCGACCTCGCCCAGACCGTCGAGTGGATCGCCAGCCGTGACTACACGGTGGAGGAGCGGATGACCATCGACGTCCAGGTCTGGGTCCGCGGGCAGAAGATCTGGCACACCTGGGCCCTCAACGAGGCGGCGATCGAAAAGGGCAACCGGGAACGGATGCTCGAAGTGGTCACCGAAGTCGACGAACGCCCCCTGACCTCCTTCGGTTGCGACGGCGTGGTTCTGGCCACCCCCACCGGGTCCACGGCGTACGCGTTTTCCGCCGGCGGCCCCGTGGTGTGGCCGGAAGTGGAGGCGCTGCTGATCGTGCCGATCAGTGCCCACGCGCTCTTCGCGAAGCCGCTCGTGGTGTCGCCCCGGTCCAGGCTGGCCGTCGAGATCCTGAACCGGACCGACGCCCAGGGCGTCCTGTGGTGCGACGGCCGCCGCTCCGTGGACCTGCCGCCCGGCGCGCGCGTCGAAGTGACCCGCTCCGCCACGCCCGTGCGGCTTGCCAGGACGCACCAGACTCCCTTCTCGGGCAGGCTGGTGCGCAAATTCGAGCTCCCGATCCAGGGCTGGCGCGGCCCGATGCCGCAGGCCGAGGCCATCCACACCGGGCCCGTCCCGATCATCCGCACGCCCCGTCCCATGCCGCCGCTTCCCTCGCCGCGCGACGCGGGACCCGGCGATGCCTCCGATCCATCGACTGCGAAGTGAACCATGCTTGAAGAACTGAGAATCCGCGATCTCGGCGTCATCACCGACGCCGTCCTGCCGCTGGGCCCGGGCCTGAGCGTGGTGACCGGTGAAACCGGCGCCGGCAAGACCATGGTGGTCACCGCCGTCGGCCTGCTCCTCGGTGCCAGGTCCGACGCCGGCGCCGTCCGCAGCGGTGCGAAGAGCGCCTCCGCGGAGGCCGTGCTGAAACTCGACGCCGGGCACGCCGCCGTCGCGCGGTCCCGCGAGGCCGGCGCGGAGGTCGAGGAGTTCGACGGCGGCGTGGAACTGCTGCTCGCCCGCAGCGTCGGTGCCGACGGCCGCAGCCGTGCCTACGTGGGCGGCCGCGCCGCCCCGGTCGGCGTGCTCGCCGAAATCGGCGAAACGCTCGTGGTGGTGCACGGGCAATCGGACCAGATCCGGCTCAAGAGCCCGGTGGCGCAACGCGGCGCCCTGGACAAATTCGCGGGCGAGAGCCTCGCCGGCACGCTCGCGGCCTACCAGGACCTCTACGGCCACTGGCATGCCAGCCAGGGCGAGCTCGACGCCTTGCGCAGCGCCGCCCGGGAACGGCTCCGCGAGGCGGAGTCGCTGCAGGCCGCCCTGGCCGAGATCGACGCCGTCGACCCGCAACCGGGGGAGGACGAGGCCCTCAAGGCCGAGGCCGTGAAGCTGGCCAACGTCGAGGAACTGCGGATCGCGGCCAGCACCGCGCACCAGGCGCTCATCGCCGAGGACTTCGGCGAGGAAGCCGACGCCACCACCTTGGTGGACGCCGCCAAGCGCACCCTGGAGCACGTGGCCGAACACGACGAGGAACTGGGCCAGGCCGCGGCCCGCCTGGCCGAGGTCGGGTTCCTGCTCAACGACATCGCCGCCGAGCTCGCCAGCTACCAGGCCGCACTGGACACGGAGGGCCCGGAACGGCTCGCGGAGATCGAAGACCGCCGGGCCGTGCTGGCCAAGCTGGTCCGCAAATACGCGCCAAGCATCGACGAGGTCCTGGTCTGGGCCGAGGAAGCCCGGGCCCGCTACGAAGAGCTGCAGGACGACTCCACCCGGATCGAAGCACTGGACGCCGAGGTTGCCCGGGCCGAGGCCGGGCTCCGGAAGCAGGCCGCCGCAATCAGCAAGGCGCGCACCAAGGCCGCGAAGGACCTCTCCGCCCGGGTCAGTGCGGAGCTGACGGCGCTGGCCATGGCCGACGCCACCCTGGTCATCAACGTGGAGCCGGCGGGCCAGCTGGGACCGTTCGGGGCCGACGAGATCTCCTTCCTGCTCCAGCCGCACTCCGGCGCGCCGGCCCGGCCGCTGGGCAAGGGCGCCTCGGGCGGTGAACTCTCCCGTGTCATGCTCGCCATCGAGGTGGTGCTGGCCGCCGTCGATCCCGTCCCGACGTTTGTCTTCGACGAAGTCGACGCCGGCGTGGGCGGCCGTGCCGCCGTCGAGATCGGCCGCCGGCTGGCGATGCTGGCCCGGCACGTCCAGGTCCTCGTGGTGACCCACCTGCCGCAGGTGGCCGCCTTTGCGAACCAGCACATCCGGGTCACCAAGACCTCCGTCCGGGGCGCTGACGGCGCCACCGCCACCGGCTTCACCTCCAGCGACGTGCAGCTGCTGGACGACGCCGAGCGCGTCCGCGAGCTGGCCCGCATGCTGGCCGGCCAGGAGGACTCGGAATCGGCCCAGGCCCACGCCCAGGAGCTGCTGGACGACGCCAAGCTCCTGCCCCAGAGCTGAGCGCGTCCTCGCCGGACCCGCAGGATAACTGCGGAAGGATCCTCCGCAAGGACCGCCGCTAAGACAACAATCACATCGGGATCCCGCCAAAGAACCCGTGGAAGGCCGAATCGATGATAAGCTCAAACCCCGTGGTGCAGCGATCAAACTCTCGTGTAAATTCCCGGTTTCCGGGCTCGTCCAAGACGACCAAACACATCTTCGTCACCGGTGGTGTAGCGTCCTCGCT
>ENA-OWNT01003190-OWNT01003190.1-seawater-metagenome-genome-assembly--contig:-NODE-3190-length-15791-cov-7.657567_pt1 | contig 15791 bp, 15 predicted proteins | sample MGYA00238136_ERZ651165 | MGnify/ENA primary metagenome ERZ651165 (study PRJEB26861, sample SAMN08777766) | seawater metagenome | isolation source: coastal seawater | place: USA: Florida | collected...
GACTCGCACATGCTCGAGGTGCTCGAGGCGTTCGTCTTCCCGACCATCGAGTGGAACGTCAAGAAGGTGAGCGGGGTTAGTGGACCGCTCACTCCGGGAGTCCACGCGGCGCACGCCGAGGGGCCGTTGACGGTGCACGGAGTGACGAAGACGCTCAAGACGCCCATCGAGCTCACGGTCGGCGGGCAGGGCGAGCTCACCATCGGGGCCCAGTTCACGATCCTCCTCGAGGACTACGGCATCGATCGCCCAACGCTCGTCTTCGTGCCCATCGAGAACGAGCTCCCGATCATCGTGAAGGTCGACACGAAGGCCGATCCCTCGCTGCTCGAGGCCGCGAAGCCAGCGCCCGCGCCGACCCCGGCCGAGCCGGCGCCCGACGCCGAGGCTCCGGCAGAGGAGGCCGACGCCGAGGCTCCGGCAGAGGAGGCCACCGAGTGATCCGAGCCCTCTGTGTCGCCGCCGTCCTCTGTCTGGTCGCGCTCGCCGCGCCAGCCCAGGCGGCCCCCATGGACCTCCCGGGCCTCGACCCGTCCCGCTACACGCTCGGCGCTGAGTTCTCGGTCGACGCCGACGTCGCCCGCCGCGATGCCGGTGTGGACGAGCTCTCGGTGGAGGAGCGCAAGAAGATCGCAGCGCAGCTGAAGCTGCGGCGGAAGCTCGCGGACGTGCACCAGGTGCTGGCGTTCACCACGACCGGGCTGCTGACGGCGGCCGTCGTGTTCGGCGCCATCAACGTCGCGGCGTTGGACCGCGGGAGCCCCGCCTACGCCAGCCTCAAGCCGTCCCTCGGGACGCACCGCGTCCTGGCTGGCGCCGCGCTCAGCACCTACTTCGCGGCGGGCCTTTCGGCCTGGGCGATGCCTCCGGCCTACAAGGCGAACGTCGCCGCGAGGGCCGGCAAGAAGAAGGCCGACTCGGGCGACATCCACGTTGCGCTGAGCGTGGGCCACGGCATCGGCATGGCGACCATGCTGGCTACGGGCCTGCTCATGGCCAACGTCGCGGACAACCGCGCCTGGAAGCCCCTGGCCGCCGCCCACACGGCCGTCGGCTTCACCACCGCCGCCCTCGTCTTCGGCGGGGCCATCGTGATCAACACCCTCTGATGCGCACGTTCCCCGGTTGCGCGTTGACGCTCCTGGCCCTGGTGGCGGGGGCGGCCGTGGGTCTGTCGGCGTGCGAGCCGGAGGTGCCCGGCGTGGTGGACGGCTCGGAGGACGGCTGCTCGCCGGACCGCAAGGCGGAGGTGTCGAGCCAGGCGTACTTCGACTCGACCATGAAGCCGACGATCTTCGAGCCCTACTGCAGCTTCTGCCACTGGTCGACCCTGGAGGGTGACGCGCGACACGGCGCGCCCGCGAGCCTGGACTACGACGACTTCACGTCGGCGACCTCGCGCAACGGCGTCACCTGGTTCCGGGTCCGCACGTACAACATGCCGCCCATGGGTCGGGTGCCGAACCTCGAAGAGATGGCGCTCCTGAACGAGTGGCTGAACTGCACGTTCCCGAGCAGCGGGGACGACGACGACTCCGGCGACGACGACGACTCCTCGGGTTAGGGACAATTGGCGTGCGCGGGCGGCCGATCGGGCAGAATCCGCGGCCATGCGCAAAGACGGCCGCCGACCCGATGAGCTCCGCCCCGTGCGGATCACCCCCAACTACCTCGACTTCGCCCACGGCTCGGCCCTGATCGAGTTCGGCAAGACGCGCGTGCTGTGCACCGCGATGATCGAAGAGAAGGTGCCGCGCTGGCGGATGTCGTCCGGCAAGGGCTGGGTCACGGCGGAGTACTCGATGCTTCCCGGCTCCACGCCCACGCGGAACTCCCGCGAGGTGCAGCGGGGTCGGCCCGGGGGCCGCACGATGGAGATCCAGCGGCTCATCGGGCGCTCGCTGCGCATGGCGACCGACATGAAGGCGCTGGGACAGCGCGCCATCTGGGTCGACTGCGACGTGCTCCAGGCCGACGGCGGCACCCGCACCGCGTCCATCACCGGTGGCTTCGTGGCGCTCGCGCTCGCCTGCCAACGGCTGCTCGACGAAGGCACGCTGAAGGCGATCCCCCTGCGGGACTCCGTCGCGGCCGTGTCCGCCGGCGTGGTGCAGGGAAGCGCGGTCCTCGACCTTCCGTACGTGGAGGACTCCGCCGCCGACGTCGACATGAACTACGTCATCACGGGCGACGGCGGACTCATCGAGGTGCAGGGGACGGGCGAGCAGGCTCCCTTCAAGCGCAGCACGATGGACGCGCTCACCGACCTCGCGCTCTCCGGCTGCGCCGAGCTTCGCGCCATCCAGCAGGCTGCTCTGCCCGCCATCGACTTCGCGTCCTTCCCGGGCGCGCCCGCCGTCTGAACGGAGCTTCACGATGACCGTCGAGATCCTCGTCGCCACCCGCAACAGCCACAAGCTGCGCGAGTTCCGCCAGATGTTCGCGGGCACGCGCTACACGCTCGTCACCCTCGACGCGATCCCGAACGCTCCCGAGGTGATCGAGGACGGCGTGACCTTCCAGGCGAACGCAGACAAGAAGGCCCGCCAGCTCGCGGTGTTCAGCGGGCGCATCACCATCGCCGACGACTCGGGGATCGAGATCGACGCGCTCGATGGTCGGCCCGGCGTCTGGTCCGCCAGGTACGCCGGTGTGGACGGCGACGGCGCAGACGCGGCCAACAACGCGAAGATGCTCGAGGAACTCGATGGTGTGCCCGACGCCGAGCGGACGGCCCGCTACCGCTGCGTCCTCGCGGTCGTCCGCCCCGACGGCGAGGCCCGCTACGCCGACGGGTCCTGCGAAGGGCGCATCGGGTACGCGCCCCGCGGCCAGCACGGCTTCGGATACGACCCGTACTTCCTGGTGTCCGGCAACTTCGGCGGTCGGACCATGGCCGAGCTCGAGCCGGACGAGAAGAACGCCATCTCGCATCGCGGTGAAGCCTTGAAGGGCCTGCTTCCGCTGCTGGATGAAGTCCTCTCCATCTGATCCTCTTGCACGCGCGCGGGAGCGTCTGTATATCTCTGCACCGCTCGCGGGTTGCCGAGGCCGAACCAGCCCCGGAACACACTGCTCGCGGGGTGTAGCGCAGTCTGGTAGCGCACCGGCTTTGGGAGCCGGTTGTCGGAGGTTCGAATCCTCTCACCCCGACCAGTGCGGCGCTGGCCCCGATGCTGATTGGGCGCCAGTAGCTCAGCTGGACAGAGCAGCGGACTTCTAATCCGCAGGTCGCAGGTTCGAGCCCTGCCTGGCGTGCCAGCAGCATCGAGCCGGCTCTTTGAAGACGAATATGGTGGGTGTGGCTCAGTTGGTTAGAGCATCGGGTTGTGATCCCGAGGGTCGGGGGTTCGAGTCCCCTCATCCACCCCATTTGATGAGGGCCGACGCGATCTGAGTTTGTTGACAGTCTCAGATCGCGTCGGTACCTTCCCGCACCCGCTGCGCGCCCGTAGCTCAGCTGGATAGAGTACCGGGCTTCGAACCCGTTGGTCGCAGGTTCGAATCCTGCCGGGCGTGCCAAATAAAGCAGCGGTGCAGGAGCTTGAAAAAGAAATACGGGCCCATAGCTCAACTGGCAGAGCAACGGACTCTTAATCCGTCGGTTCCAGGTTCGATTCCTGGTGGGCTCACCAAACTCTCCCCTAGCGCCGGCAAGACCTCAGGTCCTGTCGGCGCTTGTTCGTTCAGCCCCCGGAGCGCTGACAGGCGAGAATGGCGGAACTGGTAGACGCGCTGGATTTAGGTTCCAGTGGGCAACGCCCGTGAGGGTTCGAGTCCCTCTTCTCGCACCAGCCGCTCCTCTCCCCCTTTCGCGTTCCAGCCAGAGGCAGGTGACATGCAGGTTCAGATCGACGACCTCTCCTCCATCCAGAAGAAGATGTCCTTCACGCTCGACCCGGGCGCTGTGGACAAGGCGCTCGACGAGGCGTACGCGAACCTCCGCAAGGACGTGCGCATGCGCGGGTTCCGCCAGGGCAAGGTGCCGCGCCGCATCCTGGAGCAGCGCTTCGGACGCCACATCGAGGGCGAGGTCGGCGGCCAGCTGATCTCCGAGGCGTTCGACGAGGCGGTCAAGGAGCACGACCTGTTCCCCGTCAGCCAGCCGATCGTCGAGAAGGGCGACCTCAAGAAGGGCGCCGAGTACCAGTTCAGCGTCACGGTCGAGGTGAAGCCGTCGGTCGAGATCACCGGCTGGGAAGGCATGGACATCGAGTGGGAGACGGTGGAGGTCCCCGAGGAGGACGTCGCCGCCGAGCTCGACGCCCAGCGCACCCGGCACTCCACCGTCGAGGTGGCGGACGAGTCCCACAGCGCCGGCGACGGCGACTACGTCCTGCTGGACGCCACGTTCACGGCCGAGGGCAAGGAGGACAAGACCTTCGAGTCCCTCATGGTCCTGGTCGGTCAGCAGATGGGCGTCCCCCTCGCGGACTTCTTCAGCGACAAGGTCGGTGGCCTCGCCACGGGCGGGGACCTCGCGACCGACATCGACGCGATGCCCGAGGGCCTCATCGAGGACTGGGACGGCGTCGCCGCCAAGGCGACCGTCAAGATCACCGAGATCAAGTACACGAAGCTCCCGGAGCTCGACGACGACTTCGCCCAGGACCTCGGCTTCGACACCGTGGACCTGCTGAAGGCCGATGCCCAGTTCCGGCTCGGTGAGCACCGCGGAGAGCAGGCCCGCGCCCGCGCCGCCGGTCGCGCCGTCAAGGCCCTCATCGCCAGCAACGAGTTCGACGTGCCTGACGGCCTGGTCCGGCAGGAGAGCCAGGCGATCCTCGACCAGAGCTACCAGCAGCTGCAGCAGCAGGGCATCCGCGCCCCGCGCATGCGGGTGGAGGAGCTCCCCGAGGAGACGCAGAACCAGGTGCTGGACCAGGCGCGCTTCGCCGTCCGCCGCAGCCTGATCCTCGACGCGGTCGCCACGGCCTCCGAGATCGAGGTCACGGATGCCGACGTCGACGAGAAGATCGCCGAGATCGCCGAGCAGATCGGGCAGCAGCCCGCCGCGGTGAAGGGTCTGCTGGCCAAGAACCACGGCATGGAAGAGCTGAAGGGCCGCCTTCGCGAGGACAAGGCCATGGACGCGATCCTCGAGCGCGCGAACATCATCGACATCGAGTGGGGCACCAACGACCCCGACGCGGTCGAGGAGGCGGACGAGGAGCCTGCCCAGGAGGCCAGTGGCGACGCGGCCGAGGCTGACCAGCCGGAGGAGGAGGCCGCGGCCCCCGAAGCGGCCGAAGAGGCCGACGCCGACGACGCGAGCGACGACTAGGCTCCCAGCATTCCTGACCCCTTCGCTGGATAACCAGGAGGGGCGGTCTAGAATAAGCAACCACCGCCTGCCGGCCGGGTGTCATGCCCGACCGGCAGTGGTGTGCAGGAGCCCCATCGACACATGCACCGCTTCGACCCGCCCAGCGCCCTGTTCCCCATTCCGATCATCCGCGAGGACAGCCACCGCGGTCCCGACAAGATGGACGTCTGGTCGAGGCTCCTCCTCGACCGCATCATCTTCCTCGGCTCGGAAGTCACGGCGGAGGTCGCGAACCTGATCATCGCGCAGATGCTCTTCCTGGAGTCGGACGACCCCGAGAAGCCCATCAACCTGTACATCAACAGCCCCGGCGGCGACGTCACGGCCGGGCTCGCGATCTACGACACGATGAACTACATCAACGCGCCCGTGGCCACCCTCTGCTCCGGCCGCGCCATGAGCATGGGCGCCGTGCTCCTCGCCGGTGGCGAGCCGGGGATGCGCTCCGCGCTGAAGCACTCCTCGATCCTGATTCACCAGCCCCTGGGTGGAGTTCGCGGTCAGGCGACCGATATCGAGATCCACGCAAAGGAGATTCTGCGTCTCCGCAAGCTGTTGACGCAGATCCTGGTTGACCACTCTGGCCAGTCCTACGAGCGTGTCTCTGCGGACTGCGAGCGCGATTACTTCATGACCTCGCCCGAGGCCCTGGAGTACGGTCTCATCGACCAGATCGTGACGAAGAAGGAGGACGGCTGAGTGCCAAAGCGTGGCTCCGACAGCAGCAACCTCTGCTGCTCGTTCTGCGGGAAGTCGCAGAAGGAGGTCCGGAAGCTGATCGCCGGGCCCACCGTCTACATCTGCGACGAGTGCATCGAGCTGTGCAACGACATCATCGCGGAGGAGTACGACCGCGAGGACTACTACAGCTCCAAGGGCTCGATCCCGAAGCCGAAGGAGATCAAGAAGCACCTCGATGAGTACGTCATCGGGCAGGACTCTGCGAAGCGCGTGCTGTCGGTGGCCGTCTACAACCACTACAAGCGCATCGAGGCGCGGCAGGGGCACGACGAGGTCGAGCTCCAGAAGTCGAACATCCTCCTGCTCGGCCCCACGGGCACGGGCAAGACGCTGCTCGCGCAGACCCTCGCGAAGTTCCTGAACGTGCCGTTCACCATCGCGGACGCCACCTCCCTGACGGAGGCCGGCTACGTCGGTGAGGACGTCGAGAACATCATCCTGAGCCTCTTCCAGGCCGCGGACTACAACGTGGAGCGGTGCCAGAAGGGCATCATCTACATCGACGAGATCGACAAGATCTCCCGCAAGTCCGAGAACCCGTCCATCACGCGCGACGTGTCCGGCGAGGGTGTGCAGCAGGCGTTGCTCAAGCTCATCGAAGGCACGGTTGCGAACGTCCCGCCCAAGGGCGGCCGCAAGCACCCGCAGCAGGACTTCCTGCAGATCGACACCACGAACATCCTCTTCATCTGCGGTGGAGCGTTCGTGGGGCTCGAGAAGATCATCGAGCGGCGCGTGGGCCGCAAGACGATGGGCTTCGGCAAAGGCGAGGTCGAGAAGAAGGACGGCAAGAAGAAGCAGGCCGTGAAGCTCGAGAAGGGCAAGGTCCTGAGCCAGGCCCGCGCCGAGGACCTGCTGAAGTTCGGCCTGATCCCGGAGTTCATCGGCCGCGTGCCGGTCGTCGCGACGCTCAACGAGCTCGACGAAGCGGCGCTGGTGGAGATCCTCCGCAAGCCGAAGAACGCGCTGGTGAAGCAGTACCAGAAGCTCTTCGAGTTCGAGAGCGTGAAGCTCAAGTTCACGGACGGCTCCCTGCGCGCCATCGCGCGGGAGGCCATGGAGCGCAAGTCCGGCGCCCGCGGTCTGCGGGCCATCCTCGAGAACCTGATGCTCGACGTGATGTACGAGGTGCCGTCCATCGGCCACGTCAAGGAGTGCATCGTGTCCGAGGAGGTCGTGCACCAGGGCAAGCAGCCCATTCTCGTGTACGAGAACGAGGCGGAACTGGCTTGACCGTGCTCGCGGTGGAGACTGGATGATCTGGAAGAAGAACGACGGCAGAGGGGACGGCAGCGGCCGGACGCTGCCCCTGCTGCCCCTGCGCGACATCGTCGTCTTCCCCTACATGGTCATCCCGCTGTTCGTCGGCCGGGAGAAGTCGATCGCGGCCCTCCAGGCGGCCATGGCGGCGGACAAGGAGATCTTCCTCGTCGCCCAGAAGTCGGCGAAGACGAACGATCCCGGCGCGGACGACATCTTCGACGTCGGCACCCTCAGCACGATCATGCAGATGCTCCGCCTGCCCGACGGCACCGTGAAGGTGCTGGTGGAGGGCAAGCGGCGCGGCCGGATCCGCAAGTACCTCGAGGGCGAGGACCACTTCCGCATCGAGCTCGCCGAGCTGGAGGACACGCCGCCGACGACCGTCGGGCTCGAGGCGTTGATGCGCTCCGTGAAGTCCGCGTTCGAGAACTACGTGAAGCTCGAGAAGCGGATCCCGCCGGAGATGCTGCTGACCATCAGCAACATCGACAGCGCCGCGAAGCTCGCCGACATCCTCGCGGCCCAGCTGAACCTCAAGCTGGCCGACAAGCAGAAGCTGCTGGAGACGTGGGACCCGCAGGCGCGGCTGGATGAGCTGCTCAAGCACATCCAGTCCGAGATCGAGATCCTCCAGGTGCAGAAGCGCATCCGCTCGCGCGTCAAGAAGCAGATGGAGAAGACGCAGCGGGAGTACTACCTCAACGAGCAGATGCAGGCGATCCAGCGCGAGCTGGGGGAGAAGGACGAGTTCAAGAACGAAATCCAGGAGTTGGAGGCGCGGGTCAAGGAGAAGAACCTCCCCGACCACGCCCGCGACAAGGCGCTCAAGGAGCTGCGCAAGCTCAAGCTGATGAGCCCGATGTCTGCGGAGGCGACCGTCGTCCGCACCTACATCGACTGGATCCTCGCGCTGCCCTGGCAGGAGTACACGGACGAGAAGCTGTCCATCGAGGAAGCCGCGGGCATCCTCGACGCCGACCACTACGGCCTCACGAAGGTGAAGGAGCGCATCCTCGAGTACCTCGCGGTGCAGAGCATGGTGGACCGCATGCGCGGGCCGATCCTCTGCCTGGTGGGGCCTCCGGGCGTCGGCAAGACGTCGCTGGCGCGCTCCATCGCGAAGGCGACGGGGCGTGGCTTCGTGCGGCTCTCGCTCGGCGGTGTGCGGGACGAGGCCGAGATCCGCGGGCACCGCCGCACCTACATCGGCGCGCTGCCCGGCAAGCTCATCCAGCGGCTCAAGAAGTGCGAGAGCAGCAACCCCGTGTTCCTGCTCGACGAGATCGACAAGATGTCGGCGGACTTCCGGGGCGATCCGGCCTCGGCGCTGCTCGAGGTGCTCGATCCCGAGCAGAACAGCACGTTCGGCGACCACTACCTGGACCTGGACTACGACCTGTCGAAGGTGTTCTTCGTCACCACGGCGAACACGCTGTCCGGCATCCCCGTGCCGCTGCAGGACCGGCTCGAGATCATCCGCCTGTCCGGCTACACGGAGCTCGAGAAGCTCGCCATCGCCCGGAAGTACCTCATCCCGCGGCAGATGGAAGGCCACGGGATCACCGAGGAGCAGACGGAGATCCGCAACACGGCGGTGCAGGAGATCATCCGGCGCTACACGCGCGAGGCCGGCGTACGGACGCTCGAGCGGGAGATCGCCGGGGTGTGCCGCAAGGTGGCCAAGAAGGTCCTCCAGGACGCCGAGAAGGGCGAGGAGACGTTCGAGGTCATCACGCCGCAGCGGGTGCATCGGCTGCTGGGTGTGCCGCGCTTCCGCTTCGGGCAGGTGGGCGCAGAGGACGAAGTCGGCTTCGTGCAGGGCCTGGCCTGGACCCAGGTGGGCGGATCGATGGTCCCGGTCGAGGCCGCGGTGCTGCACGGCAAGGGCAAGCTCATCCTGACGGGCGCCGGCAAGCTCGGTGACGTGATGCAGGACTCCGGGCGGGCCGCGCTGAGCTACATCCGCAGCCGAAGCACGGTGTTCGGACTCGCCAAGGACTTCTATCAGGAGGTCGACATCCACGTGCACATCCCCGAGATCGGGGCGGTGGACGGGCCGTCGGCCGGCGTCACGATGTGCACCGCGATCACCTCTGCGCTGCTGCGGATCCCCGTGCGGCGCGACGTGGCGATGACCGGAGAGATCACCCTGCGCGGCCGCGTGCGGCCCATCGGGGGTCTGAAGGAGAAGGTGCTGGCGGCGCACCGGGCGGGCATCAAGACGGTGCTCATTCCCGCGGAGAACGCGAAGGACGTGCCGGAGATCCCGAAGCTGATTCGGGACGAGGTGGACGTCATCCCCGTGGAGCACATGGACCAGGTGCTGCAGGCCGCGCTCGTGCTGGACGACCCCGAGGGGCTGTTTGGCCAGGCGCCGGCTGGGCGCATCCGCCCCGAGCGCCAGCTGGCGCCTCCCGGGCTGCCGCCCGTCGCAGACGCGCCCCAGCAGCAGTAGCGGTCGCTCAGAAACAGACAAAGAAAAAACCCGGAGTCAGATGACTCCGGGTTTCTTCGTGTTGGCGGGATGGACGGGACTCGAACCCGCGACCTCCGGCGTGACAGGCCGGCATTCTAACCAACTGAACTACCACCCCATGGCGGTCGACGCATTGCGTCGCGGCGAGAAGAAATACGTGGCCTCGTAGGGAGTGTCAACCGGGTGAGACGGAAATTTCCCGGGCGGCGGGCAACAGGTCCTCGATGAACCAGGCGGACAGCTCGGCGCGGCCGGCCACCCCGGCCTTTCGGTACACGGATCGGGCCTGATCCCGAGCGGTGCGTTCGCCCGTCCCGCGGACCGCCGCGAGCTCCTTGAAGGAGAGTCCCTTGAGCAGGAGGAGCGCGACCTCCCGCTCAGCGGCGGTGAGCTCCCACGCGGCGAACTGATCGCTGATGCCGGACCCGACGCCCGCCAGGAGCTCCTCTGCGCGCTCCCGCCAGTGACGCGCCTCAGCGGACTCCCGGAGCCACCGGCGCGCCATCCACAGCGCACCGGCGGCGGCAGCGACCGTCGCCAGCCCCTCAGCGCCGAGGTGCCAGGCTCCCGCGCCGGACCCGGCATCCGCCAGGAGGTCCGCGCCGACGAGGCCCGCGATTGCGACGAAGAGCACGGCGGGAACTGTGTGATCGCGGGGATCCGTCATCTGCCGGATGGTCTCCAGAGAAGGTTGAGCGCCAGCCTAGGGACCTGGAGGCACCATGAACCGATCGATCCTTGTCCTGTCCGTCGCGTCCGCCGCGCTGCTGGTGGCGCAGCTCGTGCCCTATCGCGTGTCGAACCCGCCGGTGGTGGAGGGCCCGGAGTGGGACAGCCCGCAAACAGAGGAGCTGGCCCGCCGCGCCTGCTTCGACTGCCACTCCAACGAGACGGACCTGCCCTGGTACGGCGGCGTCGCGCCGGTCGCGTGGTTCGTCCGACACCACGTGGACGAGGGACGGGCCGCGCTGAACTTCTCCGAGATGCACCTCGCGCAGGAGGAGGCACACGAGGCGGGCGAAGAGGTGTCGGAAGGTGAGATGCCCCTGCGCTCGTACACGCTCCTGCATCCGGCGGCCCGCCTCGACGCTGCGGAGCGCGAGGCGCTTGCCCGCGGCCTGGAGAGGACCCTCGGGAGTGATGACTAGCTGCGCCTCCTGAGCACTCCCAGGAGGGGGAGCAGAAGCAGCGCGAGGCCAGGCCGCGCCGCCGTCTTGGAGCAGGTGCAGCCTTCACCCGCGACCAGCTCGACATCGTCGTCGTCGTCGTCGCCGGTCGAGCCCGAGTCGTCATCGTCGCCCGAGTCGTCGTCATCACCGGAGTCGTCGTCGTCGCCTGAGTCGTCGTCGTCACCGGAATCGTCGTCGTCACCGGAATCGTCGTCGTCGCCCGAGTCGTCGTCGTCGCCCGAGTCGTCGTCGTCGCCCGAGTCGTCGTCGTCACCGGAGTCGTCGTCGTCCCCAGTGCAGGGCGCGTCCTGTCCATCGCAATCCTGATCGATCCCGTCGTCGCACACCTCGGTCCCGAGCGGCGACGTCGAGCTGTCCGCGTCGTCGCAGTCGGGGCCGCCGCAGGCCAGGGCGACGAACCCGTCCCCGTCGCCATCGAGGTCATCGATGAAGCCGGAGCAGTCGTCGTCGAGGCCGTTGCCGCAGACCTCGCTCATGGCGGGCGAGACAGCGATGTCGGAGTCGTCGCAGTCCACGCAGGCGGTGAACCCGTCTCCGTCACCGTCTCCGTCATCCATCAAGCCGTTGCAGTCACTGTCCACGCCGTCGCAGCCGTCGAAGGAGGCCGGGTTGACGTTGGCGTCGGTGTCGTCGCAGTCGTTGCCGCCGCAGGCCGCGGAGAGGTACCCGTCGCCATCATCGTCCCCGACGGAGTCCTGACCGTCGCAATCCTGATCGATCCCGTCGAGGCACGTGTCGGTCGCGGCCGGGTTGATCGACGCGTCGGTGTCGTCGCAGTCGTCCACGCAATCCCAGTAGCCGTCGCCGTCGGCGTCGAAGCAGGTCACCTCGAATCGGATTGCGTGGCCGTTCGCGAGCACCGACTGGTTGCATCCGTACTCGAGTGACCCGGAGCCTGCGCCGTCAATTCCGATGGTCCCCGATCCGCCCAGGGTCGCCGCCGACGACAGCGAGGCATCCTGGTAGTGAAGCTCGATGGCGGTGGTGCCTTCGAACAGCTTGAGCTGGAACCAGGCGCTGCCCCCGTCGTCGTGGTCCATCTCGTCCCAGGTGACCACGAAGACCCGGTTGGGCTGGGAGCCCAGCGTGCGGGTGCGGAGGTCGCCCTCGAGCTCGAAGTCGTCCCACCAGGCGGCGACGCCAGGCGTGCCCAGGGAGGGGAGACACTGGTTGTTCGTCCCGAACAGGCCCGCACCAGCCCCGAACGCGATCACGCCCGTCTCGGACACGGTCAAAGCGGTGTAGGTGACTCCGTAGAACGAGAAGCCGAAGGGAATCGAGACCGTCCCCTCGCTGATGTTCGAGCCTCCGCCGTCCCAGTCATAGGTGGGGCCCCCGCTCTCGTTGCTGTCTGTGACCGTGTAGCCGAAGGTGTCGGGGCCAGCCGTGTAGGCGGCCGCGTCTCGGGTGTCGGTCAGGAGGAGGGAGAGGAGGGCGATGGCAGCGAGGGGAAGATTGCGCATGGGTCTCCAGCCGCAGGGATTCGGTGGAGATACGCGCCGAGGTCCGAGAGTGCGGACTCTGGTGGTCGAAACGTCTCGATTCCGCACTTGGGCGCGTCCACGCGTAGTGGCCAGGTAGGAGCGAGAAGCCGGATGCCGGAGCGCGGGACCGATTCCGACGAGCACCTGATGGCGGCCTGGCAGGGTGGCGATCACGAGGCGTTCGACGTCCTGGTTCTTCGTTGGCACGCGCGGCTGTTCGGCTTCCTGCTCCGAACGTGCCCCAGCGGCCAGGCCGCGGAAGACGCCTACTCGGAGACCTTGATGCGCCTCGTGACTCAGCGTGACCGGTTCGACACCTCCCGTCGGTTTCCGGCCTGGCTGTTCGCCCTGGCGCGCAACGCGAGCCTCGATGCGGTCCGCAAGGAGCAGCGGCGGCGACGCCTCAGGATGCTCTGGCGACGGGACCTGGAGGCGGTGTGGGCCCCAGGGGCACCCGACGAGCGGCTCCTCGCGAGGGGCCGGGGGGAGCGCGTCGAGGTCGCTCTGCAGCAGCTCCCCGAGGTGCATCGGACCGTCGCCTTGCTCACCTGGCATCAGGGCCTGACGGGGCCTGAGGTCGCTGAGGTTACCGGCCTGTCCCACCGTGAGGTGCGCGACAAGCTGGCCTATGCCCGCAAGAAGCTGAGAGCGCTGCTCGAGGAGGACGCCTGATGACCGGTCAACAGTTCGAAGACAGCGACCTCACCGAGCTCCTCTCCGGTCTCGGGGACCCGCCCGGACCTCACCTGGGACCGGAGGCTCGGCGGCGAGCCGCAGCGAGGCACGTGCGTCCCCTGATCCTCGCGGCCGTCGCCGCTCTGCTGCTTGTGGCGGTCGTCGTCGACCGTGCCACCGCTCCGACACTCCGCGCGCGCGGAGACGATGGAGCCGCGCTCACGGGCTCGCTGGACTACGTCGTGGAGCGGGGGGCGAACATCCTCCGGTCCGCGCCGGCGTCCCTGGAACTCACGGATCGGGTCGTCTTCCGGGTACGGGCCTCGGCCGAGGCGCGAGCCTGCGTCACCGAGCTGCTGCAGGACCAGACCGGCGCGCAGCGCGTCCTCCCGACCGCCGGTGACGTCTGGCTCGTCGCGCCGGGGGAGAACCTCTATCGGGTCGATGGTCGACAGGTCGGATACCGTACGGAGCGGGGATCGGGCTCGCGTCTGTACCGCCTGACCCTGACCGCCCCCGATGAGGACTGCGATGGCGCACCGCCGGTCGACGAGCTGCTGATCCGATGGGGTGCCAGCCCGTGAGCCGAGTCGTCGCCATGACGCTGGTTCTGCTCGCCCTTCTGGCTACGGGGTGCGCGCACCGGAGCTGGACCCGCTCCCGGGGACTGGAGCCGCTCCAATCGACGGAGGAGTCGCTGTCCGAGGCGCTGCGACCTCGGCGCCTGGCGGTCGTCGTCGGCGTCGACGCGTATCAGGATCCCGCGTTTCCTCGGCTGCATCACGCGGAATCGGATGCACGCGCCGTCGCCACCGCGCTCGAGGCGAAGGTCACGGGAGGGTTCGACGAGGTCGCACTGCTCGAATCGCCGGGGCGGACAGCGCTGCTCGATGCCCTGCGGACGCTCGAGTTGGGGCTGCGCGCGGAGGACAGCGTCGTCGTCTACTTCTCGGGACACGGAACGCTCGCGCAGGAGGATGGCCGCACCACCCTGTACCTCCTCCCGACGGATGCCACCGCGGGGGCGCTGCGTGAGAGCGCGCTCGAGCTCGACGTGCTCGAGGACTGGTTCGGCGCCCTTCGAGCGATTCGCAAGGCTCTCATCCTCGATGCGTGCTTCAACGGGGTCGGGAAGTCCGTCGTCGCGCCCTCCATGAGAGTCCAGGCGTCGGACCTGCTCGCGGAGCGGGAGCGGGTGCGTCTCTCGGCGCTTGGGTCCGGAGAGGTCCACCTCTATGGCGCCACGTTGGGCCGGCCTGCGCTGGAGGACGACCAGCTGGGGCACGGCGTCTACACCTGGTTTCTGCTCCAGGCCATGAGCTGGGCCCGGCCACAGGCAGACGCTGACGGGGACGGGCTGATCACCGCCTTCGAGGCGCACGACTGGGCTCGGGGCCGCACCATGGAGCACACGGAGGGAGTCCAGGTGCCGGAGGCCTCGATGCGCGTCGTCGGGCGCAACGACCTCGCTCTCGTGGGCGGTGAAGCCGAGCGGGCCGAGCGCGATCACGCTCTGGTCTTCGACTACCGCGGGGCCCGTTTCGACGGCGCGACCCTGGTGGTCGATGGCCGAGCGCGGGGCTCGTTCCCCGGGACGGTGGCCCTGAGCGCGGGGATGCATCACATCGAGCTGCGAGCGACCGACGGCGAGCTGCTGGCGGACGGCTACGCGCGGGTGCCGGCCCGGGCCAGCGTTCCGGTCCGCGACCTCCCCGTGCTGGTCCGCGAAGACCGCGTCCTGCTGTCCGTGCGGCCGACATTCGGGACCGGCCCCGCCCGTTCGTGGGGACCGCTTTGGGGCCCGGGCTTCCTGGGACTTGAACTGGCTGGCGGGGTACGCAAGGCGCGAGGTGGCGGCCGCGGGTTGCTGTTCACGCTGCGCCTGGGTGGAGGGGTCAGCCCGACCCGGGAGGGCCTCGAGGGACTCGTTCGGCGGGGCCGCGGTCTGCTGTGGGGGGCTGGCGGCCTGGGATGGGCCGGAGGGCCGCGGCGCCTGCGGATCCGCGCCACCTGGGACGCGCAGGCGACCCTCCTTCCACTGAGCCGCCTCCCCGGAGAGAGCCACGTGACGCTGCCGGCCGAGGCCGGTTGGCTCATCTTCTCGAGTGGGCCGTCGGCGACCGTGGGACTCGCCACGGGCAGACGGACGACCCTCGTGCTGGGCGGAACGGCCCAGTTCACCCCCATGCGCAGCGGGCCGAGTGTGCCAGTGCGCCTTCACACGTTCGGGTTGGTCCACGCCGGTCTGGAGGTCGCTCTGTGACTCGCCTCAGTATCTTCCTCTGCTTCATCTTCGCGCTCTCGTCGCTCCCCGGGCGGATCTCGGCCGGCGGGGTCCGTGACGATGACGACAGCGCCTCCGACGACGACGACTCGGGTGACGACGACGACACTCCGGGCGATGACGACGACAGCACCGGTGACGACGACGACGCGTCGGGTGACGACGATGACGCGACCGGTGACGACGACGATGGGACTGGCGACGACGACGATGATTCGGGAGACGACGATGATTCGGGAGACGACGACGACCCGGGAGACGACGACGACTCGGGAGACGACGACGACTCGGGCGACGACGACGACTCGGGCGACGACGACGACTCGGGCGACGACGACGACTCGGGCGACGA
>ENA-OWNT01003191-OWNT01003191.1-seawater-metagenome-genome-assembly--contig:-NODE-3191-length-15790-cov-4.449373_pt1 | contig 15790 bp, 16 predicted proteins | sample MGYA00238136_ERZ651165 | MGnify/ENA primary metagenome ERZ651165 (study PRJEB26861, sample SAMN08777766) | seawater metagenome | isolation source: coastal seawater | place: USA: Florida | collected...
TCGTTCCTTTGTCGTTCGTCGTTCGTCGTTCCTTTGTCGTTCGTCGTTCGTCGTCCTTTGTCGTTCGTCGTAGCGCGTGTGTCACCATCAGCAATTTGTCTTCACAGCGCAATTTTTGGAGTGCACTATTGCAACAATTTCGCTTTTGTGGGGTGTGCCATTGCCCGTATTGGTGTTGACTATTGTTCAGGGTTTATATTGTTGTGAGAGTTGACACTTGTCCTGTTGGATTGCTGTCCCAGCTGCTCTGTGTGTTGTTTCACGTACAGTTGAAACTTCACGACAAAAATGAGCATCCGGCGAAATATCCGCCTCCGACGGGAGTACTTGTATCGAAAGAGCGTCGAAAACAAGGAACGCACCATTTTCGACAAGAAACGCAAAATCCGCGCAGCCCTACAGGCAGGGAAGTCCATTCCCACTGAATTACGAGCAGATGAAATCAAATTGCGTCGCGAAATGGAGGCAGAAGATGCAGCCACGGCTGTCCAAAAGACTCACCAAGATGATGAATACGGGAAGGCGGGGCTTGAGGATCCCAAAATTTGCATCACTACTTCCCGAGACCCGAGTTCAAAGCTGAGAGAATTTACAAAAGAGCTTCGGCTCATCTTCCCAACATCGCACCGGATAAACCGCGGCAACACCAAAATATCTGAGCTTGTGGACACTTGTCGGCGAAGTGCGTTCACTGATATCATCATTGTTCAAGAACATCGCGGAGTTCCTGTCGGACTTGTTGTGTCTCACCTCCCGTACGGCCCCACTGCACAATTTGCGATCGCTAATCCAGTTCTTCGGCACGACTTGCCGGAGAAGCACACAATATCGGAGGCTTACCCGCATCTCATATTCGACAACTTTGAGACGAAGCTCGGATTGCGGTTTCAGAGTATTCTGAAGTACCTGTTCCCGGTGCCGAAACCGGACAGCAAACGTGTCATGTCGTTCATCAATCAGCGCGATTACATCTCGTTTCGACACCACACGTATCGCAAAAACGTAGAAAACGGTGAAGTGACGCTGGAAGAAGTCGGGCCCAGGTTTGAGTTGCGTCCATTCCAGATTACACTTGGAACAATTGAGCAGACAGATGCCGAGATAGAGTGGGTGCTCCGCCCGTACATGAACACTGCTAAAAAACGACAGGTGTTGTAGCCCAATAAATAATTTGTTATTTCTAGCCGCTTCCACGCTACGCGACCCCGGATCAGTAGACTTAAAGTTGCCTCGACAACGACTCCTGCAGCTCCTCGCGCAATTTCTGTTTGCGCTCCTGGTCGCGGCGTTTCTTGGCCCTTTTCTCTTCGCGCTCCTTGAGTTTCTGCTCCCTTTCTTCCATCTTTCTCCTGTGGTCATCTTTCGCAGCCTCGAATGCTTCAATCGAGGTTGCAATTTGTACCTCGGCTTCCTCGTCCATCTCAAACGCCACTTTCATGCAAATGGCATTGCCGATCGCTTCCTCGATGCGTGCTGTGAAATCATCAAAGCTCATTGGTGGATCCAAGGAATCGGCCTGCATGCAGCGAGAAATGAAACATATTAGTGGTCTCTCGCAGAGAGGTCATCGTTGTGGGCAGTGTCAGCAGATATTTGATGTCACTCACTTGGAGTCGCTCAATGCAGTATCGTTGCACGAAAGGGTCAGGCAGGTGTGCCATGGATGCACGCATCTTAGCATCACATTTTTGCCACACAGCGACCAGTGACTCATTAAAGTCCAAATCGCCGGCTAAAAACTTTGCATGAACCCCTTTCAACAGCTCTTGGAACGGGCGCAATGTCATATCAAGAGCAAAACGATTCATGGGGCGCTTCGCCTTCTTCCGTAGATTGTCGGACCATTCGAGAGTTGGATGAGGCAAAATCGGACACCGTGACAAGGCACCGGTTCGCGCCCACCACTGCGCGTACTCATTGCCGAGACGACCCTGAGAGTCCGTCTCCATGCCGTACGGATTTGCCGAAGGCACAACTTCGTCAACTTGGGCCTAATACGCAAATCAAGTCATTCTTAACAATGCGAAACTTAATCCACTTGCACAGGAGAGTGGCCGCACAGGACACGAACCATCATCAGCTCCGTTCTCAGATTTGCGACTTGCACAGCCAACACTTCTTTCACGTCACTGAGAAAGTTTGTTGTCACCTCCACATTTTTGGAAACTTCGACTCGGTGCTGGCCCTTGACAGCTAAGTTGAAGGGCACGCTTTTCGCCAACATTTGATCACGAATCGCGGTGACAAATTTCGGCTCGGGATATTCCACTTCTTCACCACTCTTAGCAGCAGCTCGCTCTTTGGCCGCAATGTCCTCCGCATCTTTGGCCAATTTCTCTTGGAATCCGACCTCGTTTTTTACAACCGCTCTCACAATAGCGATGGTGCGCTTGGATCGAGTGTCTCGCGTAAGGCGGTTGTGCTTGTAGCTACATGGACAAAATTACAACAGTCAATATCGACGAACCAAACAACCCACGGCTGCACAAAATAGAAACTTACTTGAAACGGCCGTAACGGCCACTCATCGAATGGGCAACGCGATCAATGGAATCCGTTATCGGGCCAACAGTAATTTGAGCTATCTTGGTCTTGCCGGAAGAAATAATGGAATTCAAACCAAATCCAACCCCGCCACAAACAAGCACAACCTTTCGCTAACGTCCATACACACACAGAGGTTGTATCATGCACATGGATTTGTCAAACATCAACGATATCGAAAGAAACTTACCTGCGGGGTGGCGTTTTCCCAAAGAAATAAAGCTTCCAGGAATTTTTCCAGATCTTCCTCCTTCATCGCCCACTGACTTTGGAGGAACAGTCGACGTTTCTTTGCTTCTCCTGAAACATCCACGCCGTCGAGCTTACTTTCGATGTCTGGCTTGCGTTGCTTGGTTTCCTGCGCAGGCTTCCGACCGGGAATTCCAATCCCTTCGGCCTCATCGATATCGGCCGCCGTGGGGTCCGCCAGCGACTTGCCCAAGAGCTCATCGCGAGTCATGAGGGCAGGGGGTTGTTCAACTCCAACTGCCAAAAACACTGCATCACCAGCATCCTCTTCCAGCACTTTCTCAATAAACTTCCATTGACTACTCCCCAAAATTGGGTTGTCGTGGTGCCGTGAGCCATCACGGTGAAGACGATTGCCACGGCAGTCAAGTGTCAAAATACCAATGTAACCGACACGCCGAAATTGAAAGAATTCGTTCGTGCCCTTGTTCAACTTGGACGCGTATGCCGGATCTGCGAGCTGAAGCTGGTATTCCCCAAACACTTCCAGTGCCAACCGTAATACACGAGTGGTCTCCGGTGGAGCACCAGTTGTGTCCGCAAGTTGCTCCTCGACAAAGAGTCCATCGAATCCTTTGCAGATGTCCAACGCACCCAACACCATCATACTGGGACAACGTGCCATTAAGTATCGCTTCGATGGAAGATTCCATGATTCTCGATACTCTTCGCGCAATCGTTCTCGAGCAATATCTTCGAAGTGTAGAATGGCCTTATCAACCGCAGCAATATTTCGCGGCAGTAAGACATCATTGGGATGTATCTTTTTCTGAGCTTCAACAGCCCCATTGGCTATCTGTTCTGCATAAACATCGCTCAATTCCCGCAATTTTGCTTCCAGCCAATGCCGTGTTTCATGGAAAGCGCGTGTCATAGTAACCTGGCCACCAAGGTGCAAAAGCACGCTCGGCAGGGCGCCGGGGGCATCAATTAAATTGCTGAGAGTGTGCCAGTGGTCTTCGTCACCATGGTTGAGCTCATGTGCTCGGTCGCCGGCAACGGCAATGATACTCAGTTCCTCCGGATCTGCTGGAGGTGTCGTAACGTACGCTCTACGATCTTTTGGGCAGGCTACACCTTCGAGGTACACAATATAACGACGCCCTGGTTTTAGACCAGTGACCCGAAAAGCCTGTGTAGTAGTACAAAACGCAACAATGGTTCGTGAGTGGACAAAACACGAAATGCGTTGCTGGCAAATGACGATGCAGTACCTTGGGCCGGTTTGCTTCAATGCTAACTTGCGAGCTGGGGTGCTGCGAGCTTGTGATGACATCGATAAGCGTAGCGCGAACCTTGGGTGATGGCTTGTCCGCCTCGATCAGAACCACAACGGACGTTGCATCAAGCGCGCCAATTATTGGGCCCAACGTCACAATCGCTTTCTCACTTTCCGTGCGTGCAGGTTCCGTCCAACGATCAACCCACGCACTGTGCAGATTCGCTTGGGTTTGAATCATGCCATATGAGATTTCACGTGGCTTGCCAGCGACATTTCCGGTTGCCAGCAGAAATGCTGAGCCACCCTCGAAGTGCTGTTGATGCGGTACAGATATTGTCGGCGCCATGGCAGTTGGTGGAGTTGGAACAAACATGCCCACACGCGCTTTACGTGCTCGTCGTCCACCCCCAAGAAAAAGAAGCTGTCGCGCAAAATGCTGCGGGGCTGGTACCGGAGGATGGTTTTTCCACCGTATCAACGGTTGCACCACCTCCACCGGCAGTCTGGCCGGTGCACAAGGTGCAACAACAATGATTGTTAAAAGCCCTTCCGATGCCAACACATGTTCATGCAAAAATCGCAATTGTTGTGGGCCGATCATGTCACAGCTGTCGTCGAATGTGCCGTCAGCGCCAAAGCGGTTTCCCAACACATCAATGAACAAAATTCCCACTCGACCCCATCGATGGAAGTGGAATTCGTCGGTGCCCCCCTTTCCACCAAACTGCGGGATCCAAAGCTGGCGCTGATACTCCCAGTACACGTCGCGGTAGATGCGATTCAATGCGGCACACGTCGGCGTGGACTCTTTAGTTGCAATGTGGTCGCTTGTGAATACTTCCTGGGGACCCCATATCATAAGAGATGGAATATGTGCGAGAACACGCTTCCGCGCTGGAATATTCCAGCTGGCCCGATACATTTCTCGGACTTGGTCTCGTAAACGATCTTCTGCATGCTTGCGATAAAAGGGATCTTTTACCTTGGCATGAGAACCTCTCATGGAAGAAACATCGTGCTGGGAGAAGCTGTCTCCGGTCAATACCTACAAATACATCAATTGGACGCAAACATAACCACACAGCACGAATGACAAATCAGCCTGCAAGCATTCTACCTACTTGGCCTCCACAATGTATCAACATGTCGACACCATTGTCGACTCGGTGGTCGTGGTCAAGGTAGCTGTCGTAGATTCGATCCCACCAATGAGCATTGTGGGAAGAGGGGTCGTCGTTCGATACACAGGCAAGCCGCAAGCGTGGAGGACAGCGTGCTGTCGTACAGAGTCGGCCTTGAAACCTATCGTCGGTAGAATTCGTTGCTCCTTCGGTGAACACAGCATATTGGCGTTGCGGCAGCAACGACGAGAATTGGAATCCACGTGGTCGTTGAGCACGTAATGCTAGCGTCTGACGTAACGTGGCCCCGGAGAGGCGATCTTCCAAGACGACCGTAATATCAGCATCGTTGTCTACTTCTATCAAGATCACAGTCGAACTGTGGGTTGTTAGTCCAATAACTGGACCTAGAATGATAGACGCTGGTGGTTGTTGGGCATGTACGATAGTTGCTGTCAGAGTGTCCATGATGGCTTCAGGGGCGACGGCGCGGCCCTGTCGATGCTGCTCGGCCCGGAGCTCGGAAGCCAAACGAATGGCTCGCTTGTCGTACACAATCCGAAGGTCTGCAAAGTTTGGTGTCCACCTGGAAAAGTTTGGTCCGGCCGCACCGAAACCAAAACACTCGTGGTGCCGGAACTTATATTTCCCATCACACATAGAAACATACCCGCTGGATGAATTGGACGAATCTGCTAAAATTGCCTGCGTGCGCGCTGCTCGGAGTCGGTGCACAGACTTGTCACGCGAGGTGGAAGTCAACAAAGCGTCTCCATTGTCAGTCACGGGCCCGATGGCGACCTGCCGAATCACAGTTTTTGTTTGTGCTCCTGGCAACGCATTCGTTCTCGCGTCCAACATGATCTCGCTTTCCAGCCCTCCGATGAAACTCCCGTCGCACAGAAACAGTACACTTCGTGATGGCGCCCGTTCCGCCCAAGCAAAGCATAAGTCAAGCAGGTGCTCGAGCTCGTCCGGGTAGCACGCCCAGGTTGTCGGAGCAACACCCTGGTTCGAATTTCCAGCTGAAAACGCGGCAGCACCTGCTCGTCGCTTTGCCGCGGCTGCCTCAGGCACATCGCTGATTACAAGCATCGGCGAAACAATCACTAAAATGTCGCACTCTGCAATGATGGTGTTGCTGCCCGCGGCTGGCGATTTACGAACGCTCGGTTGCAAAATGGCCTCGATTTCGTGCCATTCTTCGTTCCCAAAGAGGCGATCAGAAATTTTCGAAATGGAAGCGCTTTTTGTGTCAAGACAGAGAATGCCCAGCTCTCCATACCTGTGGAAGTAGCTTGTGCTAGTGCCCAACTCAACAAAATGGGCGAAGCTGGCCCCATTGACGCCATTGTTCAGCATTTCTGCCTGCCCAAGAGGATCCCACAATTGGTGTTGATACTCAGCACAAAGCTGAATCGCAATGCGCACCACTAATGGGTCAATTTTGTCTCCGCTGTCGTTACCACCCAGATCGTTAAATCCCCAGAGCATGATATTGGAAGTGTTTGCGAGCACCCACCTCCAATAAGGAGTACGCCAGGTGTTGACATAAGCTGAGCGTAACGATTGCTTGATGGCGCCCATCATTTCTTGTTCTTCAGCCGCTGTCAAGTCACAAGTACGAAAACTCTCCAAAGTCGCCGTCGCCTCTCGCATGGCAGTGCGCAAGAACGACACCTGGCCTCCTAAATGAAGGACAATATCGACACTGGTTGGTTCATGGTTCGCTGCAATTGATAACGGGCGGTGCCAAGGCGACGACCGACATCTATTTCTAATGCGCTGCAACAAATTGTTTTGGTTCTGAGAAATTCTGCCACAACCGAGATTGTTGGAAACGGCCACAATGCGCATAGCTGTGGTGCTGGTGAAGGGCGTTGAAACACGCCCGAAGCACTCCGTTGAATTTGAAACCCCATTGACCAACAATATGTATTGGCGTCCGGGTTTTAGTTTGCAGAAGAGAAAAGCCTCAGGAACGTCCTGCTGCATCATTTGTGTGCGTGAAACTGAATATCCCGTTAATACGTCTCGCAGCACCACTGAAACAAGCCCATCCGCGTCAAGTTGTAGCAATGTTATTGCAGAATGAGGTGTCACGCGACCAACAATCGGTCCAAGCACCACGGATGGCTCGGTGGCGACGCAGTGTCGCTCGAGGCCGATACATGGTCGCGGAATGCGCTGAGGTGAGGCCGGCGTTGATTCAGCATGCTCACTATTCTCTGGAAGCATACTATTGACCCAAATCAATGATCTGTCAAGGCCTGCCGGATTCATAGAGTACGTGGCAACGAGGTAGTCATTGATTTGGCTTGTCGGCTCAGACAACACAGAAAGGGAATTCTGGCTCCCGTCGATCGGTGCTTGGACATGCCCAACAATAGAGCAATCATCATCGACTTCTCCATCGCTCTGTTGGCCCAGTGATCCATGCCGAATATGGCAGTCGATACCACAGGTCGCAGACGACCAACTTGACATCAAGAAAACGGACCGTTGGTTGCGAACGAGTGGGACTGCCTGATCTGCAGTGGAGCGCTTGGATTGACGCCGCCCGGCCTGTTGCCAGCCGAATAGTACGTCTAACAGGGGTACTGCTACTAAATCACGAAAAAAGTGGTCTCGGGGGACAGCGTCTGACATACGAAGACAAATGACATATTGGTTAGCACCTAACGTTTCATGCGAATAGATTAACACCACGCACCATCTCCATTCAGATAAAACCTCGAGGCTGTGCGAACAAGTTCAGCTTCAACCTCCGAGTTGTGTGGAGACACCACAGGGATGTCGGACAACAACAGCATTTGTCTGCACAACCGCGGTCCGGCGGACCGCGACAATGTTTTGAGTGCGTTGCGTAGTACCTGCCAGTCAGATTCCATCAGCTTTCTCGAAGGGAGCGACTCAAGAATAACCTTGTTCCCGCGCTGCTGCGATGAAGAACTCGCGACTTCGGCTTTGTTGTTACCATCACTCGTCCTCCTCGCTGCAGCACTTGCGTCAAAGCAAGCTAAGAGACCCAAGACTGATGTTTGCACCTTCAAAGTGACAACCTGTTGGGCCCAGCAATCGAACTCGATAGTAAACGCAGAAGCGAACATTGGTTGTGCATTGTCCAAACTTCTCTGGAAAGCCAACTGCAGTCGCTGAAGGAGAGCGACTGTTGCCTTTTCTGGGTTTGAGCCTTCGCGGCTAGCTTTGCGTCCATACTGTCCGAACGAGCCGCTGATTCGGATTCGATGACCTGACTTGTGCCTACCACGCTCCCCTCGGAGCCACGATTGAATTCTCAACGCTGCTGTGCGCTGTCGATTCTCACTCAATGTCCGTCGAGTAATTTTGCCCCTTATCACTGCTTGCAACGAGGCTAGTGCACTGCTAGGCTTGGAACTATTGTTCCAAATCTCAATTGTTTGATGGTGACGTCTCCGTCTACGACGACGAAACCACCGTTGCAATCGAACAGCGCAATGAGTGGCATGTCCGTGCGGCGAATTATATCGTCGAGCAAACGCGACTGCCTGCTTTGCTTTCGCAGACCGCAACAGTGCAGTTATTTTGGTTGCAGCTGCAATCGTATCGAAAACCTGAAATGGCGGGCAAACATGGGCGTTATAATAGCAGTCGAAACAGTTGATGTTGATGTTGATGCTCAAAAAATAGATACCTGAACATCCACATCCGACACTATTAACCATTCGACCTCACCGTCGTCGTACTTGACTTTGTAAGGTCTCAATTTTGGTACTTTTTTGTGCAATTCCTCGTCGTACACTTGTTCTGAGTGCTTAGAATCGTAATCAACGATAGTTGCAAAGTATTTCTTGCCGCTTTCAAACCTTACCGAAATGCGACACCCGACAAGAGGGCTGACCCAAGGCTTCTCTCGCATTTTGCGTTGTCGACGTTTGCTAACCAGCAAAGTTGGGTTTTCGGGATCCACTTTCTGCTGCGATTCGTGCGGTTGCGCCAATACACCATCCATCTGCACAAAACAACGCGCCCATGAACAAGAGATTTTGACAAACGCAGTGGGAGCAATTCAATGTACCGTGAGTTTTCCGAAATATGATTCGCCAACCCCAATCACAAGTTGTTCGAGGAACCAAAGTAGAATACGGCGGGTTCGACTCGCTCCCAGCGCAGGGAGGTCAATTTGGGAGATGGCCGACTGAATCAAGTAGCGGTAGCTCACAATATCGAGTGGCAATTTGCGAGCCATTTCCCCGAACGAGGTGCCATGTACGTCGCGGCGAAAACGCTTCAGTACAACCTTTTGCACCATTTTGCCTAACAACGTCGTTTGCAGCAGTTCGCTGAACACGGTGGTGGGAACGTCCATCAAAAGAAAGTCTGCACTCTTTCGCCGTTGACGCAACACTTCGTCCGAAGACAACGCACGTCGAAATGTTGTTTCAAACATACGCGACAAAACGTCGTTCCCATTTATAAGAGCGGACACTTCAGTCAGCATTCCCACTAAATCGAAGGGAACTGCAAAAAGTTTGACAGAGACTGCTTGCTGTGGAGGACACATCCATCGGTGCCTAGCGATATCTTCGAGCTGCTGAAATATACGATGACTAAACCGTGGACCCGAACCAAACGGGGCGTGACCTTCGGAACCAGTGACACTGTTGCCGTGATGCACAATGGCATGTGGACCAACAACAATGAAATGTGCCCGCTTTTCTTGTGCAGAGCTTGAGGGGGTCTCCGGCAAAGTCACCACTTTAAGTGGGCTCCCAATGGGCTGACCACGAATGCACAAAACAAATTTGTACCTGTTTGCGGGCTGCAGGTTTTCAACAACGAATCTTTCAGGTTGAAAAGCAGCAAACTGTTGATGAATGACCAGGCACAATTTTTCGGAGGTCTCTGGTGCGAATTGTGGGTCAGCAGATGCCGTTTCAACGACGACACGGCATGTGAGTTCCACGTTAGAGTCCATCTCAAGTACAACAACGGCTGAGCGTGAAGTCACTGTTCCCAGCCATGGTCCAACGACGATGCTATTGGTGACCTCTTCGTTGCGTTGTTGGAGTACAGCTTTTTGGGCAACATCATGCATGAGCTGCTTTTCCCCCTCGGCAATGGACTCAACCAGTCTCTCCTGACGCTTCAACAAAGACGTCACCACTGTCAAGAGACGCGGAAAGAACTCGACGGTTCGGACGAGGTCCCGCAGCACTTCATGACTCTGTGTCAATTCCACTAAATCTTCGGCCCCGATTGAAGTTCGACTTTCACCCAGCGGCGTCAGAAAGGCCTCGCCACAAACTGCATCGACCTCGTCATCAGAAACCCCAACCAGCAGTTGAAGACTTTGCATAGCCCGGACGATACTACTCATCATGATGGTGAATTCGTCCTCTGAAACCTCGTCTTCTCCGTCGTCGAACGCGTACAACTTGCACAAGAACTTGAACCGTTCAAGCAACGGATCTTGTGAACAGAAGATTGCAATTCCACCCAGAAGGTCGTACACATTGAGTGACTCGCTCTGTTCATCAAGAGTGAGAAATGCCTCGAGAGCTGCGTGTACGACGTGCAGTGTGAAATCATCACTTTCGAAAGTCTCCGGGGGCAACAATGCAATCAGCTCCTTTGCTGGACGCTCGAGAAACTGAATACCGTTTGTCGTGTTAAAAACTGCACGGAAACGCTGGTACATATGATCCACTTGGGATACACGAATCCCTTGAATAATCAGCTGGGCTTTGTCCAGCCAGCCAAACAACTCTTCGTTGGCAACGCCATTGACGAGCGCCTCGATGGCCGATACGTGATGGTTGTGGGCGCGAGAGGCGAGGTAGGTGGTCGTGACATCTCCACTCATCACCGCATTATTCACTTTGCAAAAGTGGCAGCGTTTTGCTGTCATTTTATTTCGTCTATTGCACACGACACAGTCAGTTGTGTAGTTTGGTTTGACCACGACCGGTTCGTGATACGGAGCTCGGTTCACGTGCACCCGAGTTGATGACAATTCAAATCCGAGCACTTTCTGGCGCATGGGATGCTTTTTCGACTCCTCTTCATCCTGCTTCGCGTTCGCGCGTTGGCGAACGCGCTCAGCGAAGTGGGACATGGTCGCAGAACTACCCCCACCTCATTCCCCTCGACACCTGGCCATCGCCAGCTTAAAACTCGACATCACAAGTGTCCCGATTCATAACTGTCCTTGAAGTGCAACAGACAAAATTAAGAGTCCGGTGATATTTTCTTGAATACACACCGAGTCCATGACGATCCTCAAGTCATTTAACACCATGTTGAAGGATCGAGGTCCAAGTTCTTTGGTCAAGGTGTTCCTTGCGACCACATGTTTTAAGTGAATGCCAACTGACTATCGCCGTTAGAAGTCTGCATGAGTTTGAGTTTTGGTTCGCACTTTCTTAATGTGCCACCGCTGGAGGACGTGTTTTGCCTAGAGTAGTATCCCCCACCACCACCAACACTCTGCATGACTGACAGTTGTTCAGTAATTCGGTTGGTGGCGCGGCGCGTGCGGCGCGGTGCGCGTGTCGCGTGCCAGACACGCTCGACTCATCGTCCGAGTTTGGCGTCGAAAGTCGAACATCGAACATCGAACATCGACCGTCGAACTCCAAACTCCGAACTCCGAACAAAGAAACGGAACAAAACGAAACGTTCGCGACACTCACTGTGAACTGTGAGTGAGTGAGTGAGTGACTGTGAGTGTCCACAACACGAGTGGACAACCAATGGTTGCAGTGAGTGGATAGTGAGTGAGCGAATGGGTCAGTGAGTGGTTAAGGAAAGCTCTAGTGGTCGATCAGTGGTCAACATTGCAGTAGAGTACGCTGAGTGGTTGGTTGTCCAATGGTCGGTCAATGGTTATTATGCAGTGATCAATCGTCGTTCAGTCAGTGGTCGCTGCCGCCGTCGCTGTGTTTGAAACGGCAACAACACAGCGACGAAGCAACGAAGCGACGCAACGACGCAACGACGCAACGACGCAACGACGCAACGACGCAACGACGAGATGGACGGATTGCTTGAAGAAGTCTCGCCGTCTTGCTGTCGTAGTCGTTCTTGACTGTCTGTGACGTTCACTACACGCACATGTTTGTGGCAAAACAAACGGTGTTTCATTCGTTGCGAGTTGTACTCTGAGACGCCAATGGTGTGTGACAGCGTGGACATGTTGGGGCAGCGAACCACAAGAAGTGTCACACGGGACAAAGCAAGCTGGCGAAGAGATTCGGGAATAGGATGCAAGGCGTACAATTGAGTGATACAACTTGCCGAGAGAAATGCGGGCAGAAAACTTACTCGAAGGACGAAAGACACTTACATTTGTGCCTAAAATCCACACGTCACAACAGTCCCCGCGTCTGGAGGGTGGGATGGACCTCCGTGCCACTTCAAACCCGTGACAATGTCTATTGCCTTGCCATGAAGCTCTTTGTGTCTGATGTTTCCGGTGTCAAGGAGGAGGTGGACGTAAAACCAGAAACCTCCCACAATGAGTTCCGTCTTGTGCTGCGAAAATTGTTTGGATCGTGTGTCCCGTTAGCTCGGCCTTTCATGGCATCGCTCGTACGAGACGGGAATCTTGTTCGAGATGTATGCTTTCGACAAGACGAAGTTGGTGATAAGAACAACATTACAGGGCTAGGTTCTTTCTTTTTCATGCCGAAACCTGTCAAACGCAGCAACACCGCTCGTAACATTTGTCCGTTTTCGTCTTTTTGTGTTTCATTACAGGAGTGCAAGAGAACGATTACCTGTGGTTTTCTTTTGAGGCGGAGGCACAAGCTTTGCCTGAAGAATGGATCGCGCACCCAAAAGATTTGATTCCACTCGTGGAAACAAATTCTGCCGCACGCGAACGTGAGCGAACTGCCAAACTCAAACAACTCGAAAAGGACTTGGCTCAGCTGCAAACAGAACACCGCCTCTGTCTGAAAAAAGAAGACTTTGTTCGGGTCAAGGAACTAAGTGCAATGATAGAAACCGCCCAAAAACGCGTGGATGATTTCCGCGCCTCGTCACCCAAAGCGAGTGCGAAAGCGCGCAGCCGCTTCAAATCATGAAAAGGTGTCCGATTCGTGGCCAAGATTTGTATGGTGGCTATTGTGAACTAACTTCTAAATTAAAACCAATTTTGGATGAGGGTAGTCGTTGACAAGTCTACAGCGCGAACCGAGAATTCAAAATTTTCCGTAGACACTTGGACGTGGCGGCTTGTCGCGTGCGTCTCAGAATTTTCTCTTGTGCCTCCTCCAGCGAACACCTACCGTATACCACCATCGTTGTTTGTTCAGACATCAATGGGCGTCACGAGCAATGATCGGGCAAAGCATAAATAAGCTGCACGTACTCTCCCGTCTTCGCCGTCTCTTCGAGAACTTGGCGACCCTTTGGTTGCGCCAGGACAGCGATCAGCGACTTTTCGGCCTCTTGCACGACCTTGTCAATTTCTTCCCTCTCTGCTTCATTGCACATGGAATATCTGAGCAGCAGACAGATTTCGTTCAGCACAGAGAGGAGTCAACACCCAGTCCAATGCAGGCCAAACTCACGTTAAAGTGGCAGTCGGTTTTGCGTGGTGCGGAGATCTCCTCGGCGTCCCTCGCCTGCTCCGTGGGGATGCAGCAGGAGAGTATGATGCTTGAGGAAGCCGCAATTGTTTGATCGATTTGGCATTCACAGTATTTTCTTTGGCAGCTGAGGTTGACTCGGCAACTTTTTCTGTTGCCTGCTCCATATAAGACAGTAGTCATGTGCACAGGTCCTGCTGTGACCATTGCAATCGCAACAAAAAGCGTACCTTGGCTAGTTTTGTTTCCAAAGCAGCAATTTCTTGACGAAGGTTGTTGTTTTCCTATAACATGCAACAGAAACAGAACCAATAAGCTTGGGAAATATTCTAAAAACAATCAACTCTCACGTACGTCTCGTAAATCGCGCTCCGTTTCTTCAGCGTCAGCCGTCACGGTGTCGAGGTCTTCCTTGAGGAGGATATTGTCTTCCGTGAGGCTTTCAATCTGCTCCTCAAGTCTTGTTTCCGTGTCAGACGCGTATCTCTGTTTGCGCTCCAGCTTGTCGGTTTGCTCTTCGAGAGTCTGAATTTTACTCTGTTGCGTTGAAATCGTTGCCTCCAGTGATTTAATCTTCGCAAGCGCCTTGTTGAGCTCATCGTTGAGACTCGCGTTCGACGTCTTCAGCTCCTCAGTTTCCTGAACAAGTTGCTCGTTCTTCTGTTCCAGCTTTTCGTTGTCTGCTGACAACGTATCGATTTCTTTTTCGAGTTCTGCTTCAACTTCCCTACTGGTCGCCTCGAACTCAGTGAATTCTTCCTGGAGCTCGTCCAGCTTCGTCTGAATCTCAGCCGCGTCTGCCATGGTTCGCGTGGGACACGTTCGTGCACTATCTTGTCAACGAACCTCGAACATTAACTTCCGTCCCAAGCACCGCCCAGCAGATTGTCTCGGGGCGAGCTACAATCAAACTTTGTTGGACTCAAATACTTTCGCAAGGTGAATTTCAGACTTTGCTGGACTCCTTCTGTCCCAACGTCCAACCGACGTCAGTTCTCCACGTTCTTGCTCCAACTTGGCCGCGACGGAGCGCGCCAAGTGAACTACCACTAGGAATGTTTCGTCCTAGGTCTCTTCCAAGGCCATATCTTGTGCGTCACGCGTCATGTGTGAGTCAGTGCATTCTGCAAGTGCACCACCATACTGCATAAATCCAGTTCAGCACCAAGCTGTACACATCCGTGCCACAACCAAGCTTCTCGAAAGCAACTGCAACTACACAAAATACGCAACGCGCCATCAACAGACATCACCGCTTGCACGTCACGATCGGCCAACACACACACGCACTCATACAATGCACCATTGCCTCCGGCTTCGCAACGGAAACAGTGAGTCTAATTCGCACAGCTCGTTCTTATAAATAAGGTGAAAGCAGCGTCGTAGTTTGTATGAGGAAGAAAGCAATCCAGGCGACACAACGAACAACGACGAACAACGAACAACGACGAACAACGAACGACGACGACAACGACGACGAACGACGACGACGGACGACGACGACGAACGATGACGCGGCAACAACAAGATCCAATCCAAATTCGAAAACCGCAGCTGCGGCCGTATTCGCCCGTTTAAATGCACACTATTACAGTGACTGAACGCTGTGAAACTGCACATTGACCGCGCGCATAGACTTCCATGGACCAAGGCCGGTCATTGTGTATATGGAATATGGCTTTTTCACGGACGCGCTATAGCGGTCGTGTGCAGTATGAAGAATTGTCTGTAGCGACTGTTATAAAGCCATGGTTGATAGTGGGAGTGAGTCAAAAATATTTAAAACCCTTCAATGACGTCGATTGTCAAAGTGGCCGCGTCACTCACTCACTGTCGCTCACTGTCACTCACTCACTTTGTTTGGGCCAACGAACGAAACGCTGAATGAACGAGACAACGCAGACATTTGCTCGTTCGGCGTGTTTGCCTCTTCGTCTTCCGTTCGTTTGGACGTTGGTTTGTTGGTTGGTTGGTTGGTTGGTCGGTTGGGTGGTTGGGTGGTTGGTTGGTTGGTTGGTTGGTTGGTTGGTTGGTTGGTTGGTTGGTTGGTTGGTTGGTTGGTTGGTTGGTTGGTT
>ENA-OWNT01003192-OWNT01003192.1-seawater-metagenome-genome-assembly--contig:-NODE-3192-length-15786-cov-4.039531_pt1 | contig 15786 bp, 19 predicted proteins | sample MGYA00238136_ERZ651165 | MGnify/ENA primary metagenome ERZ651165 (study PRJEB26861, sample SAMN08777766) | seawater metagenome | isolation source: coastal seawater | place: USA: Florida | collected...
CGTTCCTTCGTTCCTTCGTTCCTTCGTTCCTTCGTTCCTTCGTTCCTTCGTTCCTTCGTTCCTTCGTTCCTTCGTTCAATCCTTCCTTCGTTCAATCCTTCCTTCGTTCAATCCTTCCTTCCTTTCGTTCCTTCCTTCCTTCCTTCCTTCCTTCCTTCGCCGGTTTGTCGCTCCTGCTTACTTACCATTGTCAATGCCTTCGACTGCCTATAACCTAGAACGCGTGCCGCCTTCGACGACAGACTACGTTCGGCCTTCGACGATAACGTGTTTGGTTTGCCTTGGTATCTCTGGTCCATTCTAAGGCCTGCGACGCTCTATCTTCTGGTAACTTCTGCTGTTCAGTTACGCTCTGCCTTTGACTCCGTGTCTGGTTCGCTTGGTGATCTGCATTCGATGGTCTGCTTCACAACGCTGAAGCACACAGTTGTTTCACATTGCCTCGCATTTTCTCCCTCTAGTCTCTGACTTCTGGTCAACTTTTGTTGGGTTAACCTCGACAAACAATCATTTAGTATGAAGTGTAAGCGTTGATTTCCACCAAATGCAGTCGACTGCACGTGACCTGGTGCGTCGGTTGCTCCGTGTAACCAAGTCGGTGGGTTCGCCACAAGGTCTCAATGTGATTGCCTTCAGTGGTGGTGTCGACTCGTCATTGGTCAGCCAGCTTGTCCACGAAGTCTATCCATCAAACTCCATCGCTGTTCTAGGGCGCTCGCCCGCAGTCCCAGCGTCGCAGATCGACATTGCACGAGATGTAGCGGTGCGTGACCCATGTCATGATTTGCTGCTACGCAGAATATAATTCTGACTTGCCATATGCTGCATTATCCTTTCTATGTTGTGTGCAGGCACAAATAGGAATTCGTTTCCGTGAGATAGAAACTCACGAGTCACAGAACCCTGAGTATGTTGCAAATCGTGGGGACGCATGCTTCCACTGCAAAACAGAACTCTACTCAACGCTTCAGAGCATTCGAAATAGTTTCCGCTCAAACTCTAACGATGACGAACAACAAGTTACCCTGTTCAATGGCACCAATAAAGACGACTTGGGTGACGACACACGAGTTGGACTCGTCGCAGCGGACAATTTCGACGTCCGCAGTCCACTAATTGGCATCTCTAAAGACGAGGTGCGCATGGCAGCAAAGTACTTCGGTGCGTATTCATGACGGTGCAGAGCGTTGGCTCTGCGAAGTGCTCTCACCGCTTTGGTCACCGAACTGCAGGTCTTCCGAATTGGTCGCACGCTGCCAGCCCTTGCCTTCGGTCCAGACTAGCGCTTGGGGTTGAAGCGACCGAAAGTCATCTGAAGCGCATTGAACAGGCCGAACAGCTCGTGTTTAAGGCGTTTGATTTGAGCCCGAACGAAAATATGCGAGTACGTATGCTAGCAGGCAACCGAGCAATGATCGAACTCGATCGGTACGTTGCACAAGAGTCATGGCGTTGCACCCATGTTTTGCCAGCACTGCCTGTCCGCGTTTGGCGTCGTCATCTGTCATACGCATTACTTCTGTAGCGCAATTTTGGAATCACGTGGGACTGCAGCCGTGGAAGAGTGTGTAGGAGAGCTCGTTGACAGCTTCCTTAATGAATTGAACTTCACTCACGTTGACTACCGGCAATTCAAAACCGGAGCCGTGAGCAGACGGATACCTGCCTGACGCGCAGGCCAGTGCTAATAAGCTGACAGTGTTTTTGCCGCATCAACAAGAGCTATCAATTATCTATAATACAGCATGCATGCACGGCATGCTGAACGCTATCGTATCACCACGCCACCGGCTAACCATCAGTCACCGTCAGACAGACGGCCGTTGCACTCTTGCGCGTATCTGTGTGCTGGAGACGTCCACCCGGAAATCCTCCTCCCGGATTTCATGAAACATGTTTCGCACTAACACCGGGAGCTTCGGTGTCGTGTTTTCAGCAAAAAACGTGTGCATGGTTTCAAACGCCCCAGTGCTCCCATCAGCTCGACCACCCACATAGACATCAACTCCTCGCGACTCTATCGTGGCCAATGCGGCCACCATTTCAAAGTCGCATCCAGAATAGTATTTTTTGTTGAGCAGACGTTTGAGGGTGTCAACACCCATGACGAAAGAACACTTGGGAAACAGTTTCGCCTATCGTCACAAGCGTCCACAAGTCATACACCACGCAGCGGATAGTACACCAATGGCGCGCAAGTGCAACCAGCACTGACCTTTTCAAGGAAGAGTGGCTCGGAAGAAATACAAACTGCGTAATCGTCGGCAGACAAACCTGTTTTCTGGATAACAGGGTTGGTTGGCGCAAACTGACCAACCGACGGTGTCACACACATGTTTGGGCGTTTGTCAGCTAGTTGGACGAGAGGCTCCACGACAACGCCACAAGACGGGGCACACGCACCTGGCGCAATCGCTTCTCCAGCTCTTCAAGGGCCAGCGGTGGTTTGTCTGCGTTGTTCGCCGATATTTCGAAGACTATCGAGGGACGTGACAGTGGGTCACCGCTTATCTTTTCACCGCGCAACAGGTGGGCTCTTCTCTGCTGTCCTTCAGAAGACATGCTGGCTCTCTGCGCGGCAAGCGCGAGGCGAACGTGGCCCTCGTGCAAGGGATTGAAACTGCCTGAATACACGATGGATCCGGCGGGCAAAGGCGTATCTTCGTGGCAAACTAGGTCTTTTAAGGACTCATCGAGCTTTTCGCGTTCTCCGACTCCAACATCACCATCGGGTGCAGCTTGGCCCCTGTCAATTGGAGTTGCGCCCTGCTGCGCAGCAACTTCTGCGCAAACGGTGCCGTGACCGCGCCATTTGATAGAATGGGGCAAGAAAAGAGCCGTGTTGGTTCGACCACAAAGGACGCTTGCAATCGGGTTCTTCCGTGGTGTATTTAACCGGCGGGACAGGTGGTCACCTGGCAACATTGGAACCAGCTTGGGCACCGACTCGGGAACATCTTCGTCGTCGAGGTACGCCAAGACGTCGGCTCCGTCAAAGGACTGGTGGCGTTCATTGCTCAATGCGGGTTCAAAGAGCCGGGTGACGGACTTCAATTGTGGAGAGGATCCGCCGAGACTCTTGCGGTTCTTCGCAGAGTCAGGGGTGCGTGGAGGAGTCACGAACACTTGCTGCGGATGCAATCGTTCCCCGTCTCGTCCAACAATACGTTCTTCACAAGCGTCGGCGATCGCTTGGAAGATTAACTGCGAGCACACCCTGTCCTCCTCCTCTCGTGTTCTCGCGCCTGGAGACAGAGCACAGTTGTCGTTTAAGGACTGGTTGAAGACTGGTCCCCAACAACGGTTGCTTCGCAGTGCGAACCTTTTTGCAGCGTCAACGAGTAAGTGCTAATCCCTTTATCGTGGCTCACCGCGACGAAGCATCTGTGCTCCCCGAGTTTCGTCTTCGACGTTGTCAACGAGGCCGTGCAGCCCACGCCAAACAGATTGCAGCGGGAGAGTGCTCCAATTCGTCTTTCAGCCCTGGCGCAAGACAATTCTCAATGAGGCCATGGTCAGGTCACAGGTACGACACGTCAAGGTTGCAACCATCCACGACATACATGTAAAGTGCGGCTGTAGCTTGGCGTGATCGGTCAGCCATCATCACAGTCGTGTGCTCCGAGCAGTACGCAATGCGATCTCTATTTTTCGCCGGGTTCAAGAACTGCAACAGCGCGGAACGCGCATACTTTGTGGTGCACGGCGCGCAAGGGAATCGTCGTTGCAAGCACGGCGTAGGACGAGAAGGGGGTGGGGGGGGGGGGGGGGGGGGGGGCATCAACATGGCACATGCAGAGCAGACGTCAAAAACATACAACGTCAGTGCGTGCGCGAATCGCCCATCTATCACAGCAGTCAGCAGTCACCCACCGGAACTCCCGCGGACATCACGCTAGCACTGGCACCTGGCGTCGAGAAAATCTCGTACAGTGCCTGCACTCCACCTCCAGTGACCGTGACTGAAAATATATTGTTCGGGTCTGCATTGTAAATTCGCTGCAGAAAAGAGTTGTCCGAGGAAGATATCATCGTGATCCGATGACGCTTCACCTTTCGCCAAGCGCACGGTGGCGAAATGCCGATCCAGCGATCATTGCTCGGCTCGGTCGACCACGCACCAAAAACTATTCAACACAAACTTGCTCGTCCACAAAAGAACTTGCTGCACATTATTTCTGCACCAAGGTTCAAAGCTACGAAGCGATTTCCAGCCCATTCCTCACTATTGGTGCGTCTTCCAAACGTTTTCGCCCGTCTCCATCAGCTCCATGCAAAACCCCACATCACAGTCCGCGACATCCCGCCGTGCAATCGCGCCATGCCCGCGCCGCGCCGCGCCGTGCAACCCGCTCCTCATTGCGTGACATGCACACTAAAGCCTTCACCTTATCATCATCGTCGTCACCGTCACGGTATTGTTCCACCACCGTATCACGACTCCAATGACGACGACGACGACGACTCCAACAACGACGACGACGACGACTCTCGACAAAGTGTCATCGACAGACAGCTCGCGCCGGCGCGAAGTTGAAAGATTTCGATTTGAAGTTCAAAGTTCAAATCAACCCAACTTCGCCAACACCACGAACGACGAACGACGCCGCGTTGCCGCGTCGCTGTCGTTGCTGTTGCTGAGTGTTGCGTTGCGTCGCGGTTTATGTGGGGAATTTTGTTGTGGGGGGGCGGTGATGCTTGATGCTTGGTGGTGGTGGTGGTGGTGGTGTGGCGGCAGAGTCGACAGAGTTGTTGCGGTCGTCGTCGGTGTTGCGGGATCGAGTGGATGCGAGATGTGAGATTCTGGATGGTGGACGGGTAGTGTGTTCGTGGCGTACAAGACAACTGCCGTGGCTGGAACATCGTCCCTCATCAGATCAGCGAGTTTCTACGACAACAGCCCCACGGAATGCCGCGTGCCCTCGTGATGTGGCGTCCTACACTCATTTGGAATTTCCCCTTTTGTAGAATTCAACGAAGCGGGGAAAGGGAACGCTTCTCAAAGTTTGCAGGGGCATGCAGCAGAGCGTGCCTGCAGCCCGGACTCGGCTGTGACGTGTAATGTGACGGGTTAGTTCAGCAACGGGCTGCTTCTGGCCCGCGCATCAAGATGCCAAGTTCTCCGTCCCCACCGAGAAAGAAGAGTCCGCCGACAAAACGGTCATCGCCATTTCAACGCACACCGGGATCACCTTCCCCTTCATCATCGCCTTCCGGGGTCAAGAGGCCGCGTTCGGATGCGAAACATCGTGTCATGTTCAAGGATGACGAAGACATCGACCGCATTCGCTATTTTTACAAAGCGTTGCCCTCGGGAGATACTACCTCAGCACAGGGTCCCGTTTCGCGAGACCAAGAACCGCGTGTCGTGATTACCAACACTGCTGACGCGACAGATAGTGTCACAACGGAAGACGAGGAGGAATCTCCCGGCGACGTGTTCTTCCGACTCACCCTCGTCGACGCGTCGTCCACCGCCAAACCACTGCGCATCCTGCTCCCGGCGCTGCACAAGCACACTAGCGGGGCTTCGAAACTGACAATCGGACGCGATGCGACGAAGTGTGACCCTGCAGCCGTGTTGCGGAGAGATTCAACCGCGACGTCGGTCTTCCAAGTTTCCCGAGTGCACTGCGAGATTCAATGGGATGCGCATTTGGGAGGTTGGATTCTTCACGACAAGTCGAGCAAAGGGTGCTTCGTCAATGGCTTGAAGATTGAAGCTTGTAAACTTCTTCGTTCGGGCGACCTCTTGGCTTTTGGCAGCCCGGATTCTCCTTTCAGCTACCGATTCGAGAAAGGGTCGTGGAGTGCCGAGAGACGGTCTGCTGAGGCCGCCGCTGCACTTCACGAGCCAGCTGCGCCGACGGCCAAGGGAAAGAAGAAATCTTTGAAACTCAACAAACGCACTGGAGCTCGAGGATCCAAAAAGGCAAACGGACAAGGAACGACGGCCTCCCGCGGTAATGCAGAAGTCGGGCCGAAGGCAGACCAAGGGAAGAATGCCCTGCCGAAGCTCGTACTGACGTTCGCGCGCAAACTTCGCAAACAGTTTGCTTGTCCTGCGTGTTCCACTCCTCGGATGGTTGAGCCAGTCTATTTAGCCTGCTGCGGCGGAGCGGCTTGTCGCACATGTGTCAAGGGTGCGTTGCTGCTGGACGCCGCGGAGTCAGAAGCAAGTGATACATCTGCTTCGGAGCGCGAGTCGCGAGCTGCACCGGCGCAAATTGCTGCAAGCACCGCAAACAAAGAGCCGGGGTCGCACCCGTGTCCGGCCTGTGGCGAGGCCCTCAATGCAATGGCGGCCAACGCCCCTCCAATTGCGTTCTTGGAGACCGCAATGGAGTTGTTCGACAGCACCTTCAAATTTAGAGTAGGCAAGTAGCCCATGAGCACGAAACGCAATTGCAAGATTTTCGAGTGCCCTCTGAGGTGCGAATAAATAAATAAAATATGATGATCAACGAAGCCAGAATACCGTCGACCGTAGCTGTGAACGAATGGCGCTAATGACCATGCTTCGACTTTATCTCGGCCGCGTAATCCTTTTGAGCCTTCTCGGACGCGGCTGCTTTGGTTCTGATTAGCGTCTCCACTGCTTTGTCGTAATACTGACCGTAATAGTTCGTGTAGAAGTCCGCGTAGTACGTGGAATAGTAGTTGTCGTAATACTGGTTCGAAGCCGAAAACCTGATCGGGCATATTTCGCGCACATCCAAACAAAAACACCACGTCATTGGCATCTAAATTGGCGGCGACATATTTGTGATACGACTTGTTGCATCACGTACTTGCACAAATTGCAGTGACTTTGGTGATAGTAGCAGTCTGCACACGCCATGGACTGGTGTCTTTGTGAAGTCAGCACGCTCGTCAGCGTCGGTACCTACACAAGCAGACTCTGTTCACTTCCCGCGCGAGTACGGAGGTACAAGAGAGCAAACTTTTGTGTGTCATCGCACCAACGAGTGAGTGACACTCTTGGTCAAAGTAGACACCATAGAATACAGCAGAGGGTCGCTGATGAGACCGGGCAGCGATCGCCGCAAGCGCGCAGGGATGGCTGCGGTAAACGTGTCCACCAAAGCGCGCCGTAGTTCAGGCAGCAACGACTTTGAAACTGAGTACCTGCGCGGCACCACACAGCATGGGGATCGTCAGGAACGTTCCGTGTGCAACAAACAAGGCTCCGCAAAACTCACTCAAGACTGGTTCCGAGATCCACGGTCAGTGACTCTGTTAGTGACTGAGACAGTCGAGCCGTGACCGAGTCCACGAGCGCATTGGTTACGCTAGGAATTAGTGTGGAGGCCTAAGCGAGACCCGTAGCAGTGTCGGTGTGTGCACAACGTGTACCAACTGCGTTCTCCAAATACGCACCAGCATACGAGCAACATTAGGCGGGACGTTTTGTTCTTGTATTTCGCGCAGTTGGTCGCCCATCACTTCCATGAATCGGTCAGGAACCTCGCCAACGACAATTTGAATCACCGGGTTCATCACCCCGTGAATTACGGGGTCCAGGATCATCTGACCACAGCGACGAGCAATGTGTGTAAATAAGCTAACAACCACGGCAAACATGTCATGCAATCAAGGGACATACCTTGATAGCATCGCTCCCCGCGACGGTGCTTTCCTCGCTCAAGAAGGCGGTGAAGCCAAAGTGCTCATGCAGACCGTGGGCGGCTTCTCGAACGTCGGCGGTGTACGCCGAGAGTCCATCACGCTTCGGGAGAGCACTCTGTCTCGCGGACAGCAGCCTACGAGTGTACTGCTGCTGTTCATGGGTGACTTCTCTGAAATCAAAAGCGTTTCGTGGCTGGCTGTCGCACTCGCAGGTTTCTGCTGCAGCACACCAAAGTGGTGGCTTGGGCTCTCTCGTTGCAGGTCCACCGGAATTGTCGTCGTCGTCGTCGTCATTGCCGCTGTTGGCCGCTTCAATTAATGAGCATTCGAAGTCTTCGAACTGTCTTATCGTCGCCACCTCCGGACGTGGATCACCACCAGAGTGCTGCACTGTGCGTTGGACCACAGAAATTAGCACTGGGACGAAGTCGGTATCAGCGGTAGCAACAAGGTGGATGTTACCACCATTGCAAGGCGAAGGCACTTCGACGGACGATGTGATGATGCTGTCGTGGTATTGGTGCCCCCACACGGGGGACAAGATGCTCCTCCAATTGCGAATCGCTTTGTCCGTGTTTTGTTGGACGCTGCACTTCATTTCGAGACGTTGGGAAAGCGTGGCAGTGTCGAACTTGAAGAAGGACGGGAAGGAGGTAGCAGAGGACGTATTGTTGCCCGCCACTCGTCCGTTGTGTGGCCCAACTCGCATCAGAGTGCTCGTGGGCAGCTCGACGCAAAAATTCACAACTCTGATCGGCGTGACTGCGGCTTCGAGACTCGCTACAGTGTCATTCATGGCATTGACAGAGTAAGAGTGCAAGTTAACTTGGTTGGACACGCAGCTTGTGCGCGGAACCGCATCGAAATGTCCCTCGAGGCATGGCGTGGTCGGCACCACGAACGCAAGGCCAAGAGTCACCACCAATGTGAAGGCAGTCATCATCGTAGTTTCAAGAACGCCAGCGGTGGCGTTGCGTTTGGTTCATGATCCAAGCGTGCGCAGGACCACCGTCACAGCACGCCCGTCGGGCTATGCTATGTCAGCGTTGGCATCCTGGAGTTATTTTATTCAACAAAGTTGACAGTCAAAAAACTATCTGAAACTTGCACAAGTTGTTGCTGCATGCGAAATCCATCCACAAGTCACTACATTCTGTCCTTGTGTCATCTACCAGCGACGAGGCTTCAAAACCACTGTCAACCACTGTCCTGAACCCAAAGAAGCAGCAGCCGCAATGCGCCACGAATAAGCACACCAGCCATGCCCACGAAGTCAACATGCTTTCACGCGGTTAGCATTGATAGCAACCAATCGTTCGTCGTTCGTCGTTCGTCGTTCATTCGTCGTTCGTCGTTCGTCGTTCGTCGTTCGTCGTTGTAGTCGTAGATCCGTCTTTGCCGTTGTTGTGATTTCTCGCAGCTTGAAGTTGCGGATGCTTGTGCTTCAATCAATGGCAACACGTTCTGTGTCAACGGCTTGGTGTGTTTAGCACAACATTCGACAGTCTTGCTGTTGGCAGCGATCTCGACCTTCGAAAAAAAATAAAGGTGTCGCGGTTACCAAAGAGAAAAAGAGACTTTATTGCTCACATGTTCGCCTGCCTTGTCCAAATTACAGCAAAGTACAGATAGACATGCAGTGAACCTGGCAACAGTATGTTCTCCGACGTCCTGTGCAAGAAAGCTGAACACTGGGCGCAACTGCAAGAAAAATTCGGAGACGATATTGAAGGTCTGCTGCATTACGCCGCAGGGTACTCCAATGCATGGGCCCGTAGAGATGGCGTCTCTGAGGAGTGCGCAACATCACCTCCGGAGAAGGTCGACGCCCCTCGCAACGAGAATGTCGTGACTTTGTACTTCGACCCAGTATTTAGGAGCCTTTCTGTTTGGACGATGTTAGAAGCATGCCAAATACCCTACGAACAACATTTGATCAACATCATGCAAGGGGACCTGGAGAAAGATGATCTCAAAGCAGTCAATCCGTTCCGCCGATTGCCACTTTTGCGACCACGAACTGCGACATCACGCATGTTGACGTCGCGCAACGTCATACTCAAGTATCTGTATGCGGAGTACCCACGGCACACGGCTAGATTTGCTTGCACGAAGGAATGTTTTGCGTGCTCCGCAACTGACTCCAGCATGGCGATGGAAGCCAAAGTGGAGGCTGCGTTGGAGTCCTTGGCAGGCATGGAAAAAATGGTGACTATCTTGGTTCATGAGGCTTGTGGATTCAGAGATGAGCGGTCTAAGGTGCGTCTCGCTTCTATAGCTGAGCGCGGGCAATGTTGATTGCGCACCAAATCTCATTTTGCATGTTGTAGGAATGGGAGAAGCAATCAGCTGAAATTAATCACACTCTTCAATCGTCATGGGAACTTCTCCTCACGCGTTTAAGTACGTCCTGCTTTCCGTTCTCGTGCAAATTCTGAGCACCCCGTTCTCACCATTTATTGATTGTACCTCTTCAAGGTGAGTTTTGGGACACGTTCCTTCTGAGTGGAGACAAGTTCGTTGCTGGGGCGGACCGACCGACCCTCGCGGACCTGTATCTCGTGTGCGAGATTGTGTACCCTCTAAAATGCTCCCCGAAACACTTTGAGCAACTGCCGGAGCGATTGATCGAGCATTTTGCACTCGTAAAGCAGGTATCGTCCAATTGCCGCGACTGTGTGTGTGACAGTGTTGATGTTCTCAGTCGCTTTCCTGTTGTTGAATGACACAGCTGATTCCGGAAATTGAAGTTCTCGCAAACGGGGTACGTTATGTTCATGCAGATGCATGAATCCATTTTGTTTCTCGTCATTGATCGCGTGGCTCGCTGATTGTCATACCCAGGCAACAAATTCTATTGGCTTTGGAATCGCAGACTTTGCAAAATTAATGCAGCAAAAACAGGCACCGCAGCAGCACATGTAGCCCACAGACATGCTGCGGTCAGCAAAGTATTCACAGCATCCCCGTTGTTTTAACGCTTAACATATTTCATTACTTGCCCTTGAAGGAGTGACATGTCGTGCGCACTGTTAAATCCGATCGAAATTCTGTGCGCTGGGTTGGCGGGATTGTAGTCACGCCCAAACTGTTGAAGAACCTTGTCCAGACGAAATGAGAGAGTCTGGCTCACCGCGGAGACGCGTACACCCTGCATGTCGCGGTAGTACATCACCATCTGAATTTCCTTTGACTGAAACGGGTGGAAAAACGAATACGTGCAGCGATCGCGAAAGAAAGCGACGGGGCTGGGATGTTTGGCTGTCAATTTGCCAACAATGAAAGACTTTGCTGGTGTGCGCAGCAAAGCGCTGGATTGTTCCAAGCCAAACTTGCTGCACAATTTGGAATTAATACTTTCAGCGCTGTTCCCGATCGAAGCAAGTTGCTCAGATAACGATGGCCGCTTGCTTTTGCGAGGCTGGTAAAGTTTTGGTTTCGGGAACCGTACTTTGGGTTTGGGTTTGGGTTTGGGCTCGGCGGAGGACGTCGGTACAGCACTCTGGGTAGGCTGCGCTCGAAGCAAATCCTGGCGGCTTGGTTCGGAACGAGGTCGTCTAGTCCCCGCACGAGCAGCAGGTGTCCCTCCAATTGTTTTTGCTGGTGCGCTATCGACCGATGACGGCCTAGACTTTAAAATACTCGATCCCGCCGCTGCGATCCGCCTCGGTCTTGGCACGCTTCCGCGAGCCGTGACATAAACGTCGCGCTGCATAACAACTACGCCGACCGCGCTAAGCGGTACAAACGGTTCCGTAACATTACAGCTCCAACAAGGGACTGCGTGACGTCGAATATTGCAGCATCCTCATTCGAGGACGATGCAGCCCACGGTGTGGTGTGGTAGAACTGAAAACGCTCGTCGAGCAGAAAACACAATCGAAAAAAGTCCCGCAAAAAGTACAACTTCACGTGATGCTGCAAACCCCACCACCATCCATATTGTTCCGACCATCCACACTCCAAAGCCCGCCAACTCGCTGCCTGCATGCACCACGGTCGATTCCTCGCTGCAGCCATCCTCCTCGAACGCCCACCCTTCACACTAACACCGCTCCTCAGACAGGTGTTGTCTGTCGTCCAAAAAGCTAAACTAAATGCAACGGCGAATCGACCGAGAACGACCAAACGACGCAACGAAACGTCGAAACGAACGGACGAACGAACGAACGGACGAACGAACGAACGATCACCAACGGGCGCTCCGAATGAGTGATATAGCCTGTAGATTTTGCTGTCGTCGTCGATCGATCCGAGGAAGCCCTGTGCCCACTCCCCAACACATCATCACACACCACCACCTCGCCCCGCAACATCACGACAGCAATCCACACCATTGTGCATTGTGGCGAATCAACTCGACCACTACACTGTACCTCTTACAGGCAGTTGTTCTTGTTCCATCAATGACGTTCGCTGGAGCAGAGGGCTGCGCAGAACGGAGTGACATGTGCAATATGCAATTGTACAAAGACTGCTCACGCAAAAGGGTCAGGCTTTATTGTTATGGCACGTGCGTGCAAGACGACATGCCATTCTACACGATTGTAAGTAAGATCGTGGCAGCATACACCACTCAAGAGATGGTTGGTAAGATGTGCATCGATTCCGTCCCATGCACGGCACAGCTATCATGACGGAGCAATGAACCCATAGATGTTGCCGCCGAAACAAAACAGGAACACGAAACATCCGAATCCGAACAAAAAAGCAGCTGCAATCTTCGTGCAGTCCCATTTTTTATCGCGGTGCAGTTTGAGGTAGAAGAGGCCCGGCAAAATGTACCTGTGAAGATTCAATGAGCATGTGAGACCATTGCACACACATTGAAACAACATCAACATCGACGTACACCAACAGTGACCCTGTTATCGACCCTGTGACTCCAAATACGGTGGAGATGGATGTGCAGAAACATGAGATCAAGTACCCCTGACAACGTCAATGAAAAGTGAGCACAATTCGTTTTTCAGAACGACAGTTTCGTCTCATCATGGAAATACGGCGTACCGCTCCAAGAATAACGATAGTCTCCGCAACTCTGTAGAACGTGCCACTGAGCTTGTTTGCGCCTGCGACCAAGACTTGCATCAGAAACAGACCCGGAGGAAGTGTCGCCGCCCTGCTTCCATGCAGACCCTTACCTGGGATGTGGGAGATGCACTCTCGAAGCAACTCATGGAAGCACATGCGGGCAGGAAATAGAATGATCGGAGCGGAAAGGATCATGCTGAGTGTCATGCTGAATATCCCGATAAGAACCAAAATCTGAAAAAGTTTCACGAAGCAGAAGTCAGTGCCACGCTGAGAGCAGAGACAGTGCATTGGGTAATCAAAGGACAGACCTGATCCAAGAACGATTGGTCCGGAACAGTGAACTTGCAATCAGATGAACTGGCCGTGCCATTCACTTTAAAGTTCAACAATATGTCGTCGCATGTATTATTTCCAAATCGGAGGTATGATGGCGTTGCGATAAGTACGTATATTGACAACGTAGCAATAGTTGTGCTGCGAAGGCATACAAACATCGTTCAAATTGCCTGCTGTTTGTGGAAGAAAAACATAGCCTTTCAGCAAGAGAGCAGAAAATCATCGCACCTGTGAATGAGCTGTTTCTGCCGTTTGCTGTTTGGCTTCTTCATTTCGCGCACAATTTCAAAGATATTGGTGTGGTTCGTGAACGCGAGTCCTATCATTAAACGACCGGAAAACAAGAGCAATAAGAGACACGTGCTGTCGGCGACGAGACGCAAAACAGGCCCACCCACCAGCTGTTGGGAATATTTGGAAAATGGTCAAGCTCATATGCCCAGCCCAGTCCTACCAGAACATGCCCAACATCAGTCGTCGCCATCGCAAGTCTCTGAAGGAGTAGATCGTACCTCCGGCATTTCAAATGTTCCAGCCGCCATGGCGTCGGCAATGTAGGACAAGTTCATGTACCTGCACACGCAAACACACAACCACTGAACGATTAGCGACGCGACACGTGTTGTCGCACCCCACACATACCATACAAGTGACACTTACGAAACTGCGAGAATTACAAAGCCAATGGCAAACAGGCTCAACAAAGAAGCAAAACTCAATGCGCTCATGTTCTTGAGTAGCCCTGAGGGTGTGCCAAAGATCAGTATTCGTGATAGGCTGTGGGGATCTCATCACGAAAGCGCACAACACTTACCGAGGGGTAAAATGAAAAAGAGGGTGAAAAAGCCACCGAAAGTACTCGTGGTTAGGTACCAAGCGGACAAGTCCAAATTTATCGACGGTGAGATTACCACAATTTGTTGAAGACCCATCTGGAACGCCAGCACTTCATTCTTACCCTCCAACAGACCGACCGCAAACGGGAGAGAACAACCACATACCTCAGACAGGGTGCCAATAATGACGAGATACGCGGTGAGGGCTCCGAAGCACAGAAGAAAAATGGTAACTTGAATGATAACCCTGGTAAGCCATTGTGAAACGTGCTGTCAGTATGGACGCTGCTGGCCGGTACAAATTCAGTCACACACAGCAAGACAAGGACAATGCACGGACCCCCCAGCTTTCCCGTACGCTTCACGCGCGACATCGAAATACGACGATGTCTGTGTTGATTTCCCGCATTGCAGAAGCAATCCTAGTGCAAAGTCACTAAGTCCGGCGATCGTGAAAAGCAGTCCAAACCCGATCGCAAAGCCTGTTTGGGCCACGTAGTAAGGCATTGCAAGAGTACCAGCGCCGACTGTGGTGTTCGTAAGATTGAAGACACTCTTGACAAGCGATATCTTCGAGAGACTCACGTCCGGGTCTTCCATATCGCTTTCTTGAACAGACACTTCAGAACCACCTGGACTGTACTCCAATGCAGCCACCTCGTCAAGGGCATGCGGCGCGTCACGCTGCATCGAAGCTACTTCTTTCGACGGGCTCAAGGGGTGTACATCCGGGTCCATACTGAAGAAGCTGTCGTCGATTGACATCTTGTGAGCACGGTTCCATGAAGGTTCGATGGCGGCGGAAATGACATTGATCCGTTGGTAGTACTGTCGGCGCAAATCGCGCGGCCGCCGGCGCAGCAAGGGAGTTGTTCGTGCAATGGGGGGTGGCATGTGTGAAGACTGCGATCGGACTACGTCAACCAACTCCCCATCCTCCGTGCGCTTGGGTGTGCCGCGAGCGGGTGTGATGGTGCCGTATGTTCGACTCATCGCTCAGTCGTCTATTGATCTACGATTGCGCTTGACTGGTCGGAGAGCGACGCGCACCACCGGGTGACAACGGGCAACTCCACAAAGGACACGGGTTCGTGTAGTTACATGCTGCTCAAGCGCCGGAAAACGCAACAACTGCCAAGTATTTCTGTGTTGGTTGTATTCTTTCGTTCGATTTTTAGGCTCTTCGCAAGATTCTTTGAACCCGGGTGCTCATCAACACAGTTGCTACCCGTTTTTACCATTCACTGACTGACTGACCGTCATATCGCACGAGCTGGCACTGAGAGCTGTTTGCCATCAGCACACAAGCAAGCGAACAAACAAACATACACGGTCACGTGTCCGGCGTAGTGGCTTTATCATATTATGTCTTTATGACTTGGTCACATTCTGTCGCATGCCATAGGTCACCAACCAAACCAAACCTAACCAAACCAAAACCAAACCAACTCTTCATCCAACCCTCCAACCCTCCAACCAACTAGACGGAGCACCTGCGGCAAGCCGAAACAGCAAAGCGCACAGGTCAATCCAATGAACAGACAATAAAATCGAGCAAGGAAGACGACGAGCGGTCAGTCGGCGGTCGGTCAGTCGTCATCGTCATCGTCGATGTCGTCGTCGTCGAACTTCGTTGTCGTTCGTCGTTCGTTGTTCGTCGTTCGTTGTTCGTCGTCGGTCAGTGAGTGAGTGACTGTGAGTGAGTGAGCGACTGTGAGTGAGTGAGTGAGTGATCGTAAACATTCATCAATTCAGCAACTTTATGTACTGGGTACTGTGTACTTTAGTACCAGGTATTACTATTTGCGGTATTTTTGTATACAAAGTGAACAGTGACATTGTGATTTGTGAACATTGTACATTGTTTGCCATTGCCGCCGCGGCGGCCGTAACATCACATATCACTACTGTATACTAATTTCCACACCAAAACTATTTTCACAATGTC
>ENA-OWNT01003195-OWNT01003195.1-seawater-metagenome-genome-assembly--contig:-NODE-3195-length-15768-cov-3.936907_pt1 | contig 15768 bp, 15 predicted proteins | sample MGYA00238136_ERZ651165 | MGnify/ENA primary metagenome ERZ651165 (study PRJEB26861, sample SAMN08777766) | seawater metagenome | isolation source: coastal seawater | place: USA: Florida | collected...
CCGCTCTGCTGCACAGCGACGTGCAGCATGTCGGTATTCTGACCGGATTCCCCTGCAATGTCAAGCATAGTCCACCTACTGAAACAGACGGCCCACTGGGTGCTTTTGCAGTGGCTCGGGCCCTTGTCATGATAGGGAAATCTGTCACACTTGCCACTGACAGATGCAACGCGGACGTTTTGCGAGCCTGCAAGAACACCTTCGCCGAAGACGCGGAGCTGTTGATTCCAGAGTTCTCCGGAGAGTCCAGCGTTTTTGATCGTATCAAAATCGAGTCGTTTCTCCCACAACCAGAGTGGACTCCTGCAGAAGAGAAGCGTCTAAAAACTCTTGCTCACTCTTTCGACCATGTGATTTCCATCGAACGGACTGGCCCCAGCGTCGATGGGTCGTACAGAACAATGCGCGGTATAGACATGAGCGACATTGTTGCTCCACTCGACCGCATTCTCACACACTACGCGCCGGCTGAGGTATGCTCGACCTTTTATTTCGTTTTGCTGTCGTTTGTTGGAAAGTTTACTAATTCGATATTCCTCAATATAATATCCAGGCTGGCAATTGGACGACTGGCATCGGCGACGGGGGCAACGCCCTCGGCGAGCATGCGGCGAGCGAACAGGCTGACGTCCTTGGAGCCATCGTCGTCACCACCGTTGTTGTTTGGCTGTATCGGCATCGTCATCTCATCGCCGCCGTTGTATCATATTTGTCGCGACGGCACTTTCATCGCGATTGTCGGCGTGGTCGTTGTCAGCACAGGGATGCAGTCATCGGCATCATCTATCTGAGTTGGTGTCGGCGTCAAAAGGAAAAGAGATGTTGTCGCCACCATCATCACCACGCGCAGCAGCATTGTGGTGTTACCGTCACACACACCAAGAACTTTTTGTCGGATTTGTTTCTTTCTGTGCCCAAAGCATTCGTAGCACAACAGGCAACCCTCGGGTTCAACGCAAAGGAGACACCACTAGAGATCCGTTTGTTGCATTAATGTCGCTGTACGTGTGGCACATCACCGATGTGCATGTCGATCCATACTACGCGGTGGGTTCAAGTGCTGCGACATGCCACTGTGAGACCGAGGCGACTTGTGCTCGCATGAAAGGCTGTGAACTGTTGGACAATCAAACTGACCCAACCCGCGCAGAACCGTGGGGCAACAGTGAAGGAAACTGTGCAACTCCCCAGCTGCTGTACCAGTCAGCGATTGAGTTCATGGCGAACTTCACCACCACGCTGCAACAGGGGCAAGATGGTACTGAAGCGCTCGGCAATAGTGAAGCTAGAAGCGTCAACAGTCAGGATGCTAGCGCCGCGCTTGTCTACTTCACGGGAGACTTTGCAGAAGCGGGTGCAACTGCTCCATGCAATGCCAGCGACAGCGCGCAGCGCCAAGTTCTCGACATCATCAGCTGGGATGTGAACACTCTTCGTGCTACGTTCCAAGAACATATGCAAGGAACCCGCAAGGAAGACACCAAGTCAACCGCTTCGGCTGATCCTGCTGTTCTCGTTTTTCCATCACTGGGCAATCACGACAGCGTGCCGGGAGATGTTTACGTTGGCTCCGACGACATGCAGTGGCTCTATGGAAACATGACGTCGACGTTTGCCGATGTGCTTGACGACGATGCCAAGGCCACGGTACAACTCGGCGGATGGTACGCACTCGCGAGCGCATAGCTGCCTTGTACTCCACAGTGTAAGCTTGCGTTAAGGATGCTGTGTGAACTTTTGTTTTGGCAACCAGGTATGTGTCGCATCTTGGAGCCGACTCAGCTGCACCAGGATTGGCAGTTGTGTCTCTCAACCTGAACTACTGGGTTGTCGACAATCCCTCGACCGCCACGCCTGGTGCGCCAGCCTCGATTTTAGGACAGGCGCAATTTGCATGGCTCGACGAGACGTTGGCGCTTTGTGCAGAACAAGGAGAAGCGGTGTGTATTTGATTTCCGCCCGGCCGGCCGAATGCCACAGAATTCTCACCCAGCATGCGCATGCCTCGACCACAGGTGCATATCCTCGGTCACCAACCGCCAGTGTTTCCCGGGTATGATGACGTCGGCGCAGCCACTACCGCCTGGGTGCCGGGACTGTGGCCCAAATTTGCCAACATGCTCGGGAAATACAATGGCACCGTCAAGGCGGTGATGTTGGGCCACACCCACATCGACTTCCTGGCTTTGATTCGAGAGTGCCGCTCCAGCGGACCAGGTGCTCCTTATATCGAGACCACGGGCATCAAGTGGTGCTCTGGAGGTGAATACAAGTCGTTGTTTGTTCACTCACGGCCCGCGTGCATTGTGTGCTGAGTTGCACAATGGCAAACCGCAGGTACCGATTATGCGCCCGGTGACTGCTTTGGGCGTGGTTTGGTTGACGAGTGCCCAGTCCTTCCCCAAGAATGGGCGGATGCTACAAAAGTTTCAGCGTGTGAAAATGTTTGCGACAACGCCACTGAATGCGTTGGCTTCACTTACTATCAGGTCAGATTGTGTCTGTGACTGCAGCTACTTCGTGTCTTACTGTATTTTGAACAAGCTATTCAACCTGCGCCATTGTCTAGGAACCACAGCTCAACACTACATTGTGCTGTTTTCGGGCCGGCTCCACCGCCAGTAAGCCCCCGGACCCCAATTCAACTGCTCGTTGTTACGAGAAGCCTTTGCAAAATGTTTGTGACGGGGAGGTGTGTTGCAACTTACCGATACTGGCAGTGATATGTTGAGTGCACTTGCTCAAAACTGCGAACTCGTGTTACACCAGGCGAGCTCTATTATGCTGCCAGGCCCTTCTCTGACGGAAGGATACCCCGCAACCAATCCGGCATTGCGTTTACTGAAGTTCGACGCAAACACATATGATTTGCAGGATGTGATCACGTGCGTTGTGTTCGTCGATGTTTGTTCGACGTGAATAGATGAACAATGGATTGATGAACAATGGACGTGCTCTCCGTGTGCAGGTACACGCTGGATTTGCACTCCGCAAATATTGATTCCGTCGGCGTGTGGCAGCAGGAGTACAGCTTCCAGAATGACATCTTCCCGTTCATTAACACCAGTGTCGTGACAGTCGACGCAGTGGAACAGCTCGTGGAACGTTTGCAAAACGACGAAATGCCGGAGGCACGCTTTTTTTGTCTTCCTAAGGCGCAATGTCGTTGTATTGTATGCTCTGCTCTGACTGCAGTTTGTTTTCATTGTGTATGTTTGTAGCTGTGGGATGCTTGGCGCGGCAGTGGGGACGGTTCTTGGTACAACAGTGGCTACAACAGCTCAACTGCGCCATTTATCCCAGCGATGCCGAGCGGTACTTGTATTGGGACGTGCAAACAGAATTTCCTGGGCGTTCTGAACGGCACCAATTTCAACTAGGTGTCTTCGAAGGCAGCGGCAAAGCGCAGCTTGGCTCCAACGATGTGAAATCTGCGCACGTCGTCCTGATACTGTGTAATTGTGATCAATGAACTCAATGAAACTTCTATTTATTATAAATTACATAAAACAACATGTAATCTATCTATAGTTGGCAAGTGTAATTGTGATCAATGAAATCAATGAAACTTCTATTATTGAACAACATGTAAGTAATGCACCTATCTACCAGGTAATGAAACCAATGAAACTTCTATTGAAGGAAGGTGCGATGGTACATCTATCTAATAGTTGCCTCACTCGTGGGTATTCGGCCGAGGGCTTGTTCTTCAACGGAAGGTTGCTCCATTCCACAGTCAGTGCGCTCCTTATTCAGCTCGAAGTGGTCGCACCGTGGGCGGTGGCGGAGAGTGGAGAGTGGAGAGGGCCGAGCAGCGTGGGTGGACGAGGCGTAGGAAGAAGAGGAGTTTTAGCCGCAATATTCGGAGAAAGAGGAGGTGATGATAGTGCTGTGTTTTCCTTCCACCCATCCATCCATCCATCCTGGGGGGGGGGGGGGGGGGTGTTGGGGTTGTTGCTTGGGCTGTTGCCAATTGCCAGTTCGCATAGCATAGTACACTGTTGGTGGTTTACAGGCTGACGGTAGTATCCGTAATCTGGAAACGAAACCCAACTGCCATCTATCGGTGACAGTAAACTATGGTCTTTCCAAAGACCATTTAGTCATATTTTGCAAACCAACAACAGTGTGGTAGTGTGTCTGTTGACAAGCCATAGTTGAACGGCGCGCGTGGGCTGTGGTCGTGTTCAGGCTGTGGAAGGGAGTATCGAAACTATGGATGGTTCTAAGCACATTTCAGACACACATGTCCACCCGCTAGCAGTGCAGTACAATGTCTGTATAAGTACCATAGTTTACCCAGTGAGCTGGAGGTGGAGTCAAGCGGACAGTGCACAGTGAGTGAGTGAGTGAGTGAGTGAGGTCGGTCCACAGTCTCGGTATTGAATGAACTATGGTTCGTGTCAAGGAGGCACGCACGGACACAGTACGACCGTGGCCACGGGCTAAATCATTTGTCTGGTTTTCAACAATTGACAATTAGTAAATTCACTGTCCGCCCACACAACTCAAGACCTCTTCTTGTTGTGAATTTGCAGTTTGCGTTCGCTAATTGCCTCATCGTAAATGAAGAATGCGGGGCTCCGCATTATAGTCTGTAATTGGTTTCTCGTCGATTCCTCATAGCATCCACTAAGTCGCGCTCAGCCAGCAGGTGAGTAAAAGGGGGCGATGCAACATTTCGTGCGACCAAGAAATCAACAACTGTATCGGATTTCTGAACTCAAGTGTGACAACGCAAAAAATACGAAATGCGGCAGTCACCTACCTGTTGAATCACCAGCTCGAGGCGGAGCAACCCTCCGTCCACTTATGGCATGTCACAACCTGAATTGATTTTGAATGAATGACGGTCACTCACAGTCACTCACTCACTCACAGCGCACTGCCGCTTATAGCAGTCAGCCTGTACTTCGCTGTTGGCTGACTGACTGACTGCCTTGCCGAATTTGGACTTTGTTTGGACTTCGTTTGGACTTTGGATCAACAACGGACGACACAACGAAACACTTCCGCGCACTCACAACACACTGAAGACTGAAGATCCTGGACGTCCAGCTGCGCGCCACACGCCGCACACACCATCACCATCACATCACCATCATCATGCTGTCACCATCACCAATGTCACAACACTAAAGACATACCTGTCATCAATGTCGTCACTGACAAGACACAGTGAAGACGCATCAAAGACATACCAAAGACATAGCACGCAACCAAACAGACACAGCATAACCACAGCACAACAAAGACACAACGAAGGCGCATCAAAGACGCAGCAAAGACGCAGCAAAGACTCACCAAAGACGCAGCAAAGACATACCAAAGACACAGACGCAACCAAACAGACACAACATAACCACAGCACAACAAACACACAACAAGCCACGGCAAAACATTTGTTGGCCTTTGCAAGGGGGCAGCGAGCTGTGCAGCTTGAACAGCACTTCTTTGAAGGCGTGAACAATAAAACACATCGAAATTCTTCGCCGGTGTATTTACAACTGGGTGGCAGTGCCAGCCCCTCCACAGTTGGTGGTCCCAGCAAACCACGTCTTCTAATGGCATCACAACTCATGTGGACGCTGACGGCGCGCACCACGCCGCTTTCTGGGCAAATGATGCGTGCAGCTGCAAGCAAATCAAAGCACCTGCGTGATTTGTTGCCTGCAACGACATCGGCCCGTTCAGCATCGACGGCCAGCGATGTTGATTCAATCCCCACTGAAAAACGCGTTGTCATCATTGGCGGCGGCGTCATAGGCTGCAGTGTGGCTTACAATCTTGGTAAGCTCGGGTGGGGTAAGGACACTCTGCTTCTTGAACAGAACAAGCTTACATCCGGCACAACGTGGCACGCTGCTGGGTTAATTGGCACCGCTCGTGCGACCGAAGCAGAAACCAGTCTCAGTGTTGCAGGTCTGCGCACTGTGAAAAGTATCCACGAGGAGACGGGGCAGTCGACTGGATACAAGCAGTGCGGGTACGGCGTTGGACGTATCGTTGCCGCAAGCCGATTATCCGATCTTAATTTTTGTGTGTTTGCTGTGGCAGCTCCTTGAACGTGGCACGAACGCCTGAACGCATGACGGTGCTTCGGAGGACTGCCGATCGCATTCGTTCCTTCGGTTTGGAGGCGCAGATTGTGGATGCAAAAACTTGCGGAGAATTGTACAACGGGATAATTCGTACAGAGGATCTTGAAGGAGGTTCAAATGGCTCTGGCACAAGTTGTTTTCCGTAAGCATACTCTTACCACCACCTTGTGTGTTGACGAACGTTGCTCCCACGCAGGTATTTGGCTCCCTGAGGATGGTTCCGCCAGTCCAACAGACCTGACGATGGCTTATGCAGCTGGCGCACGGAACTCTGGTGCCAAGCTCGTGGAGAATTGTGGAGTTGACAAGATCAATGTCGTGTTCGATCCACGAACGGGGAGTCGCCGCGCAACAGGCGTCACGCTGCTGACTGGAGAAGTCATTGAGGCAGAGAAAGTCGTGTTGTGCGCAGGTCAATGGAGCAAGCAAGTCGGCGGAATGGCCGGGGCAAACGTCCCACTGCACTCTGCGGAGCACTATTACATCATCACCGAACCAATGGACGGAGTGACCACCGACTTGCCAGTTTTACGAGATGCCGACGCATACATTTATGCCCGTGAGTGGAGTGGAGGTTTGTGCGTGGGTGGGTTTGAGCCCGAAGCCAAGGCGGCGTTTGAGGGGTACAGCGGGGTGCCGCGCGACTTTGCGTTCCAGTTGTTTCCCGACGACTACGACCAGTTCGATATTCTGTATCAAGGAGCGATGGAGCGCATCCCGCAGTTGGAAACTGTCGGTATGTTCAATAAGATCCCGCTGCGCATGAAACTTCGTCGCGACTAATATTGTTCTTCGCGGTACGCACAGGTGTAAACACTTTTTTGAACGGACCTGAAAGCTTCACCAGTGACGCCCACTACCTGCTTGGCGAAACCCCTGATGTGTCCAGTCTCTTTGTTTGTTCTGGCATGAACTCGTCTGGAATTGCAAGCAGTGGCGGTGCGGGCAAAGCAACTGCTGAATGGGTTTGTTGAATTTTCGAAGCTGCAACCACGAACCCATTGACACAACGCTTGCCGCCCCCGTGTAGATCGTCAATGGAGAGCCCACTCAAGATCTTTGGGCAGTGGACATCCGACGACATCACAAGGCGTTCACTTCCAGCCCGCTGTTCTTGCGCGACCGCATTTCGGAAACCTTAGGTCTTCACTATGCAATGCCGTGGCCCAGGAAAGAGGTTCGTGGTCTGCGCGCATCGCCATGCAACCTGCAGGCCAGATTGTACTAAAACGCGTGTCTCGCATCATCATACAAGCTTCATAGCTGCAGAGGAATGCGGCGAAGCCCAATTTACTCCGAGCTCGCCGACGCAGGGGCTGTGTGGGGACAACGATCCGCGTGGGAACGCCCCAGCTACTTTGTTCCACCACCAGCACGGCCCGAGGAATTCGCAGAACCAGGGACATTCGGAATGCCAAAGTACAACTCACTAGTCGCCCAGGAATCGAATTTCTGTCGGAACTCGGTGGCCCTGTTTGACTTGACTTCGTTCAGTAAATATAGCGTGGCCGGCCCCGACGCGCTCGCGGTGATGCAGCGTCTGTGCTGTGCTAATATGGACGTGGAACCTGGATCTATTGTGTACACCGGCATGCTCAACCAGCGAGGTGGGTATGAAGCCGATGTGACAGCGACCCGCTTAAGCGAACGAGAATTCAGCGTTGTGTCGGCAACGGCCCAAGCAACCAAAGATTTGAGTTGGATCCGAGGTACATTCGCTCAGTATGCGTGCAGTCGGCACCTTTGTCAAATTGCTGGACCTTGCTGGCTTTTGGTTTGTGTGTTTAGGTCATATCGACGGATCTGAAGGCTGTGTTGCCACGGACGTCACCAGTGGCTTCTCTGTTCTTGCAGTTATGGGCCCACGCTCGCGCTGCATCCTCGAGGTACCTAAACACTATGTATTCATTCGCTGCAACAGCTACACGGATTTCATTTGATGATATTTGTAGGCTTGTTCGTATTACGACTTCTCGCCGGAAAACTTTGCGTTTGGCCAAGCTCGTGATGTTGACATTGGCCCGGTAATGGTCAACGCTCGCCGCGTGACTTATGTCGGTGAACTTGGTTGGGAGTTGTACATTCCTTCAGAAGCTACGAGTTGCGTGCTCGAAGTACTACAAACGGCGTGTGAAGAAACGCTGGGAGCCTCCCGCGCTGGTCCGTCACGCTGTGTTGATCATGGTGTGAGTTGCTGCTCAAGGGTCCTGTCGTTCATGTGTGGGCATTTTGGGCATTGTCGTGCAGAAGGAAAGTGGGGTTTGGGCGGCTACTATGCCATCGATGCACTGCGGATGGAAAAGGGCTACCGGGCGTGGGGTCACGAACTTGGACCTGATGTTTCTCCGATTGAAGCCGGCCTTGCATTCACAATCGATGGTGACAAAGAGTTCATTGGCAGCGACGCTGTGAGGCGGAAGCAGGTGCGTAACTTTCCGTGGTAACCAGCCGTCTTGTTCATGCGTGATTAGCACATGTGACAATACCATGCATGCTGGTCTGTAAATTGGAAGGAAAAACGGGCAAATGGCGAGTTGTCGGAACGAGTCGTAAGTTCATGCTCAAGCCGACAATCCGTGTGCTAGTAAGAGGAATTGTACGGTCACTGCACACTCTTGCGTTGCTCTGTCGCAGGTTTCCTTCGTTGGGACGGAACCTCCCAACAACAAAAACATCGCCTGGGGCGGCGAACCGATTTTCCTCAACGGTGAAATCGTTGGCCGCGCAACATCGGTAATTTGAAACATGCGATCGAGTATCAACAGCTCGTTGCACCGTTCTTGACAGTGCAACTATCATGTGACACAGGCCGGTCACGGTTTCTCTCTTGATCGGTGTGTTGGATTGGGAATTATACGGCATCCTGATGTGTTTCAGAAAGGATTCCTCACAAAATCTGGTTCATTTGAGCTCGGCGTGGTTCGTAACAGCACTTGTTCGGGGCGAGGACGATAATCTGCCGCACATATTGATTCTGACTGCTATGATGCGCAGGCTGGAGAGCTGATGCCGCTGAAGCTAAGTTTGCGAGCGCCGTGGGACCCCAAGAATGCAAGCGTTCACTCAGTGTGGGAATGATTTGCTCGCGCTTGTCGGCAACGTTGACAACACGAAAAAAACAACGCAAAGTATAGCAAAGAGAAACGGTGCCGAGCGGTGTATAGGTCGACTCGCAACAGGCTGTGTGTAATATGTAACTTGTTATCACATCGGGGCATCGCACTACCGTGGTTGCCTTCCTGGTGGTGGCAACTTAACTTTCCACGTAGGAGATGTCATCCCACGGGTGACGGTACAATCCTTGCTTCAGGCGTTTCTGGTCAAGGAAATGTCCAATGAAACCAATGGAACGTCCCAGCACGAAGAGCCCATTGAGGCAACCGCTGTTGATGACTTCCGTGGCCTCCTCGGGGTCGAACATGCCGCATTCGCGAACCAAGTCGACGAAAGCACAAGCGATAGCTCCATCAACGTTCAAGATGAGGTTGGCTTTCTTCTTGGTGGTCAACTTCTGCACTTCAAGTGCGTAGTCCAGCACCGGGTGTCTCGCAAAGTGCTTCTTGACGTACGCGACCATAATGGTCACGCGCATGTCAGGGTTGGTGACACTCTTGATTTTGTGCCCAATCCCCATAATGAGCTTGCCGCGCTTACGCGTCTTGGCAATGAACTCAGCGGGCGACCATCCCTTGTCGACAGCCTCAGAGAACATCTTGGCGGCCTCGTCAAGAGCACCGCCGAAACGCGGACCGATTGTCAGCAAACCGGAGCACAAGGAAGAAATGAGATCCTTGGCTGCACGAGCGCAAACAATGGTGTTGTGGGCACCGGACACAGCCGGTCCATGATCAGCAGTGACCATCATGATCATTTCAATGAACTTGGTGGCGTAAATGGGCAATCGGCGCCTGAACCACAGAAGCGAAACGACACCACCAACTCCGAGATCCTACAAGATGGCGACGTCAAAGTGAGGCCAGGCAACCAGCGGCGGAGAGGACAGTGTGACTTCAACAAACCTCCTTGAACACTTTGGACACAGGAATGCCGGCGTACAAGAGCTCCTCGCCACGGTCGTCGCAGATCGTTGAGATGAAGTTGGATGGCTTACGGATGAGACCAGACTTCTGTGCGGTAGCGTAGTCAATGGGCATCTTTGGAACTGGGCCCTCGGCTTCAGGGACAATGGTGCCTTCTTTGACGAGCTTGGAGTACAGCGCCTTGAGCAGCGGGCCCATGTCAGCGAAGGACGAGGGAACATATGCTCCAGCAGCGGCGAGCGCCTTGTTCTTGGCGTCTACATGAGAAGCAGTGGCAAAGAGGTGCAGGGGGTGAATACAGTGTACAGTATCAATGCAGGGCACACGGTGAGGGCCTACATACCGGAAGTTTCGAGGTTGCCGCGAGCAAGAGCACCGGCGTGCCCAAACTGAACCTCGTACGGGAACAACTTCGCGCAAGTGCCAATGCACCATGCAATCACAGGCTTTGAGATGCGGCCACTTCGCATGGCAGCCACGACTTCATATTCGTCGATGCCGCCAACTTCGCCGAGAAGCACCAAAATCTTGCAATCTGGGTCGTCGTTGAAGCGCAACAGGTGGTCAATGAAGCGAGTGCCAGGGTAGCGATCGCCGCCAATGGCAACACCCTCAAAAACTCCGTTGGTGTTTTTGCTAATGATCGAGTTGAGCTCGTTGGACATTCCTCCAGACTTGCTGACGTAGCCGACGGATCCAGCGCGATACAGCTTAGATGAGATAATGTTGTCAAGGAAACCTCCGGTGTTACCAATGCGGAACTTGCCTGCAGGAAGTTTGTGCAAAACCAGCACAGTGTCACGCATTTGTTCTATACAAACAGGTAAAACCAAGAAACTAGGTGAACGAACCAGGCTTGATGCCGCCGACAGTTGCCGGGCCAATGATCATTACATCCTTCTTGTTGGCAGTGGTGATGATGTCTCGGGTGTGCACTTCGGGAACACCTTCGGCGATGATAGCGACGCAGCGCCTACAGAGCCAAACATACACACCCCACTTTAATCGAGAATCCCAATGTTCCACGAACTAGGCATTAGAACGTACAGCTGAGGGTGAGACAGTGCCTCCATCGTTGAGGCGTGCACGGAGCGGAAGGACGCAAAGTTGACCATGATGTCAACATCGGGGAATCTGCAAAAGACCGACAGCAAGTGAGTCAAAACGCACAACGATCCACGACAGCGCTTGACTGGCGCGTGCAGGGCGAGTGCCAAGTTGTCGTACTTTGCCAAGGCGTCTTCCATTTTCTGGTACACGGGAATCAACACCTCTTTTGTGCCGAAGTAAAACTTTTGGAAATGGTTGCCGGAAAATGGGAAGACAAAAGCCTGCGGTTGTCGTGGAGAGGACATCAGCAACCGACACCAACAACGACGAAGTGAATGGCAACAGACAATGAGGGACGAACCGCGACGGATGGCGTCTTGCGCTTGCAAATGAAGTCAAAATCGAGCATTCCCTGGCATGCGCGGTGCTGGAGACCGTAAATGATGCAGCGAGTGTTCTCCGTGAAACGGTACGAGTTGCTGCTGCGGGAAGCAGTGTTGCCCTCGGTCGCGCTCAGAACGTGTTCCGTCGCCTCGTCAAGTGGTGCCTGCAAACGATGCGGGTCGATCAATATATGCCAGCACAACCTAACACGCGCGCAGGAAAACAGGGGTTCGCGCAAGCACTCACCAACGCTCCGCGGGGTTTGTTCACGACGCTGTCGAAATCGGCAGTGGTGGCCTTGGCGTTAAGTCCCATCGGCACGATGTCGACGATGTCGGTCTCGGGACCGAAAACTTCCATCGGGATGTTGATCGTCTTGCCGCATTCCTTCATCATGCGAAGGCCCTCTTGGTAGTTGGGGCCGCCGCGTCGGACCCAGATGGCCACGCTGTGGCGCTTGAGCTCCGCGGCGTAGTCTTTCAGAGCATGGACGATGCCCTTGAACGTCGCGGCAATGTCAGTGAAGTTGGCAATGCCACCGCCGATGATAAGAACCTTACCATCCTTGTGGGGCTCGCCCTGGGTCATGAGCTTGAGCACGGTCTTCGCGTATTCGTACGTGAAGGCCTCGCTCGGTGCGCCGGAGTACTCGCCGTAGTTGGCGAGTTCACCACTGAAACCGAGGTCCGAAATCGTGTCAGCGTACACGACGGAGGCACCGCCACCGGCAACCATGGTCCAGATGCGTCCGTGCTTGTTCAAGATCGTCAGCTTCAGCGAAGCGCCAGTCTTGCTGTCCAACTCCTTGATGTAAGCCTCGTCGGGCTCGGGGGCGCGGCCGAACGGAGCCGGGAATGTGACACCGACCCAGCGTTCCTCGCACAGGAAGTGGCCGCACTCGTCGAGTTTCGAGGCCACGTCCAGGGCGCGGCAGGCGCCGTCCTTGACGACGAGCGGGTTCACCTCGATCAGGGTGAAGTGCAGCTCGCGGAAGGTGCGGAACAGGGCCTGCACGAAGGTGGCGACGGGCTCTTTGTCGGCGTCGCTGACCTCGCCGAGGAGTGCAGCCGTGATCTCAGCAATGGTCGGCTTGTGGGAGCTTGGCACTTCGAGGCGCACAGCCTTGGCATCGACGTCTCCGATGTCCACACCGCCGGCATGGTAGAACAAAACGGTGTCGAAGTCGCGGCTGGAGGAAATGCTGACGTACATCTCCTCGGACTGCTCGTGCGGGAAGAACGGCTCGACGAGGAAGTGATCGATGACGCCAGTGACGCCCTCGATGACGACCTCTTTGCTCATGCGTTCCTTGATGAAGGTATACGCAGCGGGCCAATCGGCGTTGAGGAGCAACAGTCCGGCGTTGCCGCGGCGCTTGATGAGCTGATCGGGCTTGACCACCAGCTTGGTCGTCTTCAGCCAGGGGTGAGACTCAGCAATAGTCTCCGCTGACTGCTCCAGCGTGGCCTCGGTGACCTGCAGCAAGCGATCGTCGAAGGAGTGTGCGCCATTTGAAAACTCGGCAAGGTTGTGCACCAAGATCTTTTTGGCATCAAACTCTCTGAGAGACTTTTGTGCCATGGTGAATGGATCGCTCTGTGGCGGGCAGCTCCTTCTGCGGTGTTCAAATCAAGGAATTTAGGATTTGAATCTTTTTGTTGTTGTTGTTCGGGTTTGTTTCGGCGTCGCTTTCTTTGTTTCTGCGATTATGCGCCGGCTGGCTCTTCATTGGCTGCCCTTCCGCAGATGGTCTGTCAGTTTCTTCGTTGCTGCAATGGCTAGTCATGGCCATTCGGAGTCGACTTCCCGCGAAGCACCGCGTTGACGTGCCGTGTCGTGTTGGCAGTCTGGCCACGTAGGTCGGTGGCCTGACCGCGTGGAACACAGTCCTAGTGACCACTCCGCAAGGGTTGCAGATCGCGCGCCAAATGCCCTTCCCAGAGGCATCTCTCCCGCGAACTACCACCCGGCCAGCAGGAGCACTGCACACTACGTGTTGCTCAAACGACTCGCTTAGTTCGCGGGCTTGCACGCACGCACGCACGCACGCCATCGTCGCCGTCGTGGCAGACGTTGGTCTTCCTTTCAGTAAGCCCGCGACGTGGCTCGCGTTGGTTCGGCTCACCACCGGGCTCGAATTTCACCACAAAAGCGGCGACCATGAACACACATGCGCGCGTCCACCAACCCCTATGGATGGATGTGTCCACCAACCGCGTGGTGGTGCTGCTGGGGCAGGGAGGGAACTTTAAGCGTGTGCAGCAGCAACTGTCCGCAACTCCGTACTGCAACTCCTTCCTTCATTCCGTCCGACCACAACGACCACCACAACGCCGCCGCCAACAACAACAACAACACCGATTCCAACTGCAACTGCAACCTCAACGAACTCTGCGACGCTGCGACGCTACGACACTACGACACTACGACACTACGACACTACGACGCTGCGCTCCCCAACAACAACAACAACAACAACAACAACCACCACCACCACCACGAATCCAAACAAACACAAACAAACAACAACGAACAACGACCGAACCGACTGACAGAAACCACCAACACATCGATCGATCGATCACCGACGGTCAGTCGTCAGTCAGCAACTGCGGCTGGCTGACCGACCACCGACCGACCGACCGACCGACCGCTGCACTGGCCACTCACTCACCCACTCACTCACTGGCCACTCACTCATCTCAGCAACAACCGACTGATTAAAGTGCACTGTGAGTGAACGAGTGAGGGATACGGAAACTCACCCAACAACCAACAGTGAGTGGGATGGTGCGCTGCTGCAGCTACTGCAGCTACTGTACTGTGAAACGACACAGTTCCGTGACGCTGAGTATCAAATAATTCGACGGAGTGGGTGGCTGGCGGGAGTGAGTGGGGGAGGCTTTCAGTTTTCAGTGCGGCGGTTGCACCCACACCCACCCACAGCCGACACGCAGATGAGCTAGCGAGCGACTTACCGTAAATTGACTTACCGTACTGCACCGTACGCTCGCTGCCGCTCACTCCCTCATTCACTCATTGCATGTACAATTTTAACGTTCATCGGTATTCTTACTATACGATACTAACTTTAGCTTTTCATTAACTGCACAACGGTGCATCTAAACACAATATTACCATGCTCCCTGAACCTTTCTTCAACCTTACAACCTTCAAGATCTTCTCCCTAACTAAGGTTCCGTAGAACGCACTCCGGTCGCTTCGTCGACATGTACCCTTAATCCGCGTTGTTCCGCGTTGCTTCCTTGCCTTCCCGCAGTCTGACTGACTGACTGACTGAGTGGCCGCCGGTCGGTCGGTCGGTCGCCGGCCGCCACTTATTACTGGACCCAAGTCGTCACCATTCAATGTATTCCTACGTAAGGATATACTGCGGACCGAGGTATACAGCAGTTAAAAGCGTGATACGGGGAGATGGACATATCTACAAATGGGAATGTGTGGATACATGGAGGATACCAAGGGGAAAGGGAGGGAGGGAGGGAGGGAGGTCATTCGTTCGACGATCGTCACTGTGAGTGAGTGAGTGAGTGAGTGGGCGGCATCTGCATCATGCCACTCACTCACAGTCACTCACAGTCACTCACTCACTGTCAGCCGCTGATCACCGCTGACGACAACGCTGGCTGTTTGTCGTCTGTACTCTGTACTGAAAGTACCGCACTATAAGGATTCATCACTTTTCACTTTCACTATTATGCCTGGTTAAGTTGTTCATTGTTTATCAAGGTTTGTATAGAACTAGTACAAATACAGACGTCGTACTGGAAGTATTGCCATTTGTTGGATTTTACAATGTCGGTAAATGTAAGGATTATCAGTGACGAATGCAACTCTGCGGAAATCCCATTTGCTCAGTACACGGTACAAATGAAACTACATTTAATGCATGCACTGTACTGTGCGCAAACGAAAGGTCGAAAGATGTCAGCTGACAGTCAGCGACGGCGAGTGAGTGAGTGAGTGAGCGGCAGTGAGTGAGCGGCAGTGAGTGAGTGAGTGAGTGAGCGGCAGTGAGTGAGTGAGTGAGTGAGTGAGTGAGTGAGTGAGTGAGTGAGTTGGGCGCCAACTAAGTGAGTGAGTGGCAGTGAGTGAGTGAGTGAGTGACTGCTGTGCTGTGGATACGCTGCAGTCCCGCTGCGCTGATGATGTGAGTGGGTGGATTGACTGTG
>ENA-OWNT01003196-OWNT01003196.1-seawater-metagenome-genome-assembly--contig:-NODE-3196-length-15762-cov-16.951419_pt1 | contig 15762 bp, 11 predicted proteins | sample MGYA00238136_ERZ651165 | MGnify/ENA primary metagenome ERZ651165 (study PRJEB26861, sample SAMN08777766) | seawater metagenome | isolation source: coastal seawater | place: USA: Florida | collected...
GCGAACGGGCCGAAGTTGGTCTTGTACGGCATGGCCTTGGCGGTCAGTGCCATGGTCAGGTTGGTGCGGCCGTGGTAAGCGTGGTCGAAGGCGACGACGGCGTCCCGGCCGGTGGCCAGGCGGGCCACCTTGATGGCGTTTTCGACAGCCTCGGCGCCGGAGTTGAAGAGCACGGTGCGCTTTTCGTGATCGCCCGGGGTGAGGCGGTTCAGCTGCTCGGCGACGGCCACGTAGCCCTCGTAGGGCGTGACCATGAAGCACGTGTGGGTGAAGTGCTCCACGGCTTCCTTCACGGCGCCGACGACGGCGGGGTCCGAGGCGCCGACGCTCGTCACGGCGATGCCGGAGCCGAGGTCGATGAAGGAGTTGCCGTCGACGTCGTGGATGATGCCGCCGTCTGCGTCGGCCACGAACACCGGGACGCTGGACGCGACACCGGCGGCGACGACCGCCTTGCGGCGCTCGGTCAGGGCGACGGACTTGGGGCCGGGAAAGTCGGCCTGGACGCGGCGTTTCTGCTCGAGCCGGTAGGTGATGTCATGCGCGGTGGTGGTCATGGGAAAGCCTTTCTAAGCGTGCGGGTCAAGCGCGCGAGTTATGCGTCAGGTTGAGTGGTGCGGCTGCGTTATGCGACAGCGTCATGCATCCAATGCAGACATGACGTGCTTGATGCGGGTGTAATCCTCTACGCCGTACATGGACAGGTCCTTGCCGTAGCCGGACTGCTTGAAGCCTCCGTGCGGCATTTCGGCGGTCAGAAGAATGTGGGTGTTGATCCAGACAGCGCCGAAGTCGAGGTCCCGGCTGAGGCGCATCGCGGTGCCGTGGTTCGTCGTCCAGACGCTGGAGGCCAGGGCGTAGTCCACGTCGTTAGCCAACTCAACGGCCTCTTCCTCGGTGCTGAACTTCTGCACCGTGATGACCGGGCCGAACGTTTCCTTCTGGACGATGTCGTCGCTCTGCTTGGCGCCGGTGACGATGGTGGGCTCGAAGAAGAATCCCTTCTCCCCCGCGCGGTGGCCGCCGGTCACGATCTTGCAGTTCTCCGGCAGGTGCTCAACGACTGACGTGACCGCATTGAAGTGGTTGACGTTGTTCAGCGGGCCGAAGTAGTTGTCTTCATCGTTCTGCGAGCCCGTGCGCAGGGTCTGGGTGTGCTCGACCATGGCGGCGACGACGTCGTCGTGGACCGAATCCTGGACCAGGACACGGGTGATCGCCGTGCAGTCCTGGCCGGCGTTGAAGAAGGCGAACTCGGCGATGGCCGCGGCGCTCTTCTTGAGGTCGGCGTCGGCGAACACAATGGCGGGGGCCTTGCCGCCGAGCTCCAGGTGGGCGCGCTTGAGTCCCTTGGCCGCGCCCGAGGCGACGGCGATGCCGGCGCGGACGGAACCGGTGATGGAGACCAGGCCGGGGACCTTGTGCTCCACCATCATGGCGCCGGTCTCCCCGGTGCCCAGGACAACGTTCAGCACGCCGGCCGGGAAGATTTCGCCGGCAAGACGGGCCAGCACCAGGGTGGATTCGGGGGTGGTGTCCGAGGGCTTGAGGACCACGGTGTTGCCGGCGGCCAGGGCAGGCCCGATCTTCCAGATGGCCATGAGGAACGGGTAGTTCCACGGGGCAACCTGAGCGACGACGCCGATCGGTTCCCGCCGCACGTAGGAAGTGTGGCCTTCGAAGTACTCGCCGGCGGACTTGCCTTCCATGATGCGGGCGGCGCCTGCGAAGAAGCGCAGCTGGTCGGCGCCTGCGGCCACTTCCTCGGAGGCAATCAGGGAGCGGACCTGGCCGGTGTTGCGGTGCTGGGCTTCGACGAGTTCGTCGCTGTTGGCCTCGACGGCATCCGCGAGCTTGAGCAGCATGAGCTGGCGCTGCCCGGGCGTGGTGTGCTTCCAGGTCTTGAAGGCGTTCTTGGCAGCCGTCATGGCGGCGTCGACGTCGGCCTGCACCGAGATCGGCGCCTGTGCCACCACGTCGCCGTTAGTCGGGTTCACAATGGGCAGCAACCCTGTGCCGGCGGGGGTGACAAACTCGCCGTTGATGAAGTTCTGCAAGGTTTGAACCACGGTGTACAACCTCTTTCTTACTGCCAAGGACGGATGTGTTACTGGTCACGAGCCTATGCCAGCGGGGCAAGCCAGGGAATAGGCACCTGCACACCATGCCCGCGAAGCTTTAGTGCGCTTGACCAGCGCCCGGCTATCCTGAGTCCATGGCAATTTCACTCGCCGCACTGCTGGGAGTTCCCTCCCTCCATCTCACCAAGGCCGGCCTCGCCGAAACCACCTGGCACCAGGACATTGTCTGGGTGGCCGTCACCGAACAGGAGGATCCGCAGCGGTTCCTCAACGGCGGCGAACTGATCCTCACCACAGGCATGCGGCTCAAGAGCGCCGCCGAGCAGCGCCGCTTCGTGCGCCAGGTCCAGCGGGCAGGCGCAGTGGGCATCGGCTTCGGGGTCGGCCTGACGCACGACGCCGTGCCGCCGGCCCTGATCGCCGAGGCGAACCGATGGGGGCTGCCGGTGGTGGAGGTTCCCTACGAAACGCCCTTCATCGCGATCGGCAAGCTCGTGGCCGACGCCCAGTCCGCGGACCACCTGGTCAAGCTCGAACGGCTCATCGCCGGGCACCAGATCCTGGCCAGGGCCTTGCTGACCGGCGGCGGCCTCGCCGAGCTCCTGAAACATCTGGGGTCGATGCTGCGGACCGAGATCGTCCTTACCCAGTTCACGGCACAGCTGTTCAACAGCGTGCCCGGCCATCCGTCACCCACGGCCGAAGGCTGGGCCTCCTACCCCATCCCCACGGGCCGCCGCGACGCCTGCACGCTGTGGGTGAAGCAGCCGTTCGAGGACTCGGGGATCGTGGGCTACGCCCAGAACCTCATCAGCGTCGAACTCAACAACATGGTCAAACAGCGCCAGGCCCAGCGGGCGCTGGCCGGCCAGGTCCTCGAGGACGTCATCCACGGGACGCTGGAGACTTCCGAGGCCACCCGGCGCCTCGCCGGCGTCGGCATCAACAGCACCCGCAAGAACGTGGTCCTGCTCGCCGAATCGGCGGCCCACCACAAACAGCTCGTGAGTTCCTCCCTGCCCCAGCCGCTGGAGGCGGCGGTCAGCGCCGTCGTCGGGAAGGACCTGGTAGTGGTGATGCCCGACGACGGCAGCGGCGCCAGCGCCCTCGCCCGCAGCCTCAGCGACCACCTGGCCGAGGCCGGAATCCATGCCACCATCGGCATCGGCGGGGCCTACACCAAGCCGAACGGGCTGCGCTGGAGCTACTTCGAGGCCCGGGACGCGGCCAGCCACGGCCTGCCGGTCAACGAGCCCGAGCGGCTGAGCCTGACCTCGCTGCTGCTGGCCAGCGAGGACGTTCCGCTGGCCGACATGGCCAACGAATCGCTCAACCCCCTGCGGACCTTCGACGCAGCGCACGGCGCCGAACTCATGACCACCCTGGAGAGCTACCTCAGCAACAACGGCTCGGTGGCGGCCGTCGCCGAAGACCTGACCCTGCACCGCAACACGGTCCGCTACCGGCTGGCCCAAATCACCGAGCTCACCGGCTATGACCCCGCCCAGACGCAGGACCGGGTGCAGCTCTGGCTCGCCCTGGCGGTGCAGCGGCTCAACGCCCGGCACCCGCGCTGACAACCCAAGCAACGCGGGGTCACTTAGCGCCCATTCCGGGCCGCACAATGGGCGCTAAGTGACCCCGTGTTGCTGTTCTGCGGGTCGCCTGGGGCGGAGATATTCGCCACTAAAGGCTGAGACTCAAACATCAAACGTCTAACCTTTAGATATGGCTAGCAGCACGGCGGTTTCCGCCCTTCCCCAGACAGCTCCACCCGGCGCGAGCCGCCCCCGGGGCGTGGTGGTGGCCGGCGTCGTGGCGCTTGTGCTGATCGGGCTGAACCTGCGCGCCGGCATCACCGGATCCGCCGCGCTTTTCCACGACCTGCAGGCTGTCCTGGGTTACGGCCCGCTGATCGCAGCCCTGCTCCCCTCGATCCCCACCCTGTGTTTCGCGGTGGCCGGAGCAGCCACATCCTGGCTGACCCGGCAGTTGGGACTGGAAAAAGCCATCCTGCTCTCCCTCGTGATGCTCGCCGCGGGGCTTCTGCTCCGGGGAATTCCCTCCACCGGAATGCTGCTCGCGGGAACCGTGGCCGGGATGTCCGGGCTGGCCATCTGCAACGTGGCCATGCCCTCCTTCATCAGGGTCCACTTCGCGGACCGCACGTCCCTGATGACCGCCATCTACACGTTGACCATGACCACCGGCGCCACCGTCACCGCCGTGCTGATCGTGCCGGTGGCACAAGCCCTTGGCTCGCCGTCCGCGGGAGTGGGGGCAATCGGCATCCTGGCGCTGTCCGCCTGCCTCGGCTTCCTGCCGATCGCGGTGCATGCCCACCGCAACGCATCCGCCGGCAAGGCGGCCCGGGTTTCCCCGTGGCCCCTGCTGCGGACCCGCACCGGCGCGATGATCACGCTGGGCTTCACGGTGCAGGCGCTCCTGGCCTACGCCGTCCTCAGCTGGTTCCCCTACATGCTGGCCACCACGGGGCTCTCGGCGTCCGAAAGCGGGCTGATGTTCGGGCTCATGCAGCTCGTCTCCGTCCCCGCCGGCATGGTGCTGGTGGCCATCGGCTCACGCCCCCGGATGCTTCGGACCGCGTTCTATCTGGCCACCGTGACCATGGCCCTGGGCGTCCTCTCGATGCTGGTCGTCCCGACGGCCTGGGCTCCGTTGACCGCGGTGCTGCTGGGATTCGGGCTCGGGATCTTTCCGCTGGTCATGGTGATGATCAGCCGCAGCGGCCGCACCACGGCCGAGACCACCGCACTTTCCACCGTGGCCCAGTCCGCAGGCTACCTGCTGGCGACCCTCGGGCCGTTCGGCATGGGCCTGCTGCACAGCGCCACCAACTCCTGGACGCTGCCACTTACCCTCCTGCTGGCAGTGGCCCTCGGCCAGATCGCCGTGGGCCATCTCCTGACGGCCAAACCCAAAGAGCAGCGCCCCGAAGAACAGCGCCCCACGGAGCCGCGCCCCACGGAACGGCGGCCGGCAGCACAGCGGCCCGCCGCGCCGCAGTCCACTCCGCACTCCCTGGAAGGAGCACGGCGATGACACTCACCGCCTCGCACCGGCCCCCGCTCGCGGAGGAAATCACTGCCAAGCTTCGGGCGCTGATCCACTCGGGTGAGTGGCCGCTGCAGCAGCGCATTCCGGCCGAACCTGAGCTGATGGCCGCGTTCGGCGTCTCCCGCGGCACGCTGCGCGAGGCTGTCAAGGCGCTCGCCCACAGCGGCATGCTCGAAGTCCGCCGCGGTGACGGCACGTACGTCAGGGCCACCAGCGAGATCGCCGGCGCCACACAGCGGATGTACGAGGACCACTCCCAGGAGCACATTCTCGAGGTCCGTGTCGGGCTGGACACCCAGGCTGCCCGGCTTGCCGCCCGTCATGCCACGGACGACGACGTCACCGCCCTGCGCGAACTGCTCACCGCACGCCGCGTCGCCTGGCTGGCCGAAGACTACCCCGTGTGGGCCCGCGCCGACTGGGACTTCCATGTGCGCGTGGCTCAGGCGTCCGCCAACCCGCTGCTGCATGAGCTGTATGTCAGTTTCGGCGTCGTTTTCCACAATGATCTGCTCCGGCAGCAGCGGCGCGGAGGATTCAACGGCCTGCCGCTTGAGGGCCACGACGAACTGGTGGAGGCGATCGCCGCCCGCGACGAGGCGGCCGCCGTCGAAAGCGTCACCCGGAACCTGAATTCCTGCGCTGAGTGGCTCCGGGAGTAATCTCCTAGGGTTTTTCCAAGGTGGCCGGAAGATGCTCGGTCTCAGTGGCGTCCGCCATCGGTGCACGGCCTCGCGGCCCGTCTCGCGGCGACCGTGCGGATTGCCACCATCGGCCCTCATCCGGCCGGGTTCAGACGGCCGGCCCCTGCGCCCAGCAGCAGGGGCCGGCTCCGCACTGCGCCTCACCCCCTCCGCACGGCACCTCAGCCGGCTTCACTGCACCTCAATAGGGTCTTAGTGCCGTAGACCGGGCTCCGACCTCGGTCGACACTGAGAGTGGTAGGACGCTATACGAGGGTGCCCGCGACAAGGGTGCCTGCATTTCAGCCCCGGACCCGGGACCAAAGTGCCGGCCTCATCGAATGACAGTCTCGTCCGGTGCCCCAGTGCTGTGATTTGCCCCAGCAAGTACGCCGCCAGGAGGTCGAGAGTGGGCAAGAAGAAGAAAAAGAACAAGCGCGCCGAAGGTCAGGACGATCAGTCCAGGATAAAGATGCGCCGCAAGGACTACGAGGCCGAGATGGCCGTCCTCCAGGGCGAGCTGGTCGCCCTGCAGGAGTGGGTAAAGTCCACCGGAGCCAAGATCTGCATCGTGTTCGAGGGCCGCGACACGGCAGGCAAGGGCGGCACCATCAAGCGCATTGTCGAGCGGGTGAGCCCCCGCGTGTTCCGGGTGGTGGCGCTCCCCACCCCGACGGAGCGGGAGAAGTCCCAGATGTATCTCCAGCGCTACATGTCGCACTTCCCGGCAGCTGGCGAAGTGGTCATCTTCGACCGCAGCTGGTACAACCGTGCCGGCGTCGAGCGCGTGATGGGCTTCTGCACACCGGAGCAGACCGAGAGGTTCCTCAACATGACCCCCATGGTTGAGAAGGCCATGGTCGACTCCGGAATCATCCTGCTCAAGTACTGGCTCGAGGTCAGCGCGGACGAGCAGACCCGGCGGCTCGAGAGCCGCATGGACGATCCTCGCAAGACCTGGAAATTGTCTCCGATGGATCTGTTGTCTTACAGCAGGTGGTACGACTATTCGCGGGCCAGGGACGCCATGTTCGAAGCGACCGACACAGCTTGGGCGCCGTGGTACGTCGCGCACAACGACGTCAAGAAGCGCGGCCGGCTCAACATCATCAGCCATATTCTCAGCCAGGTTCCCTACGATCCGTTCCCGGGGCTCGACGTCGAGCTTCCGAAGCGCCAGAAGGCCGGCGACTACAGCGAGCCTGCCCTGGTCGTGCGGCACATCCCGACCCCGTTCTAAACAGCGCCCCGCGATGAGGAGGAAGTCATGACCGACAATCCCGGAGCAGCGGCAGATGTGGCCGCGACCGAAGCGGACGCGACCTGGTACGCGCTGGCCCCCGCCGAGGTGGCAGCCGAGCTGAGGGTGGACCCGGCCAGCGGATTGAGCACAGCCGAGGCGCAGCAGAGGCTGCAGGAATACGGCCCGAACGCCCTGGCCGCCGCGAAGCAGGAGCCGGTCTGGAAACGGTTCTTCAAGCATTACGCGGACTACATGCAGATTGTGCTCGTGGTCGCCGCACTGGTCAGCCTGTTGATCGCGGAATACGGGACCGCCATTGGGCTCGCCCTGCTGACGCTGTTCAACGCGTGGCTGGGGTACCACCAGGAGGGCAAGGCCGAAGAAGCCGCCGCTTCCCTGGGGCAGATGATGAAGGCCATGGCCAAGGTCCGCCGCGACGGAGACGTTGTGGAGCTCCCCGCCGAACAGATTGTGCCCGGGGACATCGTGGTGGTCGATGCCGGCGACCGTGTCCCCGCCGACGGCCGGGTCATCCTGGCGGCAACCTTGCAGGTCGAGGAGGGCGCCCTGACCGGCGAGAGCGTCGCCGTCGAGAAGGACACCGCGGCCATCAGCCGGCACGACGTCGGCATCGGGGACCGCCTGAACATGGCGTTCATGAACACCAACGTGACCCGGGGCCACGGCGAGATCCTTGTCACCACCACCGGTATGGGGTCGGAGGTGGGCCACATCGCCAACATGCTCTCCGGACAGAAGGTGGAGAAGACCCCGCTCACCAAGCAGGTGGACCGGCTCACCATCTTCATCATCATCGCGGCCCTCTTCGCTTTCGTCGCAATCGTCGTGATGGGCCTGGCCTCGGGCGAGTCCTTCGCGGTGCTCTTCGGTATCGGTGTGGCGCTGGCGGTCGGCTCGATCCCGGATGCTCTGCCCGCCGTCGTCACCACCATCCTGTCCGTCGGATCGGTCAATATGGCCAAGAAGAACGCCATCATGAAGGTCCTCCCGGCGGTCGAGACACTGGGCTCCACTTCGGCCATCAATTCTGACAAGACGGGCACCCTGACCCTGAACCAGATGACGGTGCGTGAGATCACCACCGTCCAGCACCATTACACCGTGAGCGGCGAGGGCTACAGCTTCGACGGCCAGGTCCAGCGGACCACCGGCGACGCCGAGCGGGACCTGGACTACGTGATGTTCTCGTGTGCCCTGTGCAACGACTCCGACGTCAACGACGGCGAAGTGGTCGGGGACCCCACCGAGGCAGCACTGTACGTGCTGGCGCAGAAGGGCGGTGTGGACGTCAAGGAGTTCCGCCGGAACAACCCGCGGGTGGCTTCAGTACCTTTCGACTCGGACTACAAGTTCATGGCCACGTTCCACCGGATGCCGGGCGCCGACGGCAGGCCCGTGATCCGGGCGTACGTGAAGGGCGCGCCCGATGTCCTCCTCGGCAGGTCATCGTTTGCCCGGATGCCGGGCGGCCGGGCCGAGGCCCTCACCGAGGAGATGCGCGGGAGAGTTCTCGCCGAGAACGATCGCATCGCCGGCCAGGGCCGGCGGGTGCTGGCCTTGGCGCAGCGCGAATTCGACCCGGCGACCTTCCAGCCCTCGGGAGACCTCATGGCGCTCATGCAGGATCTCGAGATTTCGGCGTTGATCGGCGAGGTGGACCCGCCGCGCGCTGAGGCCGTAGCCGCCATCGCCAAGGCGAAGCACGCCGGCATCCGGGTCCGGATGATCACCGGCGACCACGCCGTCACCGCGGCGGCAATCGCCGACGAGCTGGGCATCAGGGGCCGCGCGGTCACCGGTGCCGAGTTCGCCGCAATGAGCGACTTCGAGGCCGACAGCCAGGTCGACGGGATTGGCGTGATCGCCCGGGTGGCGCCCGAGCACAAGGTCAGGCTGGTTGAGGTGCTCAAGCGAAAGGGCCACGTCGTCGCGATGACCGGCGACGGCGTCAACGACGCACCGGCCATCGCCGCGGCGGACATCGGCATCGCGATGGGAATCACGGGCACCGACGTCGCCAAGGGAGCGGCCAAGATGATCCTGGCCGACGACAACTTCGCCACGATCGTGACCGCGGTCGAGCAGGGCAGGCTGGTCTATGACAACCTGCAGAAGTTCATCCGGATCCAGGTCGCCAACCTGTTCATGTTCATCCTGGCCTTCATCGGCTCGTCGGCGTTCGCGATCGCCGGCACGGCGCTGCTCAGCCCGGCGCAGGTGCTGTGGATCCACATGGCGATCGTGGCCCCCATCGGCGCTGTGATGGGCCTGGACCTCGCGACGCCGGGCATCATGGACCGCAAGCCGCGGCCGTTCAATCAGCCGATCATCGTCCGGTCGATGATGGTGCGCCTGTTCGTCGTCGGACTCTTCATGGCGGCCGCTACCCTGGTCATCGTGCAGATCGGCAAGACCACGTACGGCTCACTCGAGATCGGCCAGAGCATGGCCATCGTTGGCCTGGGGCTGATGAACATCACCGTCGCCCTCAACCTGCGTTTCCCCGAGGAGAGCGCTTTCGGGCCCTCCACGGTGTCCAACCCGAAGCTGCTCTGGGCGTTCGCCTGGGCCGTCGTGGGTTCGATGATGATCACCCAGATTCGGGTGCTCCAGGACTTGTTCGGCACCGTCCCGCTCACCGGTCAGCAGTGGGTGGTCTGCGTGGTGCCGGCCGTGTTGCTGCTGCTCCTCGGCGAGTTGTTCAAGCTGATCCTGCGGGCCCGGCACCCGAAGGAACAGGCCAAGGTCCTGGCTCCTGCCGTTCCTGCGTGAGCGCGTCTGCGTGAGCGCGTCCTGCAACTGCTGAGGGCCGGAACAAGATGTTCCGGCCCTCAGGGGTTTGTGGCAGTTGCGGAGTGCAGGTGCTAGTGGATGAGACCCTTCAGGACATTTTTCGGCCGCTGCATTTCGCCGTGCTTGGCGCCGAGAACGATCACCCAGCCAGCGAACACGGGGATGGCCCACTGCAGGATCTTCAACTGCTGCTGCGCTGCCCGGAGTTCCGTTGAGGCGTCCGGTTTCGGCTCGGTGGCGCCCTTTGCACCCTCCGCGGCCAGCTTTTCAACCTTGGCTCCCTGCATGCCGGCGTACAGGGTGACGGCCGCACCGGCAAGCGTGACGACGGATTTGTAGACGCTCAGGCGCGTGACGCCGTCTTGCGTGGCCATCCGTCCCTTGTTCTCGCGGAGGATGGCGAGCCCGGAAAGGAAGTGGGCACCGAAGGCTGCCGCTTGATATGGCGCCCATTTCTTCCAGCCCAGACTGGACAGCCGGGTCCGTTCCGCCGGGTCCTTGGCTTCCGCCGTGGCGCCGTTGAGCCCAATGGCACCCATCAGCGAACCGCCGAACCAGGCGGCTGCCGTAAGGTCATGAATGGATCGGGCAACAAGATTTCCTGCCATGTTGAGCTTCCTATCGTCTGTCTTCGAATCCGGAATCGCGGAGGCGCCGCGGCCGCCACCAACGGCAGCGCCACGAGCGCCGCAGCGCCTCGGCTATGGTAAGCATACTTATCACCCCTGTGACAGTCCCCATGGTTGCCATGCCGCCGCGGGTAGAATCGGCTCCGTGGGCAGGGAGCCTGTGGGCACAACACCGTTTCACCGGAGCAGACGAGGCTTAGCAGCACCGACATGGCAGCAGAAGAGTCCGGAATGGAAGCCGCCCTGGGCGACGTCGCCGATGCCGCCGAGGCGGCGTCGAACAGCACAGTACTCGACGTCGTCGCACGGTCGGGTTTTGCCGTGATGGCGCTGCTGCATGTGGTCATCGGGGTCATCGCCGTCGCCCTGGTCCTGGGTGCACCCGGCCAGGCCGAGCCCACCGGCGCCATCGAACAACTCGCCGCAAACCCTTGGGGTCCTGCCGTGATGTGGGCGGGCTGCATCGCCTGCGCCGGGCTCGCGCTCTGGCAGCTGAGCGAAGCGACCCTGCGCGCCCGCCACCTGCCGCGCGGCGAACAGCTGGGGAAACTCGTTTCATCCGGCTTCCTCGCGATTGCCTACGGAAGCGTCGGGCTGAGCTTCGCCGGCTTCGCGCTCGGCCAGCCCGGTGACTCAGGCGACTCAACGCGGGACTTCAGTGCCACGGTCGTACACGGCCCCTTCGGCGTGCCGGTCCTGATCGGTCTCGGCCTGACCATCGTGGGGATCGGCGCGTACTTCATCGTCAAGGGCGTCGGGAAGAAGTTCAAGGAGGAACTGCACCGTTTCGAGGGGACCCGCCGCGGCAAGCTGATCAGCGCGCTCGGGGTCTCCGGCCACGTCGCGAAAGGGCTGGCGCTGATCCTGACGGGGCTGTTGTTCGTGATCGCCGCGGCGACGAACGACCCCGATTCCTCCACCGGCTTGGACGGCAGCCTCAAGGCGCTCCTGGTGCACCCGTTCGGCCCGTACCTGCTCCTGGCGATCGGGACGGGCTTCATTGCCTACGGCGGGTTCGCGCTGGTGCGCGCCCGCTTCGGACGGATGTAGCCAAACGTCGCGGTTCCGGGTTCCTTGTTGGCGGGCACCCGCGGGGCTATCGTGGAGCTACTCTACGGGCCGGGCTGGGTCGGCCACCGGTGGCAGGTCTCGCAGAGGTATGCCATGAGTTACATTCCGGTCAGCAGACGCACCATCAGACGGCACCGTGAATCGGAGCGGTCCACGCGGCGCCTCGTGTTTGCGCTGTCCGCTGCCGCCGGCGCCGCCTGGCTGCTGTCCGTCACGTTGTCCACCGCAGTGCATGTCGACACCTTTGTCCACAACATCGCCGTCGTGATGCACGTGCTGTTCCTCGTGGTGGCCTTCGGCGCCATCATCCTGGTGGACTGGCACGGCTTCCTGTGGCTCCTCGGCAGACGCGAACTGGCCGAAATCATCCGGCTCGACGGGGCAGCCACACCGCTGATCTGGGGCGGACTGGCCGGCCTGCTGGCCACCGGCGTGTTCTTGACCCCGCACCTGAACAACCCGATGACAGACGTCAAGCTCGCCGCCGTCCTGGTGCTCAGCTTGAACGGAATCCTGCTCATCCCGCTCATGCGGCGGCTGGCCCGTCTGCCGTCCGATTCCTCCTTCACGGACCTGCCCGTCGGCCAGCGGGTACACATGATGTCGGGCCTGGTGATCTCCCAGCTGTGCTGGTGGACGGCGATCATCATCGGGTTCATCAACGGACAGTTCTAACGAAGCCGCCGGCCGCGCCCTGGCCGGGCTGTGTTTTAGCAGCCTGCGTCGTAGCCGGCAGGGCGACCACAGCGCCTTCCTGGTACAACAGGGCCCGGACCTCGGATTCGGCGGAATCCAGCCGCTTGGGGTCAATCGTCTCCCCGGCGGCGAAATGGTCCAGCAGGCGGGGGTCCACGTAGCTTTTCCGGGCGATCGACGGCGTGTTGCCCAGCACCGCGGACGCATCGACCATGGCCCGGCTCAGCGCCCGTTTGCGGGCGGCCGCCTTCGTCTGGGGCCCGCTCCGGGCCAGACTGACGGCCGCCGCCACCGTTCCCCGCAGGGTGCGGAAGTCCTTGGCGGTGAAGTCCTCCCCCGTGCGCTCCTTGACGTATTCGTTGATCTCCGGGCTGGACACCGGGTGCCAGTTCCTGCCGTCCTTGTAGGCCAGGAGCCGGGCGTTGCCGCCGCGCCGCTTGAGCTGGCGCACGACGGCGGCGAGGTCGGCGTCGTCAATCCGTGATTCCCAGGTCTTGCCGCTCTTGGCCGGGAAACTGAGCCTCAGCTCGTCCCGGCGCACGCGGACATGGGCGCACAGCAGGGTGGCGAGGCCGTGGCTGCCGTTCTCATTGGTGTACCGCTCGGAGCCGACCCGGAGCGAGCCGCTGTCCAGCATCCGGAACGCGGCCGCCAGGACGCGCTCCCGGGTGAGTCCCTCGGCGCGAAGGTCAAGGGTCACAAGGCGGCGTGCGGTGGGGAGCGTTTCGGCGAGCTGGAGGGCACGGTCGAACTTGAGCCGGTCCTTTTTCTCGCGCCAGCCCGGGTGGTAGATGTACTGCCGGCGGCCGACGGCGTCCAGCCCCGTGGCCTGGATGTGGCCGTTGTCGTACGGGGCAATCCAGACATCCGTCCAGGCGGGCGGAATACCGATGTGCTCCAGCCGCTCCCGGACGGGACCGGGCGGCAGCGTGGACCCATCCAGGTCCTTGTAGCTGAAACCGGTCCCGGCGGGGACCCTGCGGTACCCGCGGCCGGACGCGTTGCTGTGGCGGAGCCTCATTGGCCGGCCCTGGGCGGAACGTACTCATCCATGACGGTAAGCCTACTGACTACCGCAGGGTTCCACTCACAGCAAACAACGCGGGGTCACCTCGCGCCCATGATCCCGCCCCGGCGGGGATGGGCGGGAAGTGACCCCGCGTTGCTCTGTGCGTGGAGGCTAGACCTCCGCGGCAACTCCGCCGCGGGAGATCTCCACCATCTCTTCGCGCGGGACCACCTTGATGCGTTCACGGGTGACCTCGACGCCGTGCGATACGCCGGCCGCCGTCGCCGACTCGCCGAGGCCACGTTCGTGGGCGTCGAGGGCCAGCCAGCCTTCCCAGCTCGTGTACTGGATGCCGCGGCTCTCCAGGAGTTCGACGATCTTTTCCGGTGCCGGCGCCGCGGCGAGCGGCAGGTTTTCGCGGTCCTCGAGCAGGTAGGTCACGGTTTCGAGGGCGTCGCCCTTGGTGTGGCCGATCAGTCCCACCGGTCCGCGCTTGATCCAGCCGGTCGCGTAGATCCCCGGAACGTGGGTGCCGGCGGCATCCAGGACGCGTCCGCCGTCGTTCGGGACAACGCCCTTGCTGTGGTCGAACTCGACCTCGGGCAGGGCGGAGCCGAAGTAGCCGATGGCGCGGTACACGGCCTGGACCGGGTAGTCGACAAACTCGCCGGTGCCGCGGGCGTTGCCGGTGCCGTCCAGTTCGGTGCGCTCGAACTTGATGCCTGCGACGCGGCCGGGGGTCTCGGCGCCGTCGTACACCTCCACCGGGCTGTGCAGGAAGTGCAGGTGCAGCCGGCGGGAGGCCTTGAGTTCGGAGAGGTCCTCGGGCTGTTCGGCGATCCAGTTGGTGAGCGTGCCCACCATGGTCTTGGTCTGGTTGTTGCTCTGGATCTGCCGGTCGGATTCGGCGTCGAACTCGAAGTCCTCGGCGTAGAGGATGATGTCGACGTCCTTGGAGTGGGAGAGTTCGCGCAGCTCCAGCGGCGTGAACTTCACCTGGGCCGGCCCGCGGCGGCCGAACACGTGGACGTCCGTGACGGGCGAGGACTTCAGCCCGGCGTAGACGTTGTCCGGAATTTCGGAGACCAGGAGGTCATCGGCGTGCTTGGAAAGCATCCGGGCCACGTCCAGGGCCACGTTGCCGTTGCCGATCACGGCGATTTCCTTGGCCTCCAGGGGCCAGTCGCGGGACACGTCCGGGTGGCCGTCGTACCAGGAGACGAAGTCGGCGCCGCCGTAGGATCCCTCGAGTTCGATGCCGGGAATGTTCAGGTCCGCATCCTTGATGGCGCCGGTGGCGAAGATGACGGCGTCGTAGTGGGTGCGGAGGTCCTCGATGGACAGGTCCGTGCCGTAGTCCACGTTGCCGAAGAAGCGGATGTCGCCGCGGTCCAGGACCTTGTGCAGGGCGTTGACGATGCCCTTGATGCGGGGGTGGTCGGGGGCCACGCCGTAGCGGATCAGGCCGTAGGGTGCCGGGTAGCGGTCGAAGAGGTCGATGCTGACAGTGAGCTCGCCGCTCTTGACGGCCTCGCTCTTGGTCAGGATGTCCGCGGCGTAGACGCCGGCGGGGCCGGAACCGACGACGGCGACGCGCAGCGGGCGGGCGGCGGTTCCTACAGGGGTGTTCGTTGACACGGCTGTGTTCCTTTTTCTTCTGCATCCGTTGCTCCACAACGGCCCTTCTGAGGCTTGATAACGGCAGTTGTGGAGCAATCGACGGGTTTTACGGGGTCAGTACTCGGGTCTTGGCGGGGCGCGGCGTGTTCGGGGTGGTGGTGCTGAAGTCCGCGGTCTTGAAGTGCGACGGCGCGAACGGGCTGACGCGGACGACGTCGCCAATCACGATCACGGCCGGGTTCGCGACACCGGCGGCCTCGGCCTGGTCCGCGATGGTCCCGAGCGTCCCGATGGTCACCCGCTGGTCGGGCAGGTATCCATTCTCTACGATGCCAACCGGCGTGCCTGCTGGCAAACCGGCGCGGGCCAGCGAGGCCGTGGATTCGCGGAGCTGGCCCACGCCCATGAGCAGGATCACCGTGTGGTCGGCGCGGGCCGGGACCTCGGAGAGCTCCTCGTGGCCGGTGACCACGCTGAAGCCCTTGGCGAGCCCGCGGTGCGTGACGGGGATGCCGGCGGCGGCGGGGACGGAAATCGCGGAGGTGACGCCGGGGACCACTTCAACGTCCACGCCGTGCTGCCGGCAGAACTCGGCTTCCTCGCCGCCCCGGCCCAGGACGTACGGGTCCCCGCCCTTGAGCCGGACCACGCGGTGGCCCTGCAGGGCCTCGTCGACCAGGATCCGGTTGATCTCGGACTGCGGGACGGGGTGGTGGCCGGGGGTCTTGCCCACCTCGATCACCCGGACGTCGGGCGCGAGTTCGGCCAGGAGTTCGCGCGGGCCGAGGCGGTCCGCGACCACGACGTCGGCCTGGCCCAGGAGCCGCCGGCCGCGGAC
>ENA-OWNT01003197-OWNT01003197.1-seawater-metagenome-genome-assembly--contig:-NODE-3197-length-15761-cov-5.181841_pt1 | contig 15761 bp, 15 predicted proteins | sample MGYA00238136_ERZ651165 | MGnify/ENA primary metagenome ERZ651165 (study PRJEB26861, sample SAMN08777766) | seawater metagenome | isolation source: coastal seawater | place: USA: Florida | collected...
TTGAAGGAATCCGCGGTGCGATTGTGGTAACTGATGTTAAAACAGGTGGTGTTCTTGCCCTGTATTCAAACCCCAGTTACGACCCTAACCTTTTCGTTCATGGCATAAGCAGTAAAAACTATTCTGCCTTACTCAATTCACCAGACAGACCATTAATTAACAGGGCTACGCAGGGTCAATATCCACCAGCGTCTACTGTTAAGCCTCACCTAGGTTTGCTGGGGTTAGAAGAAGGCATTATTACCCCAGAGTACGCTATACAAGACAACGGTCGCTATCAGCTCCCTAATGTATCTCATACATGGCGCGATTGGCGCAGTTGGGGCCATGGTAAAGTGAACGTTGCAAAAGCCATTGAGGTCTCATGCGATACTTTTTACTACGACCTGGCCTACAAGCTCGGTATCGATAAGATCAGTGAAGCCATGTATGAGTTTGGCTTTGGCGACTTTACTGGTATAGACCTTTACGAAGAATCAGACGCCAATATGCCAAGCCGTGGTTGGAAGCGCGCTCGCTTTAATCAGCCTTGGTACGTAGGTGATACCATACCAGTAGGCATAGGTCAGAGCTATTGGACGACTACACCCGTGCAGCTTACACACTCGGTAAATGCATTAATAAACCGTGGCGAGCGATATATTCCGCAAATTATTCGCGGCTATAAAAATGCTGACAATACCGTTGATTTAATACCGCTTAAATCACTACGCCCTATTGAGATTAAAAACCAAGACAATTTAGACGTTATTTTAAATGCAATGCATGATGTAGTGAGCGGTGAAGAAGGTGGTGCAAGGCACGCTTTTGCTGACACAAACTACGACTCAGCGGGTAAAACCGGAACCGCGCAGCTCTTTACCGTTGGTCAAAACGAGAAATACGACGCTGACAAGATCGATGAGCGACTTCGCGACAACGCCATGTATGTTGGGTTTGCCCCGTTTAACAACCCTGAAATATCAGTCACTGTGGTACTGGAAAACGTGGGTGGCGGCAGTAAGAATGCGGCGCCGGTAGCAAGGCAGATAATGGATTTTTATTTTCGAGACCGCGTTTTTGAAGTAGCCAATACAGAGACATTGCAACAAACGCTATCACAAGAGCAGCAAAGCCAAGAAAGTAATATGCAACAATGAAAAGAACAACGATAAACCCTAACAAAGTCAGCTTTCTGCAGCGCATTCACATTGACGGGTGGCTACTTCTTGGTTTGCTTGTTTTAAGTGGCGTAGGTCTTTTCACACTTTACTCGGCTTCAGGCCAAGATGCAGGACAGATGGAACGACAGTTTGTGCGCTTAAGCTTAAGCTTTATCGTTATGTTTGCACTGGCTCAGCTTCCTCCCGGTTTTTACCGTCGACTTTCAACCTATGCATTTGCGGTTGGCCTGCTTATGCTAATTGCGGTACTGCTATTTGGCGACATGGGTAAAGGGGCACAACGCTGGCTTGACCTTGGCTTTATACGCTTTCAACCTTCAGAACTAATGAAGTTAGCGGTCCCCATGATGGTAGCGTGGTATATCAGTAAATTTACAATGCCACCGCGCACCACGCATATCGTTATCGGGTTTGCGCTGGTTGTAGTCCCCACTATTTTAATAGCGAAGCAGCCTGATTTAGGCACTTCATTGCTCATAGCTAGTTCAGGAATTTTTGCCATATTTCTAGCGGGAATGAGCTGGCGGCTAATCTCTATAGTGGCAGGGTTGGTCGGTGCATTTACACCTGTAATGTGGTTTTTCTTGATGAAAGATTATCAAAAGCAGCGCGTTCTGACTTTTCTAAACCCTGAAAGCGATCCCCTTGGCTCTGGCTACCACATTATTCAATCCAAAATTGCTATAGGTTCTGGGGGCGTTGATGGCAAAGGCTGGTTGCAAGGCACTCAGTCACAGCTAGAATTCTTACCAGAACGACATACCGACTTCATTTTTTCTGTATTTAGTGAAGAATTTGGACTAACCGGCGTCATGATATTGTTAGCAATATACCTGTTTATCATTGCGCGGGGCCTGATTATTTCAAGTCGCGCACAAGACGCCTACTCAAAATTACTTGGCGGTAGCATTACGCTGACGTTCTTTGTATACGTGTTTGTTAACATGGGTATGGTGTCAGGGCTGCTACCTGTAGTGGGTGTTCCGTTGCCTCTAGTAAGTTATGGCGGCACGTCAATGGTGACATTGATGGCGGGCTTTGGCATTCTTATGTCTATCGCCACACAAAAACGATTTATGTCACGGTAGAAAACATGTTGTCCGTATACCAGATTAGGCAAATGAACACATATCAATGCATGCTTATGGCACTGCTTGTAAGCATATGTCTTGCTGGATGTGAATCGACTCCTTCTGGCAGATACGCACAAAAGCATGACTCTGCACCTAAGCATGTTGCCAAAGTACCTGAAACATTAGACGCGGTTCCTAAATATGAAGCCTATCGAATGTTTAATAGTCGCCCCTATAAAGTGCTAGGCAAACACTACACCCCAATGACATCTGGAAAAGGCTTTGAACAAATAGGCTATGCCAGTTGGTACGGTCAGAAGTTTCATGGTCACCTTACGTCGAATGGTGAAACCTACAACATGTTTGCCATGAGCGCTGCACACAAAACGCTTCCCCTGCCTTCCTACGTGCGCGTTACCAATTTAGAAAACAACAAACAGGCCATTGTGAGGGTGAACGATCGAGGGCCTTTCCATGATAACCGTATTATAGACTTATCTTACGCAGCAGCAGTTAAACTGGGCTATCACAGCAAAGGCACCACAAAAGTTAAATTAGAAGTCATTCATTTTGACGAGCACAACAATGTGACCGTGGGAAATACCCCAACCATAACGTACGACGAATACTTAGGTATTGGCGCACCCAAAATGAGTGAAGCAACCACCAATGAGTTATTGATTGCAGACAACAAAGAGGCGTTAACACAAACCACTTCAATACCATCGCAGGAAACGCCACTAACAGAAAGCACAACCAGCGAGGGTATTTTTATTCAAGTTGCAGCGTTATCAGATGCGCAAAAAGCAAAATCAATTTCAAATGTATTATCGGCGCTATACCAAATACCCGCTCATTTGCCCAAGTCACAGAGCATATATAAATTACAGCTTGGTCCTATATTCGATGAAACGGTCGTAACAGAAGTATTAGAGCAGCTTCGAAAAAATGGCTATCCCAACGCCTACGCCCTAACTCAAACGCTGTAGCGAACTTCCGATGTAAGCCCCAATAGTGGTTTAAAGAAAAAACGACAAAACGAACACAATTCAACCAGTATTGTGGCATTAATGTGTCATTTAACAGGCAATATCATTGTTTCTTCGTCTAATACCTACTCTCACTTAAACTTTTTTGATAAAACCTAGTCTTATACTCAGCCTTTCGATAGGATCGCACTATTGCCATTCAATACTGTTGAAGGCTGAACCACTTAAAAGCTAATTTGGGTAGCCCTGGTAACGAAAACATTTTGGTTACGGGGAAGCTATAAACACACGGATAAAAACGGTCAAAGAAATTAGAACCATGCATAGAACAATTCAACGCGCTAAACCGTCATTACTTTCATTCGCCTTCCTTATGTTCGGCGCTTTGCTTCACGTTGCTCACGCAGCGGTTGTAACACCTCCTGCACCAACAGTTGCCGCAGAAGGTTTTTTACTTACTGATTTTGAAACCGGTCATGTTATTGCTTCAAAAAACGCAGACATGCAACTGGCTCCGGCAAGCCTTACCAAAATCATGACCATTTACGTTATTGGTAAAGAGCTTCAAGCAGGCAACATTAGCCTCGATGATGAAGTGACCATTTCTGAAAATGCCTGGGCCAAAAAATTCCCTGACTCGTCAAAAATGTTCATTGAAGTCGGCACGCAAGTTTCTGTGCGCGATTTACTGCGCGGTATTGTAGTACAGTCGGGTAATGATGCGTGCGTAGCGATGGCTGAGCACGTAGCGGGCTCAGAGTCTGCATTTGCCAGCATGATGAACGCTCACTCTCAAGCACTCGGCCTGGTAGGTTCGAACTGGGTTAACGCGCATGGTTTACACGACCCTGACCATTACACCACGCCGCGTGACATGGCGGTACTATCTCGCGCGCTTATTGCTGAAACGCCAGAAATGTACAAGATTTACAGCGAGAAGGAATTTACGTTCAACGGTATCAAGCAATATAACCGCAATAGTCTATTGTGGGACAAGAGCCTTAACGTTGATGGCATTAAGACTGGCCACACCTCTGATGCAGGCTACAGCCTTATTACGTCAGCAGAACAAGGCGATATGCGTTTGATTTCAGTCGTTATGGGCACTGACAGCGAGCGCGCCCGAAAAGTTGAAAATAAAAAGCTACTGAAATACGGTTTCAGATTTTTCGAAACACTTACGCCCTACCAAGCGGGCCATAGCTTTGTTGCACATCGCATCTATATGGGTGATAGAGAAACGGTAGACCTTGGAATTAATCAATCTACCCCCATTACTATTCCACGCGGTCAGGCAGCTAACCTTGAAGCAAATTTCGAACTTGATAAAAAGCTAGAGGCACCTTTAGCAAAAGGTCAGGTAGTGGGTAAGCTTTACCTTCAACTAGAAGGTGATGACGTGGCAAGCTATCCGCTTGTTACCCTTCAAGAAGTGAAGGAAGGCAGCTTCTTTAACCGCATGAAAGACTACATTATGCTTCAACTAGGTTTTGACGATGAATAAGCCTTCGTATTTGCGTCCCTATTTAGTGGTTAAATAGGTTTACACGCCAAATGCGTTAGTCACGTTTTTTTACGTAAATGCTAGTTGTGAAGCGGCCAGATTTGTTACAATCTGGCCGTTTTTTATATGAGATTGACAGTACCAAGGATATCGCATGGATACCCGTTTCGACGAACTATTAGACTTCCCAACAAACCAAACCTTTAAAGTTATGGGCGTGGCACATGAAGACTTACCTCAGCAGGTAGTTACGTGCTTGCAACAACACGCTCCGGGCGACTACTCACCTGCGGTAAAACCAAGCAGTAAGGGTACATATCACTCAGTATCGGTAAGTGTGCGCGTAACAAGTAAAGAGCACATGGAAACCATTTACACTGAACTTGCAAAGTTAGAGCTGGTAAGGGTTGTACTGTAAGTGAGTGAACAGGCTACTAGCACAACAAGTAACGTGATAATACGGCAGCTAGGTCGTCAATCGTACGAGCCCATTTTTGAAGCGATGAAGCGCTTCACAGATGAACGCGACGAAAACACACAAGACGAGTTGTGGTTAGTTGAGCACGACGCCGTATTTACCCAAGGTCAGGCGGGAAAAGCTGAGCATATTTTAATGCCGGGCGATATTCCTGTGGTTCAAGTGGACCGAGGTGGTCAAGTAACTTACCACGGCCCTGGCCAACAGGTAATTTATTTAATGCTTAATATTAAGCGTCGCAAACTAGGTGTACGTCATTTAGTCACTGCAATGGAAGAAGCAGTGGTCGGACTACTAGCAAAATATGATGTAAAAGCTTATCCGAAGCCCGACGCGCCTGGCGTATACGTAGATGAGAAAAAAGTCTGTTCACTAGGTTTAAGAATACGTAATGGCTGTTCGTTTCATGGTTTGGCGTTAAATGTTAATATGGACCTATCACCATTTCAGCGAATTAATCCTTGTGGATATGCAGGTATGGAAATGATCGATACTGCTCGTTTACAAGGTCCAGCATCGCTTGCCGTCGCCGGTAGTGAGCTAACCAATTTACTACTTGAAGCGCTTTCCATCACGGAAACAACATATAAAGAAGGTTTTGATGAGTAACGCACGACCTCAAGCGGGTGTAAAACTCCGCGACGATGAAAAAGTAAAACACATTCCTGTCACCATTATTCCTACTGAAAAGGAAGAAATGCTGCGCAAGCCTGAGTGGATTAAAATTAAGCTTCCTCGCACCACCGAGAAAATTGACCACATCAAAAAAACGCTGCGCAAGAATAAGCTTCACTCAGTATGCGAAGAAGCAAGCTGCCCTAACCTAGCAGAATGCTTCAACCACGGTACGGCGACATTTATGATCTTGGGCGATATTTGTACGCGCCGTTGTCCGTTCTGCGATGTTGCTCACGGTAAGCCACTTCCACCTAGTGCTGAAGAGCCAGAAAAACTAGCTAAAACTATTGCAGAGATGAAGCTACGCTATGTGGTAATTACATCTGTTGACCGTGACGACCTTCGTGACGGCGGTGCTCAGCACTTTGTTGACTGCATCAACGCTATTCGTGAACACAGCCCCTCGACGACTATTGAAGTGTTAGTACCTGACTTCCGTGGTCGAATGGATCGCGCACTCGAAATATTCAAAAACGGTGTGCCAGACGTGTTCAACCACAACCTTGAAACTATCCCACGTCTATATCGTGAATGCCGACCTGGTGCTAACTACCAGTGGTCTTTGGACCTGCTGAAGAAGTTTAAAGCGCAGCATCCTGACGTAATGACCAAGTCTGGCCTGATGATGGGCATGGGTGAAGAAAACGAAGAGATTCAAGGCGTGTTACGTGACCTACGTGAGCACAATGTTGACATGCTGACTCTTGGTCAATATCTTCAGCCGAGCCGTCACCACTATCCAGTGAAACGCTACGTGCACCCCACTGAGTTTGATGCACTGGGCGATTACGCCAAAGAGATTGGCTTCACGCATGCGGCATGTGGCCCAATGGTACGTTCAAGTTACCACGCTGATCAGCAAGCAGCAGGTAAAGAAGTTAAATAGTCTTTGCCCCGCTTTTTATATAGTGGCGTGGCCAAACAAGGAAAAAAAGCGGTGTTAACACCGCTTTTTTGTTTATTGCAGTAGATAAGGTTTATAGATGCGCAAACATATTTACATTGCCTATACCGGCGGCACAATTGGCATGAAGCCTTCCAAGCAAGGATATGTGCCAGCAGCAGGGTTTCTTGCGGACACCTTGAAAAATATGCCAGAGTTTCATCGTCCAGAAATGCCATTATTCACGTTGCACGAATACGATAACCTTATCGACTCTTCAGACATGGATCCGTCTGACTGGCAACGCATCGCCGACGACATCGCTGAGAACTACGACACATACGATGCATTTATTATACTTCATGGCACGGATACCATGGCTTATACCGCTTCGGCACTAAGCTTTATGCTAGAAGATTTGTCTAAACCCGTTATCGTTACGGGCTCGCAAATCCCTCTTGCAGAACTACGCTCTGACGGACAAGTAAACTTGTTAAATGCACTTTATGTAGCTGCTAATTATCCCATTGCAGAAGTGGGCTTATTTTTTAATAACCGTTTACTTCGAGGAAACCGAAGCAGAAAGGTAGATGCAGATGGTTTCAGTGCCTTCGACTCACCTAACTTTCCTCCGCTTCTTGAAGCAGGTATAAACATACGCGTAAAGGCAGGCAAACTGGCCGACTCGCCAAGTAACAGTTTAACGGTATCTGATGTAAAGGCGCAGCCCATCGGAATGGTAAGCTTATATCCTGGTATTGCACCTGAGGTGATTAAAAATACGCTTCAGCAACCTGTAAACGCATTAATACTGCTTAGCTATGGCGTGGGTAACGCGCCACAAAACCCAGAGCTAATTGCACAGCTTAAATACGCAAAATCTCGTGAAATACCGGTATTAAATTGCACGCAGTGTATGCGAGGACGGGTTAATATGGGCGGCTACGCCACAGGCCATGGTTTGCAGGAAGTAGGTGTATTATCGGGTAGTGATATGACACCAGAAGCAGCGCTTGCAAAGCTTCACTATCTGTTAAGCAAAGGGCTCACCTATGATGAGATAAGCAAACAGCTTACGCAGAACTTGCGCGGCGAGCTAAGCGATTAAAAACAAAAAAGGCAACATTGTGACAACAACATACTCGGGTACATTAAAGAAAATGCGTACCCACGCTAACGAAAACAACCACGTCCAGTACACCCTTCCTATTGGTGAAGATTTGGTAGATGTTAACGCGCTTATCGGCAAAGAAATTACGTTGACCTACAACGGCGAAATCAACTGCGTTAGCTGTAACAGAAAGACGAAGAAAAGCTTTAACCAAGGGTACTGCTACCCATGCTTAATTTCGCTCGCTCAGTGCGACAGCTGCATTATCAAGCCTGAGAAATGCCATTACCATGAGGGCACATGCCGAGAGCCTCAGTGGGGCGAAGAGCACTGTTTTAGTGAGCACTTTGTGTATCTTGCCAATACAGGTACGGTTAAAGTAGGTATTACACGTCAAGTGTCTGAAGGTGTATCTGTAAGATGGATGGACCAAGGTGCCACACAGGCGACTATTATGCTTCGCGTTCCTGACCGCCTAACAAGTGGTTTAGTTGAAACTCTGTGTAAAGACCATATTGCCGATAAAACTAATTGGCGAACCATGTTAAAAGGAAAACCAGACGAGGTTGACCTTGAAGCTGTCAAAGCAGAGCTTATGGAAAAGATAAGCAAAGAGTTAGATGCCCTTAAGCAAGAGAAAGGGTTGCAGGCGGTATCGGAAGTAAACGCCATTACTCATGATATTCACTACCCTGTTGATACCTATCCAGAAAAAATAAAATCGCTTAACTTAGACAAAACGCCAGCATTTTCTGGTGTGTTGAAAGGTATTAAAGGTCAGTACTGGATGCTCGACGAGGACCGAGTGATTAACATTCGTAAATTTGCAGGCTACAACGCTACGTTGAGCTTCTAATAGGCAATATTCACTCATAAAAAAAGCGCCGACTAAGGCGCTTTTTTGTTGCACAACAACTATCAGCGTTTACGCCATTAGCATGGCTACTTCCAAAACTCGAAATAATCAGCACTATTGCGTTGAGGCTTCGGTGCAGGTTCGAAAGCCGGCGTACCTAAATATAAGTAGCCAACAATCTCATCATCTTCGGCTAAACCTAAGCCATTTCTAACCGTTTCGCATTGCGCATAGCTTCCAGTGCGCCACATGCCATTGAAGCCTTGTGCCACTGCCGCCATCTGCATGGCCATCACGCCACAACTTGCTGACGCTATCTGCTCTACCCTTGGTACTTTCTCGTGCTCAGTGTATTTAGCAATGGCAACAACAACCATTGGCGCACGATGAGGAAGCTGTACAGCACGCTCTATCTCTTTTTGAGATTTGTCATTTTCAATTGCCGACTGCTCGTACAATGCCCCTAGTTTATCTAACCCTTTTCCTTCGCATACGATAAAGCGCCATGGTGTAAGACACGCATGATCAGGTGCACGAAGCGCAGCCTGCATAATATTTTCAAGTGCCTCACCAGCGGGTGCTGGCTCAGTTAAACGAGGTTGAGAGCTTCTATTTAATAATAACGTTAATGCATCCACGTGCGTTCCCACCTTTTAGCTATACTGAATCAACCTAGTCAACGCATTGACCTAATTACATGGGATCCTACGATTCAACAACAAAAAAGACCAGAAAAATCCAGTCTTTGTTAGAGCATGCAGACCTTTGCAGTATGTTTTTGCAGCAATGGTCAACACGCTTTAGTATTAACACATTACGCTTTTTCACTCAGGTAGTAGTCAACACTTACATAACGACCACCGCCATAAAAAAACAGCACGAGCAACATAATGAAATACGTAGCGCCAAACTCTATTCCGTTATTTAACACAACAAAATTACCGCTTGATGTCAGCCATTCATAATGTCCGTGTTCTTGTAATAACGATTTCGCCGCTGAAAGCTTTTCTGGAGCCGCCATTACACTCTCATTCATAAGTATAGTGCCGTCAGCTAACCACGACGATGCATCAGCGATGGCTAACCAGCCATTTTCAGCGTGTACGGTTACCATCGCCACAATCATTGTTACCATCAAAGGAATACTTACCAGTCTGGTAAGCGCGCCAAATAGTAATAATATTCCACCTACGAGTTCTGCGGCTGTAGCTAAAAATGCCATAACGAGCGGAAATGGAAGACCAAGTCCATAGTCTTCATTGCCAAACCAGTCTACGATACTGTTAAAGCTTGATGCCTTATTCCAACCAGCTTGGATCATTACGGGGGCAAGGTATAACCTTAACAATAGAAGTGGTAAGCCATCGCCAAAACGTAGACGGTCTACAAGTTGTGCATAAAGTGCTTTCATGAATTTTTAGCCTGCAATGAGTGATTACATAATAGAACGACGTTTTATGAAAAAAATTTCATCTCAACAAACGAAAGTATCGCCATTTACTCGAATAATGCAAAAAGGTCATGAAAAGACACGATATAAGCCACCGTCAGGTAAGCTGCTTATGCAGTTGAGCGAAAATGATCATAAGCGAATCGCCAAACTCATAAGTCAATGGCTTGATAACAAAGAAGATTAATAATCGGTACGCCGAACATAACAAATAATTACAATTCTATTAGCGATCTTAATGGTTTTAGGTAACATAATAGAAATAACGTAAACGTTTTAAATTACCGTAGCGTAACTACATCGTTTGAAACACTGGTTGAAAATAATTTATAAAAGGTAGTGATTTATGGCAGCCAAAGGAAATTGGACTAAATCCTTGTTTATTGGCTTGTGGACGGTGCTTAACTTCACCCGCAAACTTTTCTTTAACGTCATTTTTATTGTCATTTTCGCGGGCATTATTATCGCTGTGACCAGTCAAGATAACGACCCTCTTATGGTTAATGCAGACAGCGCATTATATCTTACGCTAAATGGTAAATTAGTTATCGAGAAAGAAGGCATCGATCCATTTGAGCAATTCTTGCAGGATGCACTTGGAGAAGAGCCTGAAAACCCTGAAGTTTTAGTGCGTGATGTTGTGAAAGTATTGGAAAATGCACAACAAGACCGTCGAATTAAAGCACTTGTTTTAGACTTGCACGGTTTAACTGGTGGTGGCTTGGATAAACTACGTGCTGTTGCAGAAGCCATTGACGAATTTAAAACGTCTGAAAAACCGGTATATGCCATTGGTGATTACTTCTCACAAGACCAGTACTACCTTGCGGCACATGCGGACAACATTTACTTAAACCCTATGGGTGGTTTGCTTCTTGAAGGCTACGGACGCTATGGCATGTACTTTAAAGATATGCTTGAGAAGCTAAAGGTCACCACACATATATTCCGCGTCGGCACCTACAAGTCTGCCGTTGAGCCTGTCATGCGTAACGACATGTCAGAAGAAGCCAAAGAAGCGGAAAAACAGTGGCTCGATGGGTATTGGAATCAATATAAAAAAGATGTAGCCGCGGCTCGTGGTATCGAAGAGTCTAATTTTGACGAAACTCTTGAAGGCCTACTGGGTAAGTTTGAAGCTGCTGGCGGCGATTTCGCGCAATACGCTTTGGAAAATGGTTGGGTTGATGCATTAAAAACAAGAGAAGAAGTACGCCAAGAACTTGTTGCGTTAGTGGGTGAAGGCGACAACCGCCATGGCGTTAATCTTACCGCTTACAATACTTACCTTAAAGTTGTTAATCCACCTCTTCCGGCCATTGAAAATAATATTGAAAAAGTGGCTATCGTGGTAGCCAAAGGCACCATTTTAGACGGCGATCAAAAAGCGGGAACCATTGGCGGCGACAGCACCGCGCGTCTGCTTAGAAAAGCCCGTTTAGATGACAATGTGAAAGCGGTTGTGCTACAAATTGATTCTCCTGGAGGCAGTGCATTTGCTTCCGAAATCATTCGACAAGAAATTCTTCAACTACAGCAAGCAGGTAAGCCTGTAGTTGCCTCTATGAGTACATACGCAGCGTCAGGGGGTTATTGGATTGCCGCAAGTACTGACCGTATTATTGCAAGTCCTAGCACTATAACAGGCTCTATTGGCGTGTTTGGTATGTTTATGACCTATGAAAATTCGCTAGACTACATTGGCGTTCATAGCGATGGCGTTGGTTCAACTGAATTAACGGGCTTCTCTGTGGCTCGCCCATTAGCGCCTGAGTTCGGTGAAATTTTGCAGCGCAATGTTGAAAACACCTATGGAAATTTCCTGTCATTGGTGTCGTCTTCTCGTGACATGACGGTAGAAGAGGTAGACAGTGTAGCGCAGGGTCGTGTTTGGATTGGTGAAGACGCACTAAAGCTAGGTCTTGTGGACGAGCTTGGTACACTTGAAGATGCAGTATCTACTGCTGCTGAGTTCGCATCACTTGAAGAGTACGATACACAGTACATACAGCATACCTTGTCTGCACAAGAGCTATTCTGGAAAGAGTTTTTCGGGCAAGCTATGGCTTACGTGGGTAAATGGCAGTTTTCAACTGCTGACTCTGCGCTAGTAAATGAATTTAAGCGCGTGTTGAAAGAGTTCAGTTTGGTAAATCGCTTAAACGACCCTAAAGGCACCTATGTGCTGTGCTTACCTTGTGATGTAAAGTAACACATAAAAGCATTCGTATATTATTATAAAACGCGCTTTCGCTTTTTAGCATCGCGCGTTTTTTCGTTCTATCATCATTGTTAATTAGGTGAAACCATCGCACTCTCAGACGTATCCCCTTCTATTCGAAATTCGGTAGAACAAGCAGTAGAGCACTGCTATCAGCAGGCTGATACGTATTTTAAACGCAGTTTCTCAAGGCCTGAGCTGACGTATCGTCGTTCCGGAAAGAATGCCGGCTCTGCGTTCTTGCAGCAAAACAGAATAAATTTTCACCCCACTTTATTGAAAGAAAATACAAATGATTTTCTCAAAAGTGTGGTGCCGCACGAAATTAGCCACCTGTTGGTATGGCAGCTTTTTGGTAAAGTGAAACCTCACGGTAAAGAATGGCAAAGCATAATGCGCGCGGTATTTAGTTGCGAACCCAATGCTACTCATAGCTTTGATGTTACATCGGCAGTAAAAACATTCCCATATCGCTGTCAATGCAGCACTTATGCGCTTACAACGCGAAGGCACAATAATATTAAAAAAGGAATGCAGTATCGCTGCAAACGTTGCAACGACATTCTGTTACCCGATGTGCAATTTGAGGCGGTATAAAAGTTAACGCCACACAGTACTGGCGTTAAAAAGAAATTCTATTAATTAAACCAGTGCTTGGTAAAAACGCTATCCAAATCATTAAATGCGGTTTTCAACAATTTCGCTAACTCTTTGTACTTTGGTTTTGACTTAGCCGTCGACACATTACAACCTTGTGTCCGCATTTTTGCATGGATGTCTTGGTACCAGCTTTTGAGTTGTGGTGGTAAGTATTGCTCAGAACGATGCCCCAGCCACAGTATTCCTTGTAGTGGTAAGCTAAGAAAAAATGCCCCGATAGCGATGGTCTGAGGAAGGTACTCCGCCCCTAAATTTTGCAAAAGCAAAGCACATGAAACAATAGCAACCGGTGGCATAGTTTTAATAGCAAACTTCGTGGCCGTAATAACGCGGCACTCTGGGAAAAACGCATAAAGCTCTTTTTTGACAGGCCACGTTTTCATGTAATGCTGCCCGTCTTTCAACATTGCCAATACTGATTGAGACATGGTCTCTCCCCTGAAAATACTGTAACACCTTCGCTACAACGACTATTCAAAATTGCTGCAGCTTACTTCGAAATTGTAATACGCTTTTCAGCTAATACAAGCCACATTCCACACATAATACGGCTGATACATCGCAACTGCTTAATGTTGAAAAACTTTAATATGTTCGCTCCTCACTGTTTTAGAGAGCCAATACACCAAGCTCTCTGTGGCGCTGCATTTGAATAACACAGCATAAGAACATGAACTCTTTAAGTGACATTTACGCTGGTAAAAGGCATCATACGCGTCTCAAAAATTATAACGTGTATAAGTACCCATTATCAGTGAGGTTGAAATCCTACAGGATGCCCTCATCTAGCGTACTATAGAAAGAACATCTACCCGAATAAGGGTATAAAAATTGGAGACGAAAATGGCAGAAAGCAGACACGTCCGTCTACTTATTCTAGGTTCAGGCCCAGCAGGTTATTCAGCAGCAGTGTATGCTGCCCGTGCAAACCTTGAACCTGTGCTTCTTACGGGTATTCAACAAGGCGGACAGCTTACTACCACCACTGAAGTGGAAAACTGGCCAGGTGATCCAGAAGGATTAACTGGTCCTGACCTAATGGTGCGTATGCAAAAGCATGCTGAAAAGTTCGATACCGAAATTATCTTCGACCATATCAATAAGACTGACCTATCAAAGCGTCCTTATACGCTTTACGGTGATAGCGGTACTTACACGTGTGACGCTCTTATTATCGCTACTGGTGCATCTGCGAAATACCTAGGTATGGAGTCAGAGCAAGCGTTTATGGGTAAAGGTGTATCTGCTTGTGCAACCTGTGACGGTTTCTTCTACCACAATCAAAAAGTTGCAGTTGTTGGTGGTGGTAACACGGCTGTAGAAGAAGCGCTATACCTATCTAACATTGCTTCTGAAGTACACGTAATTCACCGACGTGACACTTTCCGCAGTGAGAAAATTCTAGAGCAGCGCCTTCGTGACAAGGCTGAAAACGGTAACGTTGTTCTACACTTAAACCGAACGCTTGATGAAGTGCTTGGCGATGACATGGGTGTAACCAAAATCCGTGTTAAAGACACTGAAAGCGAAGCGACTGAAGAAATTGATGTAATGGGTCTTTTCATTGCTATTGGCCATAAGCCAAACACTGACATTTTTGAAGGTCAGCTAGAGATGAAAGACGGCTATATCACAGTAAATAGCGGCACTAATGGTAACGCTACGCAAACCAGCGTCGAGGGTGTTTTTGCAGCTGGTGATGTGAGTGACCATATATACCGTCAGGCAATTACTTCTGCAGGAACGGGCTGTATGGCTGCGTTAGATGCTGAAAAGTATCTTGATGGTTTAGCGTCTGAGTAATAATCAGCGTGTATACTAAGGCCCTTTCAAAGGGCCTTTTTTATTATGATTGCATTACATTACATTGAAGAAGGCGCGCCCTTCCCTCCTGTTCATACAGCTTTATCAGAGCCAAACGGTTTACTGGCGTTTGGTGCAGACCTAAGCCCTGCAAGACTGTTTTCAGCTTATTCTCAAGGCATATTTCCGTGGTTTAGTGATGATGAGCCGCTGCTGTGGTGGTCTCCCGATCCTCGGGCAATCATCGAGCTCGATGAGTTTGTTGCATCTAAAAGCCTTAAGAAACTCGCCAGGCAGCAAAAATACACAGTTACCCTAAATCGTGCATTTGAACATGTGATTGAGGCGTGCTCTACCATACCCCGTAAAAGCTTAAACAGTGACGATACATCCAATGAAACTTGGATAACCGATGATATGGTAATGGCATACACTCAACTGCACGGCCTTGGGCTTGCTCATTCAGTTGAAGTATGGGAAAACGACACGCTTGTGGGCGGACTCTATGGCGTTGGTATTGGTAATGTATTTTGCGGCGAGTCGATGTTTCATCGCAAGAACAACACATCTAAGTTAGCCATGTTAGCGCTTGTTAAGCATATGAAAATGCACAACATGGCGTTTATAGACTGTCAATTGCCCACCGACCACCTGAGTTCTTTAGGTGCAAAAGCAATTTCACGAAGCTCTTTTATTGAAAAATTGCGTATTAACAACCAGACTTTAAATAATGAAGGTGAACTCTCAGACGAGTACCTTTCACGTTGGCGAGCCAAGGTTATAACCCCATGAAGTTTGGAATTACGCAGTCATTTACTTGCAGTTATCTACCCGATGAGCAAGAACAGCTTCTTGTTTATGCGGAGAGTAGTGACTTTCAATCATGGCGCTA
>ENA-OWNT01003199-OWNT01003199.1-seawater-metagenome-genome-assembly--contig:-NODE-3199-length-15757-cov-14.151786_pt1 | contig 15757 bp, 19 predicted proteins | sample MGYA00238136_ERZ651165 | MGnify/ENA primary metagenome ERZ651165 (study PRJEB26861, sample SAMN08777766) | seawater metagenome | isolation source: coastal seawater | place: USA: Florida | collected...
CTGGAAACACCAACGCCCCGACCATGGTCATCGCTGAGAATGCGGCCGAGATCATTCTGGGGCAGGTGCGTATTTTTAACAGGAGCCGGTCTGTTGCCTAAAAAATCTTACGAAAATCATGAAAAAACAGCCAGTTGCCAAGGATGCGATGGGATTTGTTGTAAGAAACTGCAAGCCGCGACTAGCGGCTTGCGAGCCTACCAGACCGACCAAATAGCCGCTCCCAAACACAAATCCGGAAAGGAAGCTAAATGCGCGGACAAATGATGGCGATGCCCCTCACAATACACTCACTCATTGATCACGGCGCTCGCTATCATGGCAACACCGAGATCGTGTCGGTGGAAACAGATGGCACAAAGACAAAGACGAACTGGAAAGGGATTTCGGATAGAGCCCGTCAGCTCGGCTCCGCGCTGACAAAGCTGGGGCTCTTCAAAGGGGATCGCGTGGCGACGATCGCGTGGAACAACGCGCGGCATCTGGAATGCTACTTCGGCATTTCCTGCGGTGGACTGGTGTGCCACACGATCAATCCGCGCCTCTTCCCCGAACAGCTTGTCTATATCATCAACCACGCGGAAGACCGGGTCATATTTTTTGACGAGACGTTCCTGCCGATCATCGAAGGGATCAGAGAGAAGCTGACAACTGTCGACACCTTCGTTCTCATGTCCGCGCGTGACGAAAAGGCAGCCAGCAAGATCCCCGGACTTATATTCTACGAGGACTTCCTGGCCACGGGGGACGAAAACGCCGATTGGGTGGATGTCGACGAAAATGACGCCTCCAGCCTTTGCTATACCTCCGGCACCACCGGAAATCCCAAGGGCGTTCTTTATTCGCACCGCTCTACGGTTTTGCATTCCTTGGGCGCGGCTCTTCCCGATACGCTGAACATTTCAGCGCGCGAAGTGATGATGCCGGTGGTTCCGATGTTCCACGTCAATGCCTGGGGCATCCCCTATGCCGCCGCGATGGTCGGCGCCAAGCTGGTCTTGCCCGGTCCGGGGCTTGATGGTGACAGCCTCGCAAGGCTGATCGACGACGAAGGCGTGACGGTCGCGCTTGGTGTTCCTACAATCTGGCAGGGGCTGCTTGCATCGCTCGACAAGCTTGGCTCCAAAGCCGAGACCCTCACACGGACGGTGGTCGGTGGGTCGGCTTGTCCCCCGTCAATGATCGCTGAATTCCGCGACAAATATGGCACCGAAGTCGTGCACGCCTGGGGCATGACAGAAACCTCGCCTCTGGGGACTGCGAATGCCTTGCTGGAACGCCATGCGGGCATGACCGTGGAAGAACAGGCGAAAGTGCGCGAAAGCCAGGGCCGCCCGCCCTACGGTGTGGAACTCAAGATCGTCGACGATGCAGGCAGTACAATTCCCGAGGATGGGGCGGCGCAAGGCAATCTTCGCATTCGCGGCCATTGGGTCGTAGACAGCTATTTCGGTGTGGAACCGGGCACGACTTTGGAATCCGATGGATGGTTTGAAACCGGCGATGTGGCCTCGATTGATGCTGATGGGTTCATGACGATTCGAGACCGCTCCAAGGACATCATCAAATCGGGCGGGGAATGGATTTCCACCGTCGAACTTGAAGGAATCGCGGTCGGTCATCCCGGTATTGCAGATGCCGCAGCAATTGCAGCGAAGCATGTAAAATGGGACGAACGGCCGGTCCTTGTCGCTGTAAAGGCTCCAGGAGCAAGAGTGTCAGAGAAGGATGTGATTTCCTTCTTCTCCGACAAAGTCGCCAAATGGCAGATCCCGGATGCGGTCGTTTTTGTGGATGAACTTCCACGAAACGCAACTGGCAAGGTGCTGAAGAACAAGCTGCGGGAAGCATATGGAGACGTGCTTCTGGCGTAGCCTGAAAACAGGCAGGCGGATTTGCAGATCGCATGTTCCGCCTCCTTGAGACCGAGCAAAATGCGCGGAAAAACGACCAAAAGGGAGGAATAAATGAAACAATATAAGGTAAAATCCAAGGGGTCTTTTGCCTCGAAGTTTGTGTTGATCACGATGCTTGGTTGCTTTTCGTCGTTCAGCGTCGCAAATGCGGAACCGCTTTACTCCAAAGGCGACTGGCTTTTTGGCCTGAATGCGGCGAAAGTATTCACGAACGAAACGTTGGATTCAATCAGCGCGGGCGGTGCGCCAATACCCGGGGCTGGTGTCAATATCACCGATGACACCACGCTGAGTTTCGACGTTTCCTATTTTTTGAATTCATCTGTAGCGTTGAACTTCTTTGGTGGTTTGCCTGCCAGCGCTAATCTTGCAGGGAGCGGCAGTTTGGCAGGACTGCCTGTTGGAGAGACGGAATATGGCCCTGCTGTTTTGTCGCTTCAATATCACTTTTCGACTAATTCATCCGTTAGCCCTTATGTTGGTGCCGGTATCGCTCGAATCTTGTTTCTGGAAGAACAAGGGGATGCACTCGCGGACTTCGACTTGAAAGACGCCTGGGCGCCCGCTGTCCAAGTTGGAATGCGCTATCAAATGAGCGATAATTGGTTTGCTAATGCCGATATACGTTACACGCCATTCGAAACAGATATCTCTGGGACACTCGGCGGGGCGCCGGTCAGAGGCAAAGTTTCGGTGGACCCAACAATCTTGAATATCGGTGTTGCCTACCGGTTTTAAGGTGTCGTTTCTGACGGAAGTAACCCGGAGCGCGCGTGTCGCGCCTCGGAACATTTACTTCCGAACTTCTTGAAAAATGATTTCTGTACTGGGCAACGGACCAACGCGGTCTTTTTGATGCAGAACGAAGCAACGGTGAAAAAATGAAAGATATCGTAGTATTGGACGGTGCGCGAACAGCCATCGGAACCTTTGGAGGGGCTCTTGCCAACACGCCGCCCATCGAGCTTGGGGAGATCGTGGCGAAAGAGGCGATTGCTCGCTCTGGCATCGATGGCAGGCAAATTGAAAATGTGGTGTTTGGTCATGTTATTAATACTGAGCCGCGTGATATGTATCTTAGCCGCGCGGTCGCAATTGGGTCCGGAGTGCCAGAAGAAGCGCCTGCAATGAACGTAAACCGGCTCTGCGGTTCTGGGCTTCAAGCCATCGTGTCTGCGGCGCAGTCGTTGATTCAGGGAGATGCGGCCATAGCACTTGCCGGTGGCAGCGAAAGCATGAGCCGCTCGCCGTATATCATGCCGGCCATCCGCTGGGGGCAAAAAATGGGCGACACTGGTGCAACCGACATGATGCTCGGCGCACTCAATTGTCCGTTTGGCACAGGGCATATGGGGGTCACGGCGGAAAATGTTGCCTCAGAATATGCAATTACCCGCGAGGTTCAAGACGAGTTTGCACTGCAAAGTCAGGAGCGCGCCCTGAACGCGATCAATAACGGGTATTTCAAATCCCAGATTGTTCCCGTCGAGGTGAAGGTCAAACGCAACATGGTGTCTTTTGATACTGATGAACATCCTAAGGCAAGTACACTGGAATCGCTTGGAAACCTGCGCCCAGCCTTCCAGAAGGATGGTACCGTCACGGCGGGAAATGCTTCGGGCCTAAATGACGGGGCCGCCGCAGTTGTATTAGCGACTGCAGATACTGCAGCCAGAGCGGGATTGATACCGCGAGCAAGGCTGCTCGGCTATCATATAGCAGGCGTGCGTCCGGACATCATGGGGATTGGGCCAATTCCAGCGGTATCAGGTCTTCTAAAGAGAACAGGACTGACAATTTCAGATTTTGATGTGATCGAGTCGAATGAGGCTTTTGCGGCGCAAGCTTTAGCTGTGAGCAAGACTCTTGGTTTGGACAATAACAAGGTGAATCCCAATGGTGGCGCAATAGCTCTTGGACACCCGATCGGGGCATCGGGGGTTATAATCTTTCTAAAGGCGCTCTACGAGCTAGAGCGTACAGGTTTGAAACGGGCTCTGGTAACCATGTGCATTGGTGGTGGGCAGGGCATCGCGGTTGCTATGGAAGCTATCAGGCCTTCGACGTAAACGTGCCGCTTTTGAACACGCTTGCCGATGGCTACGGGGTTGTTCTGGCCACGCCGATCGCCCAGCTCAGTCAGCTGATGGGCTCGAACCTGATCATTGGCGACATGGTCTCGATCATGGGGTCCATCGGACCCGGACTCTCCATGGGCGTGCTTAACGACGGGCTCGCCGCCAGCAAATACCGACCCTGTCCGCTATTGGTGAAATACGTCGAAGTCCGCTGGCTCGGACAAAGGACCAAACTCGGGTTTTACGCCCCGACCGCCGATTTGGCCGAGGCCGAGCTCGATGGCTTCGAGGAAAAATGGGCCGGGAAATACGCCTCCATCGCCCCGGCCTGGCGCCGGGCGTGGGCCGAGGTGATCCCGTTCTTTGGCTTCGATCCGGCGATCCGGAAAATCATCTACACGACGAATGCCATAGAAAGTCTGAACCGCGTGATCCGAAAATCGATCAAGACGCGCGGCTCGTTCCCGACCGACGAGGCCGCAACCAAGCTGATCTACCTGGCAATCCGCAAATTCGAGAAGGATGGCCGAAATGTCCGGGAATGGTTTGCATCCCGCAACCAGTTCGCCATAATGTTCGGCGAGCGCTTCGACGCTTGAGTATCTGAAACCGCATGGACCGGGCCAGATACACAGAGTTCAGGACACTCCCTGGACGGCAAGGGGCGCTGCCTCGACAACATCTTCATCGAGCGCCTCTGGCGATCGCTGAAGTATGAGTGCGTCTACCTTCACGCCTGGGAGACCGGTTCGCAAGCCAAGGCCGGCGTTGGCCGATGGATCACCTTCTACAACCACCAGCGGCCCCACGCCGCCCATGGCGGACAGCCACCCGCCGTGGTCTACTTCAACCAAATCAAAACCGACCAGCAGGGGCAGAGAGTAGCTTAAATCACCCAGGAAACTGTCCAAGCGTTGGGGAGCAGCTCACTGTTTTGGCTTCCGTGCTGAACGGGGACCTGTCCGAACGAACGAAATATGAAGCCCCGAAGCAGCCTATTGCAGGCAACATTGCGAGCTTCATAAGTCCTACACCACCCTTGCTCAGGGCAGCATGACCCCGCGTTCTGAACGGTCACATACATCAGCGTCCAAGAATTAAGGGAACAGTGACACCCGCATAGCTGTCCTGCACGGTTACACTGTGCTCGGCATCCCGCTCGCGGAGGCTGTGAGATCAGTCTTTGTCTTGGACGAACGGCACGTGCTCCATTGGCGCGACGGATGCTGAGTTATCGGACCTGATGAATACACCCCGCGCGAAAACTCTAAAGATCGGGATGAGACACAGCATTTACATCCCAAAACCGCCGCATTGCTTCCGGAGGAACTCTTGTCAGGTTGGTTGTCGCGGCTGTCTGCGGCTAATTTCTGTCATGCGACGCTTCCTGCTCATGTCTAAATCTGATAGCGGGCCGATCGCCGGACGTGATGCAGATCGTTCAATCATCGCGGCGAGCGCGATGTCAGGCGAAGAGCGCAAGAAGCGGTGCTACGGCCTTCTGCCAGCTGTCACGCGCTTCAAGCCGTCCGATCCAGCCCGCGATTCTGGGGAATTCGTCCAGCGAAATCCCCGCTTGGTCGCGATACATGAATGTGGTCGCCAGATAGAAGTCGGCAAGGCTGAGTGCGCCTGCAATCCAATCCTTATCGTCGAGTCCGGTTTCCAGAACGGCAAGGAACTGATCGGTGGCTTTCCGTTCCACTTCGACCACAGTAGGATCAGGATCGCCCATGCCGAATTTCTCTTTGAGGAACAGCTCAAAGGACAACTTCTGCATCGCCGGGCCAAGGTGGATGGCTTGCCACCAGGCCCACTGATCGACGAGGGCCCGCGTCTTGAGGCCATCAGGATAGAGCCCTGCCTCGGGCCGGATCCCGGCCAGATAGGCACAGATCGCCCGGGACTCCCAGAGCACGAAATTCCCGTCCTCCAAAACAGGCACCTTTGCATTTGAATTGCGGGCAAGAAATTCCGCCGCGCGGTTGTCCCCGGCACGGATGTCGACCTCGACGATTTCGAGTTCCACGCCCAGTTCGTGCGCCACCGCCCGTACACGCAGCGCATTCGGTGAGAAGTTCGCGTTGTAAAGCCTCATGACATTTTCCAGCATTATTGTTCCTGCGGCGCCTGAAGAAGCGCCGCGCGGTTAGCGGCCAGGAAATCGGCCACCGACTGTCCGGGCTTGCCGGTGAGCGATTCGAGATCGCCGCTGGCCACATCGAGATAGCCCTGCGCGATTGCTTCGTCGAAGGAGGCAAAGACCCTCGCCATGAACTCCGGCAGTCCATTTGCGATCATCGCCTGCACCAGATCCTCGGCGGGCAGGGCGACATAGGGGATTTCCTTACCCGCAATTTCGGACAAGATCGCCGCGACCTCGGCCTGGCTGACCGTCTCCGGCCCGGTGATATCGAGGGTCTTCCTTCCCGTAGCTTTCATTAGCGCCGCGGCTGCGGCACGGGCGCAATCCGCGCGTGTCACATATCCGGTCTTGCCATCTGCTGCGGCGGAGAAATGCGTGCCCATGGCGACGCTCTGCTGGCCGCCCATCAACAGAAAGTCGGTGTACATATTGTTGCGCAGGATCGAATGATCCGCCCCACTTTCCGTGATCAGCTTCTCGGTCCCTTCGTGGTCTTGAGCGAATCCGATTGGACTTTCCGCGACTGGGCCTGCGAAGGAGGTATAGACGATGTGGTCGATACCTACCGTCTTGGCCGCAGCAATCGCATTGGAATGAGCTGCGAGCCGCTTGCCCGGCTCCAGATCGTCGGTGGAGATGATGAGGAGACGCTTGCCGCCCGCGAAGGCTGCTTCAAGAGAAGCCGGGTCGTTGAAATCGCCCTCGCGCGCCTCGACTCTTTTTCCCGCCAGATCGGCAAGCTTGTCGGGAGTGCGCGAGATCGCGATGACCGGCCCGGCACCTGCCTGAACCAGCAGGTCGACCACCTGCCGGCCAAGTTGTCCGGACGCGCCGGTCACGATGAAGGGGCCGTTCTGGATGTTGGACATGGTATCTCTCTTATCTTGATGTTTCTGCAAGCGCGCTTGCGATCAATCGTGGATTTGGGTGGGGGCGGGATTCGCCAGCTTGCCGCGCGCGAAACCCCAGCTTGTGGTCAGGATTTTGATCATCACATCGACCTCTGCCTCATCGCGTGGAGCAAAGGCCATGATCGCATTGGCCGGGATGTATCCGGCCGAGGCCATCGGGTGCTGTTCGCCCCATCCCTTCGCGATGAGTTCCTCAATCGCCGGCAGCGGCAGCATCATGTGCGACGAACCGTCATAGGCGGGATGCACATGCTCAAATTCGCGTCCGATCATGAAGGCTTCGCGCGGGCCGCAGGCATGCGGCCGCGGCAGGACTAATGCCTCGGCGCCGGGGACCGAAATACCCGATCGGCAACGCTCGACGAAGGGCAGGGCGAAGGCCTTCTGCTTGAACAATGCGTGAATCTCGGCCGAGGAGTTCTGCGACACTTGCTCATGCGGGGCGCACTCGGTGGCTTCGGGGCGCGGACCCTGCCGCAAGGGAAGTTCGAAGCACATATCTGGTCCTATCCAAATCTGAACGCGCTTTCGACCGCGCCCAATACGTGATCCTCGAGGGTCTTTTCCCCCCGATCCGCAAGCGCGGCGCCGGCCACGACGTGCAATGGAATTAGATGTTCCTCGCGCGGATTGGCGTCGCGTGCGCCGAGTGCCCGATCCCAAGCAGCCAGCATGGCGCGGCGCGCCCCGGGGTCTTCATAGGTCACCGCACCCGTGAGCCATCGGTCAAAGTCGCCGCCGTTCACCGGGCCATCGGGTCCGCCCCTCATCGCCCGCATCATCTTGCCCATGTTGTGATAGGTGTTGCCGGACCCGATGATCAGAACACCTTCGTCTCGCAAGGGCGCCAACGCGCGACCAGCAGCAAGATGCGCCTCAGCGTCGAGATCGTCGCGCAGGCTCAGTTGGACGGTAGGTATGTCGGCCTCAGGCAAAGCCACCTTTAGCGGAACAAACACCCCATGATCGAAGCCACGCGTGGCGTCGGCCCGGGTTTCAAAACCCGCGCCATTCAATAGCTCGCTTGCACGGGCCGCCAGCGTAGGATCGCCTAGCGCGGGCCAGGTCAGCTGATAAGTATGGGGGGGAAACCCCTGATAGTCGAACAGCAGCGGCGGCGCGGAGTTGGTCTGCACGGTAAACACCCGTTCCTCCCAATGGCCTGAGATCACGAGAAGCGCCTTGGGCTTTGCCGGCAGGCTCGCAGGCAAAGCCTCAAGGAAGCTGCGGTGCCTGTCCCAGGTGTCAGGCGGGTTCCAGTCCATGAAGAAGCAAGGGCCGCCTCCTTGGGGAACAAACACTGTCGGCTGCCTTTCGGTCATTCTGTCGTCCTTTTGAACCCCAAGCCCGAGGGTGGATGGCCAGCGCCGTGGCAACTCCGCATCGGATTAATTCGTCTCTGTCGGAAACGTCGGCGCATATGCCGACTTTACCGCACGCACGCGATTGGCTGTCATCCACGAGGCGATCAGGAGCACCCAGGTCGCAAGAGCCGGTGGCCAGCCTGGATCGCCCGCACCCACATGCGCCCCGAACGCCAACACCAGATGCCAGAACATCGCCGCGTAAGCCCAGTCCGCCAGCATCGCCGAAGGGCGCCAAAGAATCACCACCGCGCCGACAATCTTCAAAATCGCGAGCGGCCAGATGATGTATGTGGGATAGCTCAACACCTCGCGATACATGCCCGCGACCATATCGTGGGATGAGATGTAGAAAGTCGCCCACCCAGATAGACCAGCGCCACAAGGCCGGTCGCGATCCAGTAGACATACTTTGCCACGTTGTCACTCATCACCGCACTCCCTGTTTGCAAGGGCTTGTTCAGCCGCAGTTTCCGCTCTAAGTACCTTTAGGTGTCTTGCATCGTCCGTGAAAGTAGGCACTTAAAAGTAACTAGATTACTTTAACCGCGAGGATAATCCACGATGAAGAGCGTCCAGCCCCCCTCATGCCCGATGGAGGCGCTTCTGCGTGTCATCACAGGCCCTTGGACGATCTATATACTCTGGGTTCTGTCCGAGCAGGGACCGCAGCGTTTCGGCGCGCTCAAGCGTTTGGTGCCCGGCATTTCCACCCGGGTCCTGACCGAGAGGCTGAGAATGCTGGAACATGCTGGCGTTGTATGGCGCGAGCAGGCCATGACCATCCCACCCGCTGTCACCTACGGGCTGACTGAGCGCGGCGCGGAACTGCGCGGCGTGCTGGACAAGCTTGGCTCGATCGCACGCCGCTGGGAGGCCGAGGGTGCCTTTGTCGGGACCGCAAGCGCGGCAGAATGACGGTACCCCTCCTGTTCGCGGGATAATCCCTCGCCCGAGAACAACTCAGGCAGAATCAGACCCGAAGCCCATGACGAATTGAAAACGGCGCTAGAAAAAGCCGCCAAGCGGCGCTTGGTGGGGTAGATCCGCACAGCTTTACGTTTTGCTGCTAAATCAACTTCTATCTACTATACTCACTAGACGGTACAGTAAAGCTTGTAACCGCCTAGTCCTGCCTGGGATAGAGAGAACGAGATGCCCGTGAGAAAAATGGCCGACGTCATGATTGGTGCGCGCGAGGTTTTCTTCCGATGCGGTTACGAAGGAGCCACGGTCGATGCGATTGCCGCTGAAGGAAAAGTGTCGAAGGCAACCATGTATTCGTATTACCCGACCAAGGAGCAACTGTTCCTGAGCGTGGTTGAATCCGAATGCGGTCGGCTTGCGGACGAAATCCTCCGGCCCTTGATCGCGTCTTTGGAGCCGCGCGCCCAGTTGGAAGAACTCGCCCTTCGCATGGTCGACCTCACCTTGGACGACACCTACATCCGTCTCCTGCGAACGTGCGTTGGCGCCTCCGAGGCACTGCCCGAAGTGGGTGAGGTTTATTTTCGCGCAGGCCCGAAACCTGCTCGCGAACTCGTCGGTAGGATTCTGGAGCGCCTTACGCGCGAAGGCGCGCTCGATGTCGATGACGACCGGCGCGCGTCCGATCACTTCATACACCTTTGCGTTTCGGGGCTACTTATGCCGCGCCTTCTCGCAGTGAAACGAGCTGTCCACCGCGAGCAACATGCGCGCGAAGCGGTCGCTGCATTCCTGCGACTTTACGGTAGCGGCCACAGAGACAAATTTTCAGATTGAGCTCGCTTGCCAAATACGGGGCAGCGCATTAGCTCGCCCAATGACTTAACCGACCGGACGGTACAGGGTGACTGCACAAGTGGAAAAGCAACCGAAGAACGCCTCGCCGAAGATTCTCGGCGCTGCGCGGGCGATTGCGCTGCGAGAAGGCGCGGGAAGGATCACGATCGACGCCGTCGCTCGGGAATCCGGCCTCAGCAAGGGTGGGGTGTTGTACAACTTCGCCACCAAGAAAGCGCTTCTGGCCGGGCTGCTCGACGAAATGCTCGCGGAGCACCGCGAACGTCTGGCGTCGGTCCCGGAAGGGCACAGTTCCCGCACCCTGCGCGGTCATCTCGAGACAGTTCTGCAAGCCGGAAGCACCGATGATGACCTTTCGATGGCTATTCTCGCGGTTTCGGCGTCGGATCCGAATCTTCTGGACCCGCTGAGAAAAGAACTGTCCCGTGATGTCGAGCGCATCCGTTCGGACGCGCAGGACGACACTGCGGCGATGGTTCTCTTTTTGGCGATCCAGGGTCTTCGTTTCCAGAGGCTCCTTCGCCTCGCGGATGGTGATGCCGATCAGCAAGACGCCACCATCGACAGATTCAAGGACATGATCGATGAGCTCGAATAGAACCAGATACTTCCGAGGAGGTGTCGCCGGATTGGTCGCCCTCCTTCTCGCCATTGTCCTTCTCGTGCAATTCGGCCCGAACCTCGCATCCAAGGTCTTCGCGCAGACTACGGATGAGGTTTCCGGTGCCGATGCGCAAGGGAGCGCCGAGCAAGACATCGCCCAACCGGTCACGGTCGAAGTATCGCGTGCCGAGCTTCGCGATAGCGATAGGGCGCGCAGCCTGGCAGGCCGCGTGGAGCCCGCCCGGACCGTGGATATTGCCTTTCAGGTTTCGGGTCAGCTTTCCGACCTCGCGGTAGATGCTGGGACTCGGGTCGAGAAAGGCGATTTAATCGCCGCGCTCGACCCGGTAGATTTCGAATTGGCTCTGGACCGGGCACAGGCCTCTTTCGACCTCGCAAAATCCGAATACGATCGTGCGTTGAGTCTGACCGAGAGGGGGGTGGCGACCGACGCCCGACTTGAAACGAACCGCGCGCAGCTTGCCCAGGCAGAAGTCGCCCTCCGTGAAGCGAAGCGTCGTCTGGCTCAAGCCACGATCTCGGCGCCCTTCGAGGCCATTGTCGCGCGCATCTTTCTGGAGGAGTTTTCGAACGTCACCCCTGCGGCTCCGATTGCCAGGTTGCAGGACATCAGTGAAATGCGGGTGCGGATTTCGCTGCCCGAGGAACTCGCCGCGATCGCACGGGCCCAGCCCGATGCATTCAGGGTAACCGCCTCTTTCCCCGCTGTGCCGGGATATGACGCAACTCTGTATCTGCGGACATTCGTGACCGATGCAGACCCCACAGCCCAAACCTATGACGTCGAGTTTGCAATCGAGGGCGCCATCGACCCGAGATTGCTGCCCGGAATGACGGCGAATGTGCGCGTAGCCGCCGCCGCGGAGGGTGCGCAATCGCGGTTGGTAGTCGTCCCGGTCTCAGCGATCGACACGACGAGCCGGAGCGAGCCGTCCATCTGGCTGTATGACGAGGGGACCGGCCGGGTGTCCCGTAAGACGATCCGCCTGGGGCTGCCAAACGACGACGAAATCGTCGTGCTTGAGGGGCTCTCCGGAGACGAACTGGTTGTGTCCGGCGGGTGGTGGCGCCTGAAGGAAAACGAAACAGTCGCGGTTCGCGGCCTCTGAACGATCCTGGACCGGAAAACCGAAACCATGACAATGAGTATTTCCCGCGCAAGCATCCGACGTCCGGTCGCCGTTTGGCTGGCAATTATCTTTTGCCTTCTCGGCGGTTTGTGGGGGCTGAACACGGTCGGACGCCTCGAAGACCCGAGTTTCACGCTCAAGACGGCGCTCGTTTTCGTGCCCTATCCGGGCGCGACGGCGATGGAGGTGGAAGAGGAAGTCACCGATGTCGTGGAAAGCGCACTCCAACAGATGAAGCAGCTCGACCGGGTGGAATCGAAATCCATGCCGGGCATGGCCCAGATCACGGTCGAGATCGAGATGACCTATGGGCCCGACGAGATCCCGCAGGTCTGGGACGAGATGCGCCGCCGTATCCGCGACATCGAAGGAGAGCTTCCCTCCGGTGCGCAGTCTCCGATTATCAATGACGATTTCGGCGACGTCTACGGCATGTTCTATGCCGTGACGGCCGATGGGTTGAGCGCCACGGAACAGCGAGACCTCGCGACCAAATTGCGTCGCGGACTTGTCACCGTCGACGGGGTGGCCAAGATCGAGGTTCGGGGACTGGCTGAAGAGGAGATCATCATTTCGATCCCTTCGGCGCGACTGACCGAACTGGGTCTGCCGCCTGACCAGATCCTCGGTATCATCGCTGACGAGAACCAGGTTTTCTCCAACGGCGAGATCAGCGAGGGGCTTTCTCGGCTAGGTGTGTCCGTTCCGCCGGGTTTTGTCAGCGTCGAGGGCATAGAGGCGCTGCGGCTCGGCGCCCCCGGAGAGGTCGGGCAGATTGCGCTCTACGACATTGCCCGCGTGGTCCGAGAGGAGACGGAGCGGCCGAGCTAGATCGTGCGTCACAATGGCACGCGGGCCTTCACCCTCGGGGTCTCGGCGCTCGTGGACCGTAACGTTGTCGAGGTCGGCAGATCGGTCGAGGCACGGCTGGACCAGCTGAAGACCGAATTGCCGGACGGCGTCGAGATCGTACCAATCTATGAACAGCATAAGGTCGTCGACGAAGCGGTCTCGAGCTTTCTCGTCGGCCTCGGTCAATCCGTGGCCATCGTCATCGGGGCGCTGATGCTGACCATGGGTTGGCGCGCGGGTTTGGTCGTGGGTGCCACCCTGGGCCTAACGGTGTTTTCCACGCTGTTTTTCATGTCTGTCTTCGGCATCGAGATGGAACGGATCAGTCTCGGGGCGCTGATCATCGCCATGGGTATGCTGGTCGACAACGCTATCGTGATCGCCGAAGGCATGCTGATCGGCATGGCGCGGGGCAAGTCCGCCGAAGACGCCGCCGCCGATACCGAGACCGCGACAGCGTTTCCCCTGCTCGGGGCCACCGTGATCGGGATCATGGCGTTCTCTGGAATTGGACTGTCGCCAGATGCCACCGGCGAGTTCCTGTTCTCGCTTTTCGCGGTCATCGCGATTTCGCTGCTGATGAGCTGGATACTCGCCGTGACCGTCACGCCCTATTTGGGTAAGCTCCTTCTGAAGGCACCGAAAGACACCTCCAAGGACCCCTATCGCGGCTTCATCTATTCGGCCTATCGCGGTTTCCTCTGGCTGGCGCTGCGCGCCCGCGTGCTCGTCGTCCTGACGATCGTCGGAATCACGGTCTGGTCGGTCATGGCCTTTGGTCAGGTCAAACAGGCTTTTTTTCCGGCGTCGAACACCCCGATATTCTACGTCGAATTCCAGATGCCGCAAGGCACGGACATTCGAGTCACGAATGAAGAAATCGCTCGGCTGGAGGCGATCCTCTTAGGCGAGGAGATCGTGACGGACGTGACATCACTGGTCGGGCGAGGGGCCAGCCGCTTCATGCTGACCTACAACCCTGAGCAGGCCGATGCGAGCTACGGTCAGCTGATCGTGCGTGCGACCGATGCCACACTCATCCCCGATGTTGCGGCGCGTCTCAATCGCGAACTGCCGGCGCAATTCTCCAATGCTCTTATCCGCGTCGAGGAGATCGTCTTCGGTCCTCCTGCCGGGGCCGATGTCGCCGTGCGATTTTCCGGACCCGATCCGGTGGTCCTTCGGCAGCTATCGGATAACGCGCTTGCGATCTTCGACGAGGCCGGCACGATCACAAACTCGCGCACAGACTGGCGGCAGCGCGAAATTCTCGTCGAACCCATCGTCGACGAGGCTCGCATGCGGTTGGCCGGTTCGACTCGCGCTTCGATCGCCGACACCGTGCAATACGGCACCTCGGGCCTGCGGGTCGGCACCCTGCGCGAAGGCGATGCCGAAATCCCGATGTATCTGCGGCTTCCCGAGGTCGAGCGCGACGGGCTGGATCGTTTGCGCGATCTCTCCGTCTGGTCGCCGGGTGCAAATGATTACGTGCCGATGGCCAACCTCGTCTCCGGCTTTGAGCCCCGCCTCGTCGAGGCCCTTATCCACCGCCGCGACCGTGAGCGTACGATAACGGTCCTCGGCGGTGCGCGACCGGATCTGACTGCGAACGAAGCCTTCAACAGCGTGCGCGACGACATCGAAGCGATGCGGCTCCCCGACGGCTATTCGATGGAGTGGGGTGGCGAATACGAAAGCCAGCAGATGGCCAATGAAAGTCTCGGCAAGCAGCTTCCGATCAGCCTCATCGTGATGCTGACGATCTCGATCCTGATGTTCAACAAGGTGCGCCAGCCGCTGATATTGTGGCTCGTCGTACCAATGTCGGTCACAGGCATGGTTCTCGGTCTGCTGTTCACGGGGCTCCCGTTCACGTTCACGGCGCTTCTCGGCTTCTTGTCCCTTTCCGGGATGCTGATGAAGAATGCCATTGTGCTGGTGGAAGAAATCGATCAGCAACGCGCCGAAGGTGTCGAGGACTATCAGGCGGTAATCGATGGCTCGGTCAGCCGTTTGAGGCCCGTCGTGCTGGCTGCGGGCACAACGATTTTCGGTATGATTCCGCTCTTACCAGACGCCTTCTTCGCATCGATGGCCGTGACGATCATGGGTGGCCTCGCGTTCGCCTCGATCCTGACGCTGGTCGCGGTTCCGGTATTTTATGCACTGTTCTTCCGGATCAAGCCGCCCAAAAAAGAAAACGCTCCTTCAGGTTCCCCAGCGACAGCCTGAACGCAGATGCAGTTATAAGCGCTTCTCTGAGCGCCCTCGACCCATCTTAAGGACGGTGTAGGCATATTCCGCCGCCTCAAGCGCGCCTTCGGGAAAACCGCCGAATGTCGGAGCCACTTCGGTGCCGCCAAAGACGAGCGCTTCGTCCCGCAGGCCTAAAAGAACGCACGGCTGGCCATAATTCGTGAGGGCACGAAATACAGCGGAACTGCGGCTGGCAGCAGGCCAGGCGCACTCCCGCTCCATGGTCTAGGCCTTCAAGGCATGGACCGAGGCCCAACTGCTACGCATTCCCGGCAAGGGCGATCTCGCGAAGGCCTTCCGCTATGGTCTCAGCTGCTGGCCGTCATTCGAGCTCTTCCTTGGAGATGGCCGCGTCGGCATCGACGACAACACCGCCGAGCGCGTCATGCGCCCGATCAGCATCGGGCGAAAAAACTGGCTTTTTGCAGGCTCCGACAGCGGTGGCGAAACGCTGTCCCGGGCGATGTCCCTTGTCGAGACAGCCAAGATGAACGGCCTCGATCGGCAAGCCTGGCTGGCCGAAATCCTCGACCGCATCCACAATCACATGACCAACCCGCTCAACGAACCGCTTCCATGGAACTGGACGCCAATGAACTGATCCATGGTAACAACCGGCTTGCAGTTACCCATAAGTCTCTTGTGGCTGTGCCTCTGCGATACGAACGCCTTCGGCAAGATCAGCGAGGCGG
>ENA-OWNT01003202-OWNT01003202.1-seawater-metagenome-genome-assembly--contig:-NODE-3202-length-15749-cov-4.501723_pt1 | contig 15749 bp, 18 predicted proteins | sample MGYA00238136_ERZ651165 | MGnify/ENA primary metagenome ERZ651165 (study PRJEB26861, sample SAMN08777766) | seawater metagenome | isolation source: coastal seawater | place: USA: Florida | collected...
GGCACTGTGACCGATTTCACCACGGCACTCACTCACGCTTCACTCACTCACTCACTCACTCACTCACTCACTCAGTGCAAGATCGCAACGGCGCACGCGAACATTCTTTGTTCGACGCGCGGAGCACTCACTCACCAGGGTATGGTCAAACTTACTTGGTGTGCCATTTCCAGCCGACACAACGCAGCACAGAACCGTGCCGTGCTCGAGATACGAAAGTGGGCAACGGAGGGTGATGGCGAGTCAGTTTGCGAGGGAAAGAACACAATGCGTTGTGGGGGTTTGACGCCCAAGTTCGTGGCATGCAGTGGTTGTTGGTCAAATGTCGGTGATCGTCGAAAAGACGGTTTCACCACGAGCTCCACAATTTGTGGTGAACGATACTGTCCTCGAGTACTTGAGTGCGAGACACATTACGTTGGTAATATTTACGAGCAACGCTTTTGCTGCATTATTAATTCGCTGACCTCGCCGCAAATGTCTTCCGCTGCAAGTGCTGCCCACCCAGATGTGGTGTTGGAAAATATTTCAGTGACCTTGGACGGGTACACTTACAAACACTCCTGGATCGCATACCTTCGCAACCAACCTCCTGCTCCAGTCATTTTGGTCCACCCAAATTATGCAGGTGAGTCCTCACGGTTGCTTTTTTACCCGCTCAAGTAGTTGCCGTGGTATGACTTAACTGTACTCGACACTGAATGCCTGCCTTAGGACTCAAGCAATTTGACATTGATCAAGCCGTCTTTCTAGCCCGCCGTGGATACGTCGGATTTGCTGTTGACACTTACGAGGAGACTGAACGATACTCATTTGAGGATCGCAACATAACCACTGAAGACGGCCCCGAGAAGATCAAAGCACACTATGCTGGGGCAATTAGCGCATGGAACAACCTATTATTGAAGCCTCGCAAATGGAGAGCCCTATTGCGCAAATATTTGGACACGGCATTTGAACACCCAGCAGTGGCGTCCGGACAGGCTGGTGCGATTGGATACTGCGCTGGAGGACAAGCCGTGCTCGAGCATGTCCGCAATGGAGATCCGATCCAAGCTGGGGTGACTTTTCATGGTCTCCTTAATTCGAGGCCTTTGCATTTAGACCGCATTGAAAACGGATTCCCGACTTTGTACACGGAAGAAGAGTTTCAGGCGATGGACCTCGTGCGTTCTGTGACAGTGTCGTGTTGCGTGAGCGTGAGCGTGTCGCTGGCGTGAAATTGATTGGCGTTCGTCTCTGCATACCAAACAAGGCCCCGAACAATTACAACACCAAAGTGAAATTGTTGATTGAGCACGGACAAGCAGATCATTTTGTACGAGCTAGTGTGTTTTGTCTTGTGTGCTCGTTTGACTGTATATCTGCCTCTGAAGAATTATGTGTGCGTCCTTGGTTCACCGACTGGCGACAATTGCTTTCTTTGTCGACGGTGCAATCAGGTTCCCCCAGAGCATATCACCGAGTTTGCTAAAGAGATGAACGATCAGAAGATCGACTGGCGGCTTACGATGCACGGGAATACCGACCACGGTTTCGCGCTTCCTGATGTGCTAATTGGCGAGGTTCGCTAGTCACCGCATCATGCCGGTCTTTGTAGAGGACTGGCTTGATGACGCTATGTTGGATTACTTCTAGACCTATGACGAGACAGCAGATCGTCGATCAACGCTCGGAATGTTGTCGCTATTCCAGGAGGTGTGCTCTTGCCTTCTGGTGACATCCTGCCTTCATACGTTGTCGAGATTTCCCACTTATCACTTGCATGACTGCGTGCCCAGGTGTGGCCCAAGCACCGTGTTCTACCCGTGCACAAAAATGCCTGCGGAACTGTGTTGCGGTGCGTGTTTTTGTCTTGTAGTTGGCAATGTTGTTAAAACCACCCTGTTCATTCATTCTGTGATGCACCTGTGGTGCAGGCAAATAATTTCGGCTGACGACGAAGGTGCTGCGGATGCGGTTGCTGGAGACCAGGCTCCGGCGAGTGGAAAGTTGTGATGGCAACGCCAAATGCGCCCAGAGCATCGCTAAAGAAGTGCTGCACAGCTAGAGCACCGCGGCATGCTTTTGTACAGATCGTGTAAGGTCGACGAAGCTGTTGTTGAAATTAATTGTAAAATGCTGCAGGATTCGCCAAGTTGACACACTGTACTGTTCGAGACATGGCCTTGAAAAAGTAAGATTGTTGCATTGCTGGAATCAATCCTCGACCTCAATCTCTCGTTCTATTCAAGTTTGGTCGGTCTTTGGCCGATTCGGCCGCAATAAATGCGTCCACACTAACAACCACAATAGCCAAAAGCACGTTTTCAGAATACCAAACAATTCTCTGTGCACAGCAAAAGCCACGTACCGACAAGACTCATAAATGCAATCTGGAGCCAGACAGCGGATGTCAACTCGTGGGCCAGTATTGTTTGGGAGTGATTCACAATACTACAGCCGTATCCAAATGCGAAGCCAACAACGACATCAAGAAGGTGGTGACAGTGGTAGTACCTATGGCAGGTTAATGCGTCCATAAAATATTTCATTCACGGAATGACGACATGGAAGAACGAATATTTCGTGAAGCTATCGTACATTCGTCCGAAACCGCACAGAAACGTCAATCCAACAGCAATCCACCACATTTGACTCTTAGTTGGATCTGACAGATGCTGAGAGTCTTCGACGAGGCGAAGGAAATAATATAAAACGACGCCTGCACCACATGCATCTCCACTCGGGAATGATTCCAGTGCTGTTGACGGGCGCAAGATGAAGAATTTGATCTGCGTGCAACAAGCAGCGAACGCTTGAAGGAGTGCTGTCGCACAAGTGGGCCTGAAACTGCACCCATATCTACCTGGTGCAGATGCCGATGGTGCTCGATCAACTGAGGTGCGCGATGGGCTGGGCGCCCTCGCGATGCCCATGTTTTAATGACCTGGACAGTTGAGAGTTGTACACGTAAAAACACATCGTCACGGAGCACAACATTCACGTTGGTACGGACCTGCACGATGCCCTGGGCCGAATACCAACTGATGTAATACGCAAATAGTATTGTTGGACCATTAGATGTGTCCCAGAATCGAGTAAACGCAAACAAAGTGCCATAGAATGGCAGCAAAAGAGCTCCAAATAACATTTGAATTGTGCTTTTGCCTATGGGGAAGTACAACCGACTTATGCCGTACCACTGGCGCGAGTCGTGCTCAGTGTGCTTTCGTCTTGAACTTTCCACGCAGGCGAGTAACCAAGCCACAAGAACGCATGCAGTGAAACCCGTCGCCAAAAACGTGAGAGGCTCACATGACTCATGGCCATGAACAAACGAGCATTCAAATGATGACAAGAGCAGAGGGAAAACAGCGAGCGCCGCAATCGGCATCCCGAACCAAACCCCAGGGACCGACAGCAACAACTCCAACGTAAAAGGCATTCGGTGTTGAAACACCCAGTCTGAAATACGCTGGTCCACACGGTCGACATGTTTCCATGCCCTTGCAGCGCAACTTGCTGCCATCGATACAAAGCTGCGATGAATATTTGCCAGAACGACTACAAAAGTTGAAGGCTTATTGAACACTGCAAGAACAGCGCGGCCACACCATGCTATGCCGAACCTTGACTCAAAAAAATGTCGACAATGATTTTAGACGTCATCACGCAGAAGCAACACTACCTAATACATTCTTTGATCCAACAATCGCCCCTCACCATCCTGTCGGCACTGCTGTGGTACCTGAAACATTCGAGTTCCAATTGCGGGAGTTCGCAGCCACTCCCTCTGCGCACGTCGCAAGTTCTCAATTATCGCCGACAACTCAACTTCGCTGCCGAAAACAGACATGCCCCCAAAAAGAAACTGTCGGCCACGTGTGCACTATGCACATGTCAACGCAAATCCATCGTCCGTGGAGGAGCTTGACGGCAGACAAACCAACGAGAACGACGACAGCGACGACAACGACGACAACAACGAAAAAAAGATTGCCGCAGCCAAACGAAACGAAACGAAACGACAACAACAACGACAACGACAACAACGCTGCAACGGGAAAGCCTGTACATTATGGTGCCTATTGCTGCTCTTGGCCTCTTGCGCGACGGCTGCCGCCGATCATCATGGCAACACTATTCATACACACTACAAAGCCCGCTATTTAGCCACTGCTGATACATTCGTTTTTGTTGTGTTGTGGTGCATCTGGATTGCTCAAGCAGTTCGCATGACATCTCCAGGACGCAAGCGAGCACTTTCTTTGGTGCATTGGACTGGGGTAGGGTGGAAATGTGGGACCGACGCCATCAACTGTTATCATTGCAAGGCAGAAGGCAGGCGATCATTTGCTTGGACGTAACACGAATCATCCAGCAATGGATAGTGTGACTGGATGCTATGGCAGGTTGGGTTGCTTATTTTTTATCGTCGGGTTTGTTGTTGGTGTCTGCAGATGCGCCAGCACTGGCCAAGTCATCAACATTGACAGTAATCAGGTCGTCGCTGTCTTCGTCGCTTGATGGATCGGGTGTTGGTGGAGGCTCTCGTTTCTTCATGGCCAAGTGTGAAACAGTTTCCGTATTTCCGTCAAGAAATTGAACTTCATACCTGTGGGTGAAACATGGATCGAACCAAAATAACAAACGAGAAGGTAAAGCAAGCACCGGTATGTGATCGAATGGAAAGCCACGCACGTGACAGGGCTTTTCTTTTTGACAATTTGGGCTGGCAGGAAGACATCATCTGAAAGCAAGAGAGCGATGGCGTCAGACACTCTGTCGCTTTGCAACACGCCTGAAAACAACCGCACTTGCGGAACATACCTTGACCGGACCTCGCAACGAACATCTCGTCACCCTCGACCCACGTCATTAACTCGGCGGCACGTGCCATCGAACCAGCCCCAGTGGGTGCAAATCGGTCATATTCCATGCACTTCATCTCGGGATATGATGTGAATGATGCTTTGATTGGTTTCCCGTTGAAATACCTGAGCCAAACAAGTATGTTGATGATTTCGCGCAACTACTGCACAAAAGGAAACTGTCTTGAACTCACTCAATCACACCACGCTTCTGCAGCAAGGCGTTTTTAGCTTGCTTGAGGGTCGGCTCTTGAAGGCCAATCGACAGGAAATGCTTTTGTAGCTATGTAGTGATACGCAGTCAGTGAGGCTTGAGTGCAAACACAATGGAGTATGCCGCACACAGTGTCACACCTGCCACTTCTTCAAGTGTGCAATCCCAATTGGTTCCGTCATATGCCACAACGCCACCAAAACGGATGCCAGGGCATCGTCAGGTTTGATGCGAATTCCGGATCCACTGCGGTCTTTCGGACTCTTGGCCCGCTCGGCTGTTTTTTCTTCGCTGCGTGCATGTGGGAGTGATGACGCATCGCTTTTGGCGGTAGCGAGCGTTGACACCGAGGCAGACGTGTCAGCGGGTTCACCCTCGGATGCTTCACTCCCAGCTGCATCACTCTCTGATACCACTGATTGTCGGGAACTTGGTCGTACTTCATGCTCGGGCCCGAAGCATAATTCTTGTACAGACGGGAAAATGACGACCTGCCACAAAACGTTTCGAACATCGGTGAAGTGAAAATACAGAATTCACTGGGAGCGCTTCTTCAGGAACACAAACACGAACGTTACGCTGACGGTCCCACCGAGCTTCTGCACGTTTTTCTTCTTCCTCCCAATCACTTCGTGGCCCAAGCAATGTTGGGCGGCGCCTGGCTGTGGCGGTGCGGGGTCCAATATGTTTGAACATATCCTCGCGCTTCTGCAACTCAGATGCCATCGCCTGTCAAGGCAGCAAACAAAATTCACACTCCGCCACTTTACTGTACGCATACCAAGCCGGAAAGAGTACTCGTACTAACCAAATCTTCGGTTCTCTGCAAAGCTCGACGGATTGCGGCCTCAAAGGTCGATTGAGCTCCTTCAGCAACCTGAATATGTGGTCGAAAGCACAGTGACGAGATATCGATAGGATGTCGCAATTGCAGGCAGCCGACGCATTCCATACCGTGGCATAATCCAGTGGCAGCTTGCCATATCGATCTCGAGGATGCAGTAGCTGTCCTTTCGCCTTCGCCAACAGCAATGAAAGTAAGCATCGCGGCATTATATATGCTTGCACGACACAAATGCAAAAATTGCGTCTCACCACTAAAAGTAAAGACACGGCGTCCAGCCGCTCCGTGGCACATGCAATGTGCATGGGGGTCTTGTTCTCGCGGTTGGTTTGCATGGGTGAAGCTTTGGCATGCAAGAGTGTGCGGAGAGTGGTCGTATCTCCACGGGGAATAGCTAAATGCAGGACCGAATTCTCAAATGCATCCAACTGCAAACAGTGCAATAATGCGCACAATAGTTCAATTGGAGGCACGACACCGCCAGAAAATGAAACCACGCACCCTGGCATCGATCGGCACGCCGTTGATGATGAGCTTCTTCAAGTCTGCAACATTATTTGCCTTTGCGATACAAATGCCATCGGATCACATTGTCACCCCAACATAATGCAAGGTCAACGTAGTCTCAAGCAACATCAATCAAGAGGCGGTATTTTGAGCTTACTCACCCGAATTGCGGCACACACGCGCTTCCGCAGCGCTGGGGAATCGCTTCGCAGTTTGGGAAGATACACTGCGGAAATCTGGCGCTGCTCTCTCACAAGTTTGTGGCGTGCATAAGATTCATCTGAAATTGTGATTCTGGCACCGCTTGCTTGCGAAGATTTACGGCGTCGTTGCCGAGAAGGAGGCCTTGGTGCCTTGGCAGCCGGCTTTGATGTAGTGCTTTGCGGATCAGAGGAGACGATAGCCAGAGCTTCAGATACCATTGCATCGTTAAGAATGACTGCTTCTTGGTTCGGCTCAAACAAAACAGATTCGTCTTGGGCTTCTGTTGTTTGATCTAGGTATACTTGGTTTGAATAATATTGGTCAGATACTTCTGCACCGTCATCAGCTGCCTCACTTGGCAGCGCGCTCTCTTCAAGAGTGGTTTCGTTTTTGAACAGTGCGCCCTCGTCGTCAAATTCTGCACTTTGGTGATAAATTTCTTTTGAGTGTGAGTTGTTCTCTTCAAAGAGGGCGCGCTCATCATCCCTTTCGTTTGTAGAAAAGTCGATTCCTGCATAGCTGCCGTCAAACGTGGTCGTCTCCACATCTGCAGATGCTACGGTTGCTTCTGCGTGGTGTTCATGAGTATCACTGTCAATGTTTTGGGCGTCCATGGAGTGAATCTCAAAGTGGGTCACTTGACGAGGAGCAACGGATTCACATGGCGCTTTGAGGTACGACACCAAACTGATGTCGCTCGATTTTTCACAATTTATATTCTTCTTTCCATCGTTCAAACCTCTCGGTCCAAGTTTGTCGCTGTATTCGAAGCCGCGCTCGTACTACCTTCTACAACCATCTGCAGTAAGAAATACTTGCACGCATGTCCTCACTTGCGGTTCTTCACGATCTCATCTAGAAGACAACGACACGACACACCGCATGAGTATAATTATCTGCGTCTGCGTTGATGCTTCGATGTGTCATCACCCCCGCTATGCGACACCAAGTAAGCAATTAGTTGATCCACGCTTCAAAACGTATCTGCTTACAGGCATGACCCGCCATGTTTTGTTCCACGCCACAACTCATTGTGCACGCCTGCCACCACGTTTCAAAGTAGTGAGTAACACCACAACGTTTCCCTCCGGTATCGAAAGCAGTCGTCACGTCACACCTTTTGAACAATTGCAAAGTCGTCACGAAGCAAGAAGCAGCCCCGACGAACGAAGCAACGAAGCAGCCCCGCGACGTCACAACATCGACAAAGTTCTTCGCAACAACGTAACGTCGTCGTCGTCGTCGCAACCTTCGAAATCACGAAATCACGAAATCACCATTTTGTCAGTCCTCCAAGTACAACGAAACGTACCAAAAGTACTACATCCTCAACAGTACTTAAAGTACATATTGTAGTACCGGTACGATGAATACCTGTATAGACCTACGAATGCGCAGCTGCCGCGCTGTTGTCTTGTCTTGAGCGTGTCCATCAAAGGCTCACAGCGGACGCCGCCGCCTCCGTTGTTGTTCAGTCAGTTAGTTCGTTGACGGCGGTGTCGCTGCCTTACTTACGGCTTTTATGTATGTGTTGCTGCGTCGACGTTATGTCGTGGACGTTTCGCTGGCTGTGGATGTTGCTGCCTTGTGTTGATGTGTTGATGTGTTGACACTCGTGTTGCGGCGTCGGTGGTGATGTGTTGGTGCAATGACGTAGTGTGGCTGTTCGTCGCATTGTTGACACCGAGACGGCGACGACACCTTGATGTGTTGACACCTTGATGTGTTGACACCTTGATTGTGTTGGCGTTGGGAGGTGTCTACGCTTGCAGTTGTTGGCGAAGAAGCAGCAGCGAACGTGTCATTTGCACGCAATGTGACGGCAGAGATAGCTCTCCCATTGTTGATACGCCATGTTGGGGGGTACGAGGCGTGGCGTGGTGTGGCGTGGCGTGGCGTGGCGTGGCGTGGCGTTTGATTTACTCCCGAGGTGGCGGTTGCCGACAATTCGGTGCCAATGTACACAATGACACGGAGGGTTGTACATGCACACGGAAACACACCGGGCATCGATCGGTGTTGCATTAAAGTGGTGCGAGGAGAGGATATTCTTTGTGGCATGGCAAAATGAAGTCATTGGTTTTTGGAGTCGAAAAATATATCCCAAATACCACTTATCGTCGCGCGCCGTGCAAGTCTTTCGTACGGCTCGAACAATGGAAGCCACGCCCCCTTTCAAAAAGCCTCGGGAATTATCCTTGGTGGAAATGTGGCATGCAATGAATGGTTTGGGTCGGGGAACTATGCCACCTTTGACGACGACCATGTGTTTGCCAATGTTTCCGTACTCGGGTTACCCACAATTCTTTGCACGCCCAGCACCAATACTCACAGCGAGCGACGCCTTGTTGGCCAATGTTGCTGCAAGTCCGGCAATTCGAGCCAGTGTGAGCACGTTTGCTCCTCGCGCACCATCTTTGACAAGTCCCATCAGTTCGCACGCGCCCCGCGAAGCAGAATGCGCGACTGGCGCAGCTGCGGAGGACAGCGCCGATCGCATTAAAACGAATTTGTTCGAAGCATTCAAATCAGAAACAGCGGCTACGCAAAAATTCGTGAAGGCTTCTTTCATCATGAGCAAAGTTCCTGGCAGTGCTCCGTATTTAGGTGAATTTCAACGCATTCTGCGCTATTTCGCACACATTGGCATCGCCGAGGAAAGAGTTGAAGAGTATGGGACGATGAGGAAGCGGCGCTTTCGTTGGCTAGGTTTGTGGCTTTTTCGTTTTCCAAACAGTACAGCAGTACAGCACAACTGAAATCTCGTGTTGATGCATTTTCATATCCACTGCTCCAGGTGTCGACAGGGTGAACTTGAAGCCATTTTATAACGAAGTCGGACGAGTTCTTCTGGAGGCAAGTGAAACACACAGCGACTTGGTGGAGCAAGGTCAGTGTCTGTTGCGAGCTCCTGGTGCCGGTTGCTGAGAGTCAACCACGACATCATGTGCCGATTGCGTGATGGCATGAATCCTACTTTTCAGGAATGTTACCGACGAGAATTCTGCTAATGCACAACCACCCATTCTCCATCGGAGTCAGGATTTTTGAGGTTTGTCAACCCATTTGGCCAATAAGCCGCCAGGATTTCCATGACATCATTGTTGCGCATCACTCCGCAGGTGTTCTTGCTCTGCCGAGCCGTTCAATTGCCGGAGTCAACAATTATTGAATTCTTCACCAAGCCGTACTATCCTCAAGTAAGTTTACTGCGAGAATGCTCAGAACACTCGCCCAACTGGTCTCACACCAGGCATGTTCAGGTGCTCAGGACGCTTCAATGGCTCGTTGTGGCCGGAGTGATGCATCCTGTGAAGCAGGACAAAGATGTGTCTCGCAAACGCCGACGACGCGGCCGCCCCGCAGCAAAGAAGATCGACAATGTCAGAATCTTGTCTTGCATCTATGGCGACGAGTTGCTCGGCTCCGACGCGCAGCTGGCCAACATGGTTTGGCGCCAAGTCAATGTGCACGGAAACGATATGTTTTACATCGTCACATGCATTCGCTGGAATACTGTTGCAGGCAAAACCCAACCCAAGGAATAAAAAATCTGTTCGTAACGTGCGGAATTTGCTGAATTTAACGTCGTTCCGCAGAGCCGGGACGTGGCCGAAATTCTATTTGCAGAGGCAACAGGGGATCGATGATGAACAAGAGAACGCCGAAGGCGGCCCTGACGAGGGGGCCACCCAAGATGTGCGCGTATGAACAAATTGAAACGCCGGCGGCGCATACGTTGAGTCGCACAGTATCAACTCGCAAAACGTTTAATTGTTAACAAATCCGTTGTATTCTAGTGAAGCTGCTTTCGCAACCAACGAAGGACAATCCCAGTCGCAGATGATGCAGTCCGTCTTAAGCAACTTTTTTCTTGCGTCGCTTCATGATCATGTCGAACAAGAGGCCTCCCATCACGAGGATCGCGCCGACCCACTGGTTGCGAGAGAGTGGGTTCCGCTTCACCGTGGCGGTGTAGATCACAGTGAAAAACTTCCTAGTGGTGCAAATGGTGGTGCAAGCCAAGGCGCTTACTTTGATGATTGTGTAAAAGATGAAAACCTGCCCGAATACGGAGCAAATCGCGTACAAGGCCAACGGTTGCCACAGTGCTGGGTGGCTGGTGACATAGCTGAGACCTTCGGTGAATCCATTCGTGAAGTAGCACGCCACAACAGCCTAACAGTTGGGCAGCACGCGGTTAGTTGTGCGTGACAGTACAAGGACGTGATCACGAAAATGCGACACGAAACGATCAAGACGAACCCAAATCAGTCCACACAAGTTTGTCTTGAACATAGTCTCCCAAGGTGACAACGACTTTCCAGCTTTTCTGCAAGTGTCCCGGTGATGTTCTTGTCTCGGTCCAACCACAGCGTCCAAAGCAAGGGAAAGAACCAGGAGTCCCAACGGGTATAATTCTGTCTTTTTACCATCGCTTGATTTGCCGGAAAACTTAACAAATACCAAGCCAGCTGTAACAACAAATACCGAAACATACTTGGTCCATGGATACTTGGTGCCGTTGATCAGGACACCAGCGAGCATCACAGGAACCATCTTGCAACTCTTAAACAAAACCATGATGGGGAAGGCAATGTGGGGGAGTGAGCGATTGGAAGCATCCATGGCGCCGTAGAAGCACAGTCCGATACTAATCCAAGAGTTTGGGTTGATGAGCTGACGCAGCGAGAGAGCTGGGGGGCTGTTCGACAGCGACGTTGACGTCCCCAACAAGGGGCTGAGAACAAAGTTCGCGACGACGGCACCGATAGTGTTGGCAAAAATCATGAAAAACAACTGCAGCGACGGATACATGAACTTTGTGCCGTCTTCTTGCTCCATGTAAATGTCATGCTGAGCAATACTGAACTGAAAATAGCAGATGAAGATTCCGACCGAGCAAACAATAACCTCGAGAAAGCTGGCTTCTCGCGGCTCTGGCGCTTTCGCTTTCACGGCCATGTTGGACGTGTAACAGCTCGTACACTGTTCCTCACGAGCTCGTTCGCAATGGTTTGGTTCTTGGAAACAAAAACAATGAAAAACTTCGCAACAGCAGAAACGAGCCTGAGTATTATTACTGCACGTGTCGGTCCCGCGAACCCACCATACTCAAAGTGTCCTTGTGGGTGGCGCGAAGTGAGTTTGTCGTTTGTCTCACAGCATGTGTGTCATCCACCAGCGAGAGAGTGGGAGAAGTGTAGTAACTTGGGCTCATCAATAGGCATGGACGGAGGGAGACTGTGCGAGGCGATGGTATTCCGTGTTGATTGGCAAGCAGCGAAGGCAAGGCAGTCGTTGTTGGTGTTGTTGTTGGTGTTGTTGTTGGCAACGAGCGACGGACCGCAAACCGCCAACACAACAACGACAACGACAACGGAACAACGAAACGAACGCCAACGGAGCGTTCACTGACTGGCTGACTGTGACTGTGGACTGTGGGTGGCGTTGGCCGCTGACTCACTCACCAAAAGGGAACGAAAGGGAGGGTGCTGTTCCATTCGTGTAATTTTCATTTTTACACGTTTCAACTTTTACACGTTTGAAGATTCCGGGTCACACTCCATACAACCAGACGTGTATTTTTGAACAGGTGTCGTGTAATTATTTACATCTCAATTTTTACACGACGGCTTTTTTTACACGTTTCGACTGTCACGCCCATTACACGGTCCGCTTGAAACGTGTAAAAACTGTCAACCGCTGGGAGTGAAACGTGTAAAAATGCGGCGATGTATCAACAAGGCAAACGAGTTGAGTTGGTGTGGTTAATAAGGTGGGGCAGGTGTGTCAGTAAATGTCTCGGCCATATCCAGTGCTAAGCACCGCTTCCCATCCGCACAGCGAAGTTAAGCCACTGCGAGCACGGATAGTACGGATGTGGGGGACCCGTTCGGAAGTCCGTGTGCTGAGATTTTTTTTCGTCTTCTTTTTTTTGGTTGCTTGCTGCCGTCTGTTTGTCTTTGTCATCCTCGTCTCCGTCTCCGTCCTCGTGGGCCTCGTGGACTTGTGGCTTGTGGGCTCTGTCGTTCTTTGTATAGGTGTGTTTGTCTTCGCTTCGTGCCGAGGGTGGTGGTGACTTTTTCTTTTACTTTCGTCGCTTTTGTGGGGGTGTGACTGTACTGGTCTTTGTGGCCGCTGGTGTTGCTATCGTCGTCATTGTTGTGCTTCCTGTAAGTTGGAGAGGTGTGTGAATTGTGCTGTCGCGGGCTGCAACGTGACGATGTCTCACTGCCAACAACCAACAGCCAACAACCAACAGCCAACGGCCGACGGCCGGCAGCCAACAGCGGCTAGCAGTGCGTGGATCGCCGACACGCTTGAGTCTTGGAATTTCCACAGGTGTGTCTGCTACCACAGGCAACCTTTCCTTGGACAGTTGCAATGAGCAACCAATAATGTCGCCAAACAGCAGACAACAAACAGGAGTTCGCTCGCTTTTGAGAACTCGCCTGTGTCCTCACTGAGTTTCATATCCTCGTCCAAGACAAACATGTGAACTGACCAATTTGCTGAGTCTGCGAATTTGATCACATGAAGCGTTGAATTGTGTTGTGGCATACGCGCATACGCGGCCACTGGGGCACTTTCAAACATGATATGCTCTCTTTATCTCCACAGTTTGGATTTCTCGCAGCAAGAAATCATTGTGAGCCCTTCGAAGTTTCCGGAGGCTTTCCCAGGGTCACTGATTTCGATCGAACCTTGCGGGGACGAGAACGATGTGGACGTCAAATATGACGACACCGTGGTGCTGCAAATCGCCTCTGTTGCGCCTGTACTTCAAGGGCAAGCTTACGTCAGTATTCTCAGTTCTATAGCGCAACAAACAGGCCTTACGGCGCGACAGAAAGTCAAGATTTCATTTGTGGAGTCCGCTGACGTTGCTCTAGACTTCGTCGACTTGTCATTCTGCAGCAACAGTGCGTCGAAGTCAGAGCTATGGATATTTCGAGAAACTCTTCTGAATAAGTGCATCTGCACTGCTCGGCAAATAGAGTCTTTAGGATTTCAGGCCGAAGTTACTGCGTTACTGAGGAACAACAAGCCGGTTTACTCCGGTACGGTTACGAGCAAAACTCAAGTTATTTTCCGCTCACGATGTTGTCGCATTGATTGGTTGATTCAAATTAGTGAAGAATTATGGGAGTATTCAGACACAGGGTATTGCTACTTCGAAAAGATGCTGGCAATCATGAGAATTATTTTTGCACAGTGGACCAACATGCGGGCGAATCACCGCTTGCGAGTCATATTTTTCAGTCGTACTATTGTGGAAGAAGCAAAAGGAGCAGATTCCTCGTATGCACATACAAATAGTGATGCGCATAGCGGCGCTTCTGCGTCCACATCGAGTGGTCCGTCTTTCTACGACTTCTTTGAGCCATTGCCAATCGCCCAAGGCAATTACAATGACCTGCCAACAAAAATCAAGGCAAAACTGTTCGATATTCGAAGGAAGCTGCGCACATTCACGGATACATTCAAGCGGAAGAATGGAAGTGCGAAAGGCCACCAGAAGCATGCGCATCGACGTATCAAGCTTTCTGGAGCTGCCGACGGTAATTTATTGGAGGCTATCAATCTGTCACTGAATGGGGCAGAAACAGCCTCGTCGTCGGCTGGGTCTTTGTTGAACCACGTGGGCCAATCCATGTTGATATTTTGCGCCGGGCCACCAGTGTTCAACGTTGTAAGTGAGACAGCCATCATCACACGAAGGCGCATCATTGATCTTGGGATCGGATGTGATCTGCTCAGCTTGGCACCTGCTCCATCGCATGCCGTTCCTTTGTTTCGCGTTCGCTCTGAGAACATCTCCCTGTCGTCCTCGTCGTCAACATCTTTTAATTCTGCCTCCACACCCTTTAGTTGGTGGCGGAATGGCGGCGGCGGCGGCGGCGGCGGCGGCGGCGGTGGTAGTGGCGGATTCGGCGAATATTCCTACATGATTCCTCACTGGATGCATGTCAGCTTCTTTCAATCGTATTGGAAATCGGACTCGAGTCCTGTGCCATATGACCCACAGGAAGTGATCGGAGCGGATCACCGATTACGCTCACACAACAAGAACACTTCAACATCTTCGCATACAGCTACGAATGGAGCTGCATCCTTGTTTTTTAATGCAGCGTTGGCTTCCCTTCCGCCAATTACGGACCCAATCATCTCAGTATTAGAAGTGCAAGAATCAGTGAGGCGTGATTATCAACTTGCTATGGCGGAACAAAGTCACGCCAACAAACGAAGACAGCTTCGCAATAGCGTGAAGTACACGGCGTTGCACCATAATCACCCAGCAGATCAGAATACGGAGTCTTCCAAGAAAAGTAATCCCAATGCAGCGCGTGCACGCACATTGCAGCCTTCGATGTCAACTGTAAGCTTCAACGAAAGCCACAAAAAAGCACGGCATAAAATCAAAGACCCTGTTCCTTCGACTTCGAATCAAGAGCGTGGCAGCGAATCCATCGGTGACTTGGCAGTTGGGTCGACAGCGGGGGGACATTCTCTTGGTGGCAAAGTAGTGGGATTTACATTTGGCGGGGGCAGGACGTCTCTTCTCATCCCCCCTGCCGGACCGGTCCCGGCAACTTCATCGCCTCTGTCCGGTGAACTTCCGTCTTCTGTGCACGCTTTGACATCGAACAAAGCTCAGAAGCTTCTTGTTGATCGCGAACGCCTGCAGCGAGTAAGCCGGCTGCGACATTGTGTTTTACATTGCGCCAATGCCAACGCTGACCGACGAAATATGTATGTTCAGGCCCGAGATATGCGAGAACAGGCACTTGCGGCGCGTAGAATTGCGGACTTGAAGCTTTCTCTTCACGTGAGTGTTGCTGTCGCCTTTCATTCGCTCGATTTCAGTGTTGTTGTTGATTCTCATTGACATGCAATGCGTGACATGTTTAATTCTTCACCCGAAGGCGAGAGAACGTACTGGTGGCGAGGCACGTGCGGTCTACAAGAGCGCGACAGCTGGAACGGGCCTTGATTGGTCGGCCGCATCGGTAGGAAATACTGATCTGGTGACAAAAGAACTCGGGCATTACCAACAACGAATTCGGAAGCACGAGGTGCGTATGTTGCTGATGTTCAAATCGTGCGGGATTGCGTTCTTCTG
>ENA-OWNT01003204-OWNT01003204.1-seawater-metagenome-genome-assembly--contig:-NODE-3204-length-15744-cov-4.770218_pt1 | contig 15744 bp, 19 predicted proteins | sample MGYA00238136_ERZ651165 | MGnify/ENA primary metagenome ERZ651165 (study PRJEB26861, sample SAMN08777766) | seawater metagenome | isolation source: coastal seawater | place: USA: Florida | collected...
GGCGCAGCGCGCCCGCGTCCACCACGACGATCCCCACATGCACGAAAAGATCGGCCAAGCCGCTGCAGCAGCACGAGGCCGCAGGCATCGGCAGCCTGACAAGCTTCGACCGAAGTGGCGCGAGCAAGGTCGAGACGGTCCGCTCGGCGTTCCCCGCGGCCAAGCAGACAAGGTGAACCTGCTGCACGTGTCGAAGAGGAGGGCGAAGTGGGGAGCCAGGGTTTGCACATGCAACACCTTCCCGTGCAAACATGTCCCGAGCTTGCCTGCGAACACGCGCAGCCGCCGTGTACTGGAGCAGCCGGCACAGGTGGTTTACACGAAACCCATGTCGTACACTCGGCAGCGAGCGCTGCGTAAGGCGGCAGCAAGAGCCAGCAAGGGTGCTTTCCGCAAGCACGCGGGCGTTCACAATAGTCATACCTTCCACCGAGGTCGGTCGCACGGAGTTTGAGTCCGCACGGTTTGATGCGTGGGCACGGCTGGTCCCTGCAACCGGCTGCTAGTAGAAGCCTCCCAGCCTCCCTCTTTTTGTAATATAAGTGTGTGTCCGTGTCTGTGTACTCTGTCAAGCCCCCCGCTCGCCCCCTCTGCCCAGCTTCTCCATACGTTTCCAATCATGGAATGGTCATTCGAGTCGAGTCGTCAAGTTGTCAACTTTGCCATTATTGCCGTAGTCGTGGTTGTCTGCTCGTCCGCTCCCTTCGTCGACTCCTCATCATCGTCATCATCATCATCATAATTGCAGTCGTAGCCGTCGTCGCAATTGCAATCGCCATCTCTTCATTGTTACCTCACCATGTCGGCTTCTCATCGTAATTGTAGCCACAGCCGTCTGCAAACATCGCAGTCGAAGTTGTAGTTGTTGTCGAGGTCGCTGTTGTTGTCGTAGTTTTTGTCGTTGTTGTGATCATTTTCATTGCCACTCATCGGCGCCTCCACCGCCGTCGTAATGGTTGCCATCATTGCCATGGCACTCATCGTCGCCATTGTAGTCGCAATGGTGATCGTAATCGTAATCGTAATCGTCTACCGACATCGTCGCCGTTGTATCATTGAGTCGTCGTCGTATCATAGTGCCGTCGTCGTATCGTAGAGTCGCCGTGGTATCACAGTGTCGTCGTCGTATCGCAGAGTGGTAGTGTCGTCGTCGTATTCGTCGTCGTAATCTCGTCGTCGTATTCTCGTCGTCGTCGTATTCTCGTCGTCGAAGTCTCGACGTCGTCGTGTCATAGTCGTCGTCGTAGTCGTCGTCGTCGTATGGCATAGAGTCGTGATCGTATTCATGTTTGCATGTATGTGGGTGTATGTATGTATGTCATGTATGTACTACGAGTAATGTTGTATGCATGTATCGTCAACATTCCCTTTCCCATCGCTGTTCGGTGGTTACACGACATGATTGAGGGAGTCGACATCACGAAGACCGCTCGGCGCCTCGGCGGGCATTCAGGCATTCACAGCCATAACGTTGGGCGAAACTGACGATGAACGACGAACGGCGAAGCGCACAAACGACGCACCGCCTAACAGTTATGATATGGTGAGCTGGCTACGGCATTCGTCGTGCTGCGTGCGGGATGGTGGTGGTGGTGGTAGTGGTGGTGGTGGTGGTGGCCGTCGTCGTCGTCGTCGTCGTCGTGACCGTCGTCGTTATCGTATTTGTCGCCGTTGTCGCCGTTGTCGTCGTCGTCGTAGTTGTCGTCGTCGTCGTGCAACATGCTGTAGATGCAGTAGATGTTGTCAATCAATGCTGCCTGATGCTGCCTGATGCTGCAAGATGCTGTAAGTTGTTGTCGTCAGTTGTCGTCAGTTGTCGTAAGATGCTCTGTGTGTTGTCGTGTCTTCTACGCTGTGCCGTCCGTCTTCAACATCCGCCGTCACCTGCGTGCTCACCATCGTAGGGACTTTGGTCGTGAACATGTCTGTCGTGAAACGAGCATCGTTATTCGTCGATCCGTCGTGGGCATGCGTCTGCCACGGCGAAAGTCCCGACGCACGTCAGCTGGTTTGTCGACGGTTGCTCTCGCCGCGGCACTTGTTTGCGAAATTGTACTTTCTTCGCATTATTATTTATATTTTTGCTTTTTTCTGATTTCCGCTATCAGTGTCACTTACTGGAACAATGGGCAACGGAGCCGGAGCCTTGCGCGTCAACAGCGCCCTTCTCCCGGAGGAAGTCGACTTGGCAACAGCGCAGCAGCTCCTCGGTGCTAGTTGGGATGAGAACCGGTTCGGGCCCGTTTTCAAAGCACAGCCCAAGGTACCGCGGGACTTGTTTCTCGCCATCGCCAACCTGGTGGATCCGGAGGTTCTCGAGGAGCAACGGAAAGCCAACGCGGAGGTGTACTCTGAGTTCTTGAAGCAGAAGGCGCACGATCTGGCGCAGCTCGGAGCCTACAAGTCTTTCCTCTCTTTTGACTGCGATGCCCAGAGTGACTTTTTCCGGCTGGCGTATGACACCGGCATTGAACTCGCTGACCTCAGCCCCCCGCTAGAGCCGGGCGTCGATGGTCCCTCGGGCCAGCCGTTCCCCAAGGGCATGGAGCAATGTGTACGGAGCGCGGCCGTCTCTTTCAAAGGAGACAAATACATCTCCACCTGGGGCGGCGGATACACGTGCACAGACGGCACCGAAGGGGAAACGTGGCAGAACAACGAGAATCTCGCCTACGTCGTGTTCTGCCTGCGGGTCGGCCACAAGTACCCTCCTTTGAAATACATCGCTCTCCGCCTGCTCAACCGCACGCATATTTGGGGCAACGAAGAGCGTTGTGATCAAATGCTCCAGATTTTGAAAGCCGCCTGCTTGGTGGAATCGCAGCGGTTGGGCGTCGAGCTGCTACGGAATCGCCGGCAACAAGGGTTCTGTGACGTGCTTGGCAACACTATTTCGTTGAGCTCCAGCGGTCCGCTGACACAGTTGCCGTTCATGCCACATAATCTTTTCGACGGCGAGTATACCCCTGGGGCGTTTCCCATAATCTCATACTATTTCAAAGACCGCTTTTACACACTGGTGGACGCTATCGCGCAAGCCCGAACACACGTCCACGCAGCCCCCAAACGACTGGGGCGGATCGAGCACAAAATTGAAAGCGACTACGCGTCCTTGTCCGAGCCACGGTACCAGTGGGTTAAGGATGCCTTGCGCACAACGGAAGTGTGTCAAACACCTCAGGTGCGTCTGTCGTCTTTTATTTGGATTCATCAATGATGTCACCGTGCATGTGTTGTTTGCACGGCTGGAGCTATGCATGGAAGCTTCCCCTCGCTCAAAGTGTTGTCTTCGTCATTGCAGGAACTACTGGCCGTTTGGCACAATCTCCGTGACTCCAAGGAAAAGCAGCTCCAGGTTGTTGGTGTTAAAAACACGTACGCCTTCGACGACGAGGAGGCGATGCGGGAGACCAATGGTATGATGCAAGTGCTGGTGAGCATGCTGTTTCAACCGCAAATGCCAGATGGTCGCCCCATGACCTACAGAGACCTGCTGGACGACGTAAAGGGGGTCGCTGCCGCAAGTACGGCAGCAAGTGCTCAAAACAGTGACTATGGCAGTCCGCATTTTGACCACAATGCTATATTTGCGAAAGCAGCTGGCGCTAACCTCCCGATCAAGATGATCGTGGAGGTGCAGCTGCACTTGCAGTATTACATGGAGGAGCGCAAGAAGACTCACCTGTGGTTCAAAGTGTTGCGGTCCTCGACGATGTCGAACCTCCACTACGACTGCGAGGCATACATGCCCAAAAACTGAAACAGCGGGCAGGCTGTGTCATGGATCATCATTTGTGTATTGCGGCAACCTCCAAAACTTGAGCAAATTAAAGTTAGGTCATTGAACTATCATACGTGAGAATAATGCCATGCTATTGCGTGAGATTTCACTCCCCTGAAGAGTTAGTCGATATGTTTATAAAAGTCTATCTCAATCGCATCTATCTCAATCGAATCTATCTCAATCACATCTATCTCAATCACATCTATCTCAATCACATGTGTCTCAATCGCATCTAACTCAATCGCATCTATCTCAATCGCATCTATCTCAATCACCATCTATGCCAATCACATCTATCTCAATCGAATTTATCTCAATCACATCTATCTCAATCGCATCTATCTCAATCGCATCCATGTCAATCACATCTATGTCAATCACATCTCATCAATCACCTCTATCTCGATCACATCTCACATCAACATCAGAGGTCATACCAAGGGCAAGAAGACTCAATCAAGACTAGACTCCAGACTCCAGACTCCAGACTCCAGACTCCAGACTGCAGACTATGGCATACAGTGTACCAGACTCCGGACGGCCCTCTCTGAAATGGTATCATATGCCATGAGTGAAGCCTGTACGTTTAAAATCACATCACCGGCTTATTTGCACGTTTCTGTATCATAAGCCATGACTCCATTGTCCATTGTCTCCATTGTCGTACATAATCGTTCTATCTTAGTATACAGTACGGGATTTAGTACATTCATTCGCTTAATAACCGCCGCATGAAAGTAAAGTCAGTGTACCGTTCATTATAGTGAACATTGACGAGAAAAAACTCCGAACTCCGAACTCCGAACTTTCCTCCTCGAAGCTCTCTCTCTCTCCCCCTCTCTCTTCCACAGTGCGCTCACTCACGGCTTATATAACTATAATATACCTTACACCTTACAGTGTAAAATGTCACTGTACGGTACCTTGTTCAGTGCAATCAACCTGCGTATAAACGCGCATTTAAAGTGAGTAACACTGTACTGTACGTGAACGGATATTTCGGCATTTCGGCATTTCCTTCCGTCGCTGTCGCTGGCTGTCGCTGGCTGTCGCTGGCTGTCGCTGGCTGTCGCTGGCTGTCGCTGCTGTGCTGATTATGGTTATCCATACTTAGTCTACTTTTTGGAAAGCTGCAAATGAATGAGTGAACGAATGAACGAACCGGCGTCCATCAAACTTGGTTGGCATCAGCTGACTGACTGAGCTGAGTGAGCTGACAGTGAATGAGTGAGCTGAGTGCGCTTATGTTCGTTGTCTGGAGGTCTGTCCTGTCTGCCGTGTTGGCAGTGACGTTGTCGTTGTCGTCGTCGTTGTTCGTTCGTTGTTCGTTCGTTGTTCGTTCGTTCGTTGTTCGTTCGCTGTTCTTTTCGTTCGTTGTCCCTTCCTTCTTCCCTTCCTTCCTTCTTCCCTCCCTCCCTTCGTTGTGGGACTGTTGTTGTTGTCGTCGTTGTTGTGTTGTCAGTTTGTTGGATAGTGACTGTCTTTATTGTTGGCCGCGGAGACGAACTTTTCGTTCGATCGGTCGGTCGTTCGACTCCGTCGCTTTGATTCCATCCTTTGAATGCAATGCTTTCGTTCGTCCCTTTTCCCTTCCTTCCTCTCTTCCTTCCTTCCTTCACTGCTCTTCGTTCATTCGTTTACTCTGTCCGTTGTTCGAGTCCACGCGTTCGACGCCATGCGATGTCATTCGTTCGTTGTTCGGTGTCATTGTTGGATCCAGTTCGTTGTCGCAGTTCGTTGCTTTCGGTCAGTGGTTCAATTCGATTCGTTGAACGGTGCGGCGGTGAACTCCACTCACTGTCGTTGTCGTCAGTCCGTGAGACGATCCGCGGGACCGTCACAGTCGTCGATGCCTTCCATTGCTTCCTCCGGTGATCGCCTCCTCTCATTCGCCTGATAACTCGCCCGTCGGATAGTCCGTTGCCTCGTCCGTTCATCACTGATGAAACTTCACTGCATTCACTCGTGCGTGCGTGCGTATGTAGGTTGGATTGTTGTGTCGTCTCTGTGCTTGCTAGAATGTGTGGTTAACGTGTGTTGGCACGAATTGTATCGCATGTCAGTGGGTGACAGTAAACCAAACAAGTGCATTAACAAATCAAAAGACATTACTTTTCTATTACTTCTTTGTGACGCTCACTCGCGCTTTTCATGTGAGCAGAGTGTCGATGCTCCACGCCAAACGGCAGCGACAGAGCGCGTAGACGCGTCGCCCGCGCTGGTGTCAGCGGACGCCAGTTGCGATGGCTCGCTCGCTGCAACTGTGGCTGCTGGCACTCGCGTTGGCCGTCGCAGCCGCAGCCCTTTTCGACGATGGTCGCAGTGAACGTCCCACGGCGCAACCCTCCTCTGCACCTGCGCTGCCGGAAGGGGTCGTGGTCGGCGTCGGCTCCATCGTCAACGCGCGGTGGAAAGGCCAAGAACAGTTCTTCACTGGCGAAATCGTCCGGGTGCACGCGGACGCCACCGTCGACATCCAGTACGACGACGGAGACTTTGAGGCCCACGTCCACGCCTCGTTGTTGTCCCCAGTGCAGGTAGATGGCCCTTTGTACTACATCCTTGATTCTGCGGGCTACAAGGTACGCAGGGGTGTGCGTGTGCTCGCGCGCTGGAAGGAAGGGTCCAAGCTGTATCCCGGTACAGTTATTGAGGTACACCGTACTGGGTTGCTGGACGTCAAGTACGATGATGGAGACTTAGAAACGGCTGTGGACCCCAGCATGGTGCAGCGCGTGCTCTCAAAAGCCGCGCTGCAGGCATCGGAGGAACGCCAAGTCCTCGGCCTCGAGGATTCGCTGCGGCAGCTTCGCCGTGCTACCTCGCAGGCGACCTCCACAGCCGCGACGGCGGCGGCCGCGGCGAGACGCGATCAAGCTCCCCGTAATCCTGCCGAAGAACAGCAGCCGCCAACAGAGTCTGCGGCTGGCGCATCACCGAGCTCCCACGGCGGTGCGAGGCACGCCGAGCAGAGAGAGCGCCGCCGCCGCCGCCAATCGGCCTCGACATCAAGAACCGCAGCAACGCAGCCGGAGTCGTCGGCATCAGCATCCGCAGCCACGCAATCATCGGCTTCAACGAGTGGAGGTGGAGTTTCGCAGTCGACTGTGCCTACATGCCGCCCAGGTTCAGCAGTAGTCGCGCTGTATCCGGTACGTGTGTTTTTCATCGCACCCGCTGCAAGTCAAATTACTAATTGCCGTTGCTGTGTGATCGACATCAACCCAATTGCTCTTGTTCTTCGCTTTCAGGGCAACCAGCAGTGGTACCCTGCCAAAATCCAATCAATTGAAGCGGAGCGAGGATTTGTGCTAATAAGCTGGGACGATGGCGATCCGAACCACCGACGCATCCATCAGTCCTCTCACATTCGAGGTTGCCGAGCTCCCGAACTTGCTGGAGATCGCGATCCACCTCAACGCGCTGCGACCGCGACCGCGACCGCGACCGCGGCTGCGACTGCGACTACTCGGCCACGTGGTCGCCAAGGTACCGGCGCCGCTAAGCAGAAAGAAGCTACATCTCGCCGCCCGGCCTTGGTGTCGCCAGCGTGGCGCCGGTTGCAGAACGTCGTGCTAGCCAAGGTATGTCGCTATCGTGGTTACAGGAGCCGCGCAATGTCGACTGTGCGCCGCTCACTGAACTGTTTCCGCTTGTATCGTAAACGCTCAGATTAACTCCACGGCTGCAGACGAGCACAGCAGTTTCTTCAAATCTGCACACGCTGGTCGTGAAGCCCTTCATGCCAAACTACGCGACACACCCGCATTCCAGTTGTTACTCCAGGACGGCTGGTCGCCGGCCGTGCAGCAGCGTCTGCTGACCGCATTGCATGACATCGACGAGGAGGCATCCAAGTTAGAAGATCGAAATGTCTCGAACGCTCTGCGTCGCGAAGCAAAGTTCGAAATTGCCGAATTACTTCGCCTGGGCGGCAACCGTGCGAGCATCGCCGCCTCTTTGCATTGGTACCGAGAAGCTGCGGATCTTGGTCACCCCGGTGCTCAACGGCACCTCGCACTTGTGCCCAGCACACCTGCGGCTGAATCGGCGACACTTCTGTACACGAGTAGTCTCGGCGGCGACGTCCAGGTACGCTGCTCTGCGTTGCAGCTGTTCGTGCCGCACAATTGCACTGACCGTGATGCCGGATGTCTTTGTTGTTTGTGTTTTGGTCAGGCCATGATAGCGATGGGATATCGTCACAAGGTCGGAGGCCTTGGTGTCCCTCAAGATTGCCGGGCTGCGCATGCCTACTATGAAGCTGCTGCAGCCAAGGTCGCCGAAGAGTACGAATTGAGACAGCTGGACCAATCCACGTACCTTTCCGGTTTGTTTTCGTACTTGGCGGATCGTGACAAAGACGAGGAGGCAAGCTCGGCTTACCGACAGCGGACAGCAACCACGGACGAATTTTTCGAAATGTAAGCTTCCTATCGCCTTCTGTCGAGGTGTGCTGCAGTCCGGCCGCTGTTTTAACCAGGAAGGCACTTTGTGATTTCAGGTACGAATATTTAGCGTCAGATGGGAACCGAAATGCACAAGTGGCGTTTGGCACACTGCTGCTCGAACAGTTGTCCGAGAACTCGTTCAGTGGCATCGCAGATAGCCGCAGCCTCGGCAGCCTATTCGCATCGCCACGATCCTCCCATGACCATTCCTTGGGCAAGCCCAGTTTGGCAAAGGGGTTGGCCAAACCTCCACCTGATCAGACGGCGAGTAGTCCTGCGCCTGATGGGTCCGATCACGAGCAACCATCGATATTCGCGAAAGCCATGAGCTACGCCACGGACAGCCTGAAGGCTTTTGCTGATGCTCAGGATGGCTCCATCGACGGCGTCTCCAGCATTTCGAACGCAGCTGGCCTGGCCTCCGTATCGGAATGGCTGCTGCAAGTCGTGCATGAGGCAGATATCCTAGAAGCCCAACAACTCGTCGACGGTCTGGATGACAGCGAGGCTCCGTCCTCTGCAGATGTGGGCTCTGCCATGTTCGTACTGGGAAAGATCGCACTCGCCCAAGGTCAACCAGACGAAGCTCGGGAGTGGTTCGAGCGCGGAGCTTCCAAGCAAGATGCTGCTTGCACGCGTGAGCTCGGCGCTCGCGCGTTGTACTCGAATCGAGGCGGCCGCCGTGGATGGCATGAGTACGACTCTCCGCAGGTTGGGCTCGCTGCGCGACATGCTTTCCTGTGATGTTTCTCACAGCCTTGTTATTTGTGTGTTTGGCGTCAGGATTTTGAGCTCGCCTCAAAGCTGTTGACGAAGGCGACACAACTTGGCAACGCTTGGGCATTTTATGACTTGGCGCTGATGCACCTCGTTGGTATGTACTCCACAACACCTCGTTATTCCTTTCGTGTCTTGGCTTACGCCAGTGTGCTCATCTATTTGCAAATGACCAGGTCTAGGCCCGGTGGAGGTTGACATTACGCAGGCTGAGCGTTTGCTCGCAAGGGCCGTGAAGAACAATATTATTCCAGCCATGCACTTGTTTTATCAGCTGCAATACCTGGAAAAAATGCATTCGGGCCGGCAAAGCACGATCGACGCTCTCCTTCAAAATTTCGGTTTTGGGGTCAACGGAGATTCGGTGCGTGCTCTCAGTTGGCGAACAGATTGATCGCTCTTGCATGGCAATGCTGAATGCTGATTGGCAATACACATGTGTTTTGATAGACCTGTGCACGAGCTGTAACAAAGATGAAAGTTGTGGCCGAGCAGGCGCACGCAGTGATATGGAAGTATCGCGAGGCTCAGCGTTTCCACACGGAGGGCAAAATGTCGGCGGCTCTGATGACGTATCTTGACCTTGCAGCGATGGGTACGGATATCGCAGCGTTCCATTCGTATGAGCAACGGGTCGAGTTGCAGCTGACGTGTTGTTGTTTTTGTATTTTAGGCGAGGTGCACGCGAACGCAAATGCCGGGTGGATGCTGTCGCTTCGACTTGATATGTTGCGCCCACATCTCGGTGGACCGTCCGGGATTCTGTCCCCAAACTCGATCGCCAGCGACGGCGCCAGAGCGTGGCGTAGCGCCGGAGGTTCGGGCGTGTTGGCTGTGGTCGACGACGCGATCGATGTCGCGGAAACCCTTGCAGACGAAGTGGTTGGATGGGTGTTCGCGGCCGCGGAGCAGCTGCAGACGTCACTCGACGACGATGACAGCGACGAGTCAACCAGCCGCATTGGCGATTATTTTCGAGGACTCCTGTTGGACGTGGCCTCTCCATCGACTTCCGCCGACAATGCAGATGCGCTTATCCCGTCGTCTACGGTGGGCAAGCACATAGAGGCAGCTCAACTCGGTCTGCCGAAGGATCCCACTAGTCTGGAGAGCCTTGTGTGGGAACTTCGACAGCGACGCCAGGGGGACAGTGTGCCTGGCGACCCTCTGACGCGGCAGGAGACAAAGCACCTCCTGTTCGAACGCGCTCGTGGTTTGCTGCAAGCGTCGATCGATCAAGGCTGGACGAACGGATTCACGTATCTGGGAGACGTATACTTTGCGTACGGCAACACGGAGCTCCGTGACCGCGGCGGCGCCGAGAACGCGAGCAATTTGTTCGAAAAGGCGGTTCAAAACTACGAGAAAGCCATTCAGCACAGACACGCACGAGGTACGTTCGAAAGAGATTGCGGGGCGTGGCGTTGGGTCTGTGTGGATATTTCCTCACTTCGATTCCGTTCCAACGCTGTTGTCTTTCACAGGTGCCTTCAACCTCGGGTACATGCACACATTCGGCCTCGGCATTGACGGTGGACTTCCCGACCTCCACAAAGCAGAGGGGTTGTTCAACAAAGCTTTTCAATACGCTCGGATGCGAGGCGTCAACGGTGCTTTTGTGCCCGTGCAGCTGGCTTTGTACGTTGATGTTATAACCTGGCTCGCCTTTCCATGATTTTTTCTGTGCTGACCCCGTCACTTCATGCTCTGCTAGATTGGGTATCCGAGCCATGGACGCGGCGCTGCAACTCGGAGACTGGGTCCTCGATGTGCCTGTAGAAACTAGCGCCGAAGCTGTCGGGGACACCTTGCTGGAGGCTGGCCTCATTTCGGAAAGCACTGCAGAGGCACTGGTCGCTGCAGCAGTCCACGCGCAGCAGCGACTTGCCATTGCTTTCTATGCCCTGAGTTTGCAGGGGCATTTACGGGAACTGTACCGCGCCGAATCAGGAGTGGAGCTGGGTGGCGTGAAGCTTGACACGGAGCACGCATCCACTGCAAACGGCGAAGCGACGCCGGAGACCAGAGTGCCGTCGTCGTGGCCGACTCGCAATGACCACCAGGGCGCCCGCGACGTCTCCACTACTTCGAATCCCAAAGGAGACAGGTCGAAAAGAAAGTCGTTGCCGAAGCCCGACTTCTCGGTCGGGCAACGAGTGAAGTCGCGGTGGATGGGAGCCAGCGGTTGGTACAAAGGCTTCGTGCAGCGAGTGAACGCGCCGTCGAGTGATTCGCCTCGAGCGACTTACACGTACGACATCCAGTACGACGACGGCGACTTCGAAACTGGACAACGGCCCAACCTGATGAAACTCTTGACCGGTGAGCCTCCGGTCCGTGTGATAGACTTCAAGTACTGGGACTCGTGGCTGCTGCTAGCGCTTTTGTTGTCCGGGTTGTGCGCAGCGGCTGCCGCCACTCTCTGGACTGCGATGGTGATCGCCCAGGTGGGCACAGCGATTTTGTGCTGCTGTCGAGCTGGCCGTGATGCAGTCGAGTGAGGTCACCGGCGCATGCCCTCGAGCAATTCCCGCCGCGCTCTATTAGTTTTTTATACAATAAGTTATTCATTATTCTTTGTGTTGCTGCCTTCCTGCCGATGCTGAGCCTGCAAAAACAAACATTCACGGTGATTCGCAAAGCGTGGCGTGATGAACGTAGCGGTTCGCAAAGAAGCAACCGGGTTCGGTTGCAAGGCGACACGAAAGGGAACTGCATGTGCTTTTTTTTATATAATTAGAACGGACTCGACAACGATGTCGTGGCGAAACGACAGCGCTCACTTCTTCTTTTTCCTTCCCTTCTTTCCTTTTTTCGATTTTGGTTTGGGGCCGCCGCCCCCTGTCAAGTTCTGCGTGCCAGCCGAAAAGCCAGGCCCTGCCGCGGCGCTACTGTCGCTCTGTGCGGCTTCCTGTGCCCCGCCGCTAGTCTTGGCAGCAAACACGGGCGGGCTCTCTAATTGGCGACTAGTGCCGAAGCACCGCGACACGTGGTTATCCTCGGAAGATTCCCAGATGGCGACCATTCCTTCTTCGCCGGCAGTCGCGAGCAAGAACGGCTGCCCCGGGAAAAACCGTACTGAGAACAGGGGTCCCACGTTCATGTTCTTGGACACGACGAGGTTCGGGTTCGCGTTTCCGGTGGCAGCGGCCGCCGGCGACTGCAAGTCCCAGATCTTCACGGCGTGGTCCGTGGATGCCGTGGCGAGCAGGCCGGGGACGTACTGACTGAATGAGAGACTGGACACGGCTTTGCCGTGTGCCTGTATCCGGAACAGGGCGTCGCGGCCCTTGCGCAGGTCGTGCGACAGCAAGGTGCCGTCTTCGCAGCCCGCCACGAACTGGAACGGCGCGTGCGGGTTCCACTGCAGGTCCTCGATGTCGGCCGGCAGCGCAAACTTGGAGCCGTGCCTGGGGTTCCTGGCGTCCACCACCGCCACTGTGCGGTCGAACGAGCCGGTGGCCAAGATGTTCTGTTCTGCTGGGTTCCACTCCACGCTCTGCACTTTGTCTTTGTGGTGCTCGAACGTGAGGCGGCACTGCTGCGTGGCCAGGTCCCACAGCTTGGCGGTCCCGTCTGCGGACCCACTGGCGAGCAGGTTGCGGAACCCGCGATTCCAGGAGAGTGCCATGACTGCGGCCGTGTGGCTGCCTTCTTTCAGAGGACCTGTCGGTCTCCGGCCGCTGCCGGCGCCGCCGGAGCCGGAGCCGTTGACGGGGCCGCCGAGCGTGACGTCTGGCTCCAGCGCCTCCAGCACGTCCAGGTCGTAGATCTCGATGCCGGGGTGGAACGTACCCATCGCGGCGAAGCTCCCGGGCGTGTTGTGTGTGGTCCCGTCGACGCCGGCAGCCGTCGAAAAGTTCAGCCACTCCACGCACAGCGGGAAGGTGGGCATGGCGACGTCGTGGTGGACGTAGAAGTTGCCGTCCTCGTGGTTGTACACGTGCACCTCGAGGGCGGAGTAGTCCTCCATCGACTTGGCAGCGAGCAGGACGGCGTCCGACTCGCGAAGCAGGTAGTCGTCCTCCTCGGATGAGTTGTCGTCGTCGTCCCCGATGCCGTCGTGCCCCGGGCCGGCGCCGGGGCCCATCGCGTTGCTGCTGTCCACGAGACCCGCCATGGCTCTCAGGGCGCTGGGCGCGAGGCCGTCCTCGGCGTCGCTGTCGCTGTCGTCGTCGGAGATGCCGCCGTCCTCGTCCCCTGTGAGCGAGCGCCCCTTCAAGGCGGCACGGAGCGCGGAGCCGCGCTCTCCCACGCCTTCGTCCTCGTCGGCCATCTGCTGCATGAGGGCGTAGTCTTCGGCGGTCAACTTGTACTTTTTGGGTTTACGCGCCATGCCGCCCGCCGGCACCCACGTGAGCGAGGAAATCATCCTGCTGCTTTCGCTGTGGCCGCCACGCCACTGCTGAGATCACGCCGGTACGCACCGCAAGCGGTGGACGCAAAGGAGAGAGGGAGAGCTCGCGTGCACCTACGAGGTCCGTGAGAGTATCGGCTGCGGTGTGGCGACTGACACCGATGGTTCCCAACACCTCGAGGACCAGCAATGCGTGGTCAAGAGTCGAACCGCGCCGGAAGCCACACAGGAGCGCACAGACAGCAACGAAAAGCACACCGACACAAACAGAAAAAAACACACAAAAGACCAAGAGAAAAACACAAAAACACAAAGAGAAACCGGAGCAAGCAACACATACGGACGCAAGAAGCGGACAACCCGGGAAACGACGGACGAGCAACACAAGGAAGGAAGAAGCGAACCATCAAACAACCAGACGAGAAACGACGACGACAACAACGACAACGACAACGACAACGACGACGACGACGACGACGAAACGACAGGACTACAACGCCACGGCGACGGTAGTGGGGCGGCGGTGGCAAATTGGCCACAACAACAAGCGAAAAATGACATCGCCAACTGCAGCAACCAGCAACCAGCAACCAGCAACCAACCCTCGCCGGCAGTCAATCCCTTCAACGACCACGACCACACCCACGACCACACCCACAACCACGAGCAGACGGACGAATGACCGAATGGACGACAGGACGAATGAACAAATGAACGAACGGGCGAACGGACGAACGGACTGTCAATCAACGACGTCGACGACGACGATTGGCCACAACCACAACGCACGAACGAACGAACGAACGAACGAACGTAAATGCGACGACGGAGCGTTCGTTCGTTGGTTGACTTTGGCCACTCACTCACTCACTCACTCACTCACTTCTGCACTGACCGCTCACTCACTCACTCACTCACTCACTCACTCACTCACTCACTGTCACGGCGACAGTCACTCACCGCTCACTCGTTCACTCGTTCACTGATAGATCCCACAAATCATTTTATTTCGCTCGTTCACTGATAGCTCCCATAAATCAGTTGATTTCACTCGTTCCCTCATAGATCCCATAAATCAATCATGTTCACTCGTTCCCTCATAGATCCCATAAATCAATCATGTTCACTAGTTCACTTATAGATCCCATAAATCAATCATGTTCACTAGTTCCCTATATCTCCCACAAATCAGTTGATTTCACTAGTTCCCTATATCTCCCACAAATCAGTTGCTTTCACTCGTTCACTTATATCTCCCATAAATCATTGTGGATCACTCGTTCACTTATAGCTCCCACAAATCAGTTACTTTCACTCGTTCCCTCATAGATCCCATAAATCATTCGGGTTCACTCGTTCACTTTCATCCCTCATAAATCATTCGGGTTCACTTGTTTACTTTCTCTCTCATAAATCAGTCGTTTTCACTCGGTCACTCACAGCTTCCATATATCAGTCACTTTCACTCGGTCACTGATAGCTCCCATAAATCATTCGCTCTCACTCGTTCCCTTACAACTCCCACAAATCAGTCGTGTTCACTCGTTCACTCACAGTTCACATAAATCAATCACTTTCACTCGTTCGCTTTCATCTCCCATACATCAGTCACTTTCACTCGGTCACTCACAGTACCTATAAATCAGTCACTTTCACTCGTTCCCTTTCATCTCTCATAAATCAGTCACTTTCACTCAAGCCATTGATTGAGTGAGTGATTGACTTTAGTTCGTTCGTTCGTTCGTTCGTTCGTTTGTTCAACCAAAAAGTTTGCGTTTGCACCCACCACTTTCGCGTCCGCGTTTCACAGCGCTTGAACTACGGTACTGTATACGAAACTGCAAGTTAGTCGTCGCCGCAGCGCTTCATTTACTCCCCTTCACCCGTTCATATCTTTCAGCCATGAGCTGTGCATAAATGCGGAATTCATGAACAGTACGGCGTACAACAAAGTTAGTGCTTGAGTGATTCTCTGATTCTTGATTCTTGATTGATGAGTTTAGTTCGTTCGTTCGTTCGTTCGTTCGTTCGTGGTGGTGGTGTTGTGGTGTTCGTGTGATCAATCGTGTGATCGATCGTGTGTTCGTGTGTTGTGTTGTGTCGTGTTGTTTGTGTTCTGTCTGTCCGTCTAACTTTGTGTTCGTCTTCGTCTTCGTGCGTGTTCGTGTTCATCTTCGTCTTCGTCTTCGTCTTCGTCTTCGTGTCATTCGTCTTCGTCTTCGTGCTGTCTCTGTGGTGTTCTGTTCTGTGGCGTTCTGTCTGTCTAACTCTGTGTTCGTGTTCGTGTCATTCGTGTTATTCGTCTTCGTCTTCGTCTTCGTCTTCGTCTTCGTCTTCGTCTTCGTCTTCGTCTTCGTCTTCGTCTTCGTCTTCGT
>ENA-OWNT01003208-OWNT01003208.1-seawater-metagenome-genome-assembly--contig:-NODE-3208-length-15733-cov-6.184785_pt1 | contig 15733 bp, 7 predicted proteins | sample MGYA00238136_ERZ651165 | MGnify/ENA primary metagenome ERZ651165 (study PRJEB26861, sample SAMN08777766) | seawater metagenome | isolation source: coastal seawater | place: USA: Florida | collected...
TTTTTTTTTCAAGCAGAAGACGGCATACGAGATTTTCACGTGACTGGAGTTCAGACGTGTGCTCTTCCGATCTGTTCAGGGCTGAATGTACCATCAATTACCTCTCCGTTTGCACACATATTTGTCAACGAAGCTTTGATAGAATCACGTAAAGCAGTATCTCCCTGAATACAGTTGGCTAAGCGGGCTACAATTGAATCTATCCGCCCTGTACACAGGTCAAGGTTATGCTGATTAACAAGTGCTATAGCACTATCGCTGAACAGTAGTAAAGAGTCGCTAGACATATTCATTAATGCGCGGATAGCATCTTTAGCATTTTTTACTGTTGTATCTGTACTGTACTGATACCAACTACTGTTTGTGTCTATGTTGGTATAATCTGCACCCCATGTATTATCAAATACGGGTGGTGGTTTTAAAGAATCTATCCGTGTATTTGCATTTTTTCCTGCTGACGTGTCCATGCACGGACCACAAGTATCCAACGCACAAGCTATCATCGCATCTTTAAGCTTTTCCCTGTTTGCCAGGTACATTTGCAACATACCTTCGAAGTAAGCATTTTTCACAATCGGGTTGATCAGGATAACACTGTCTATCTCGTCTTTAAAAATGCTTGAACGACATTTCCCATACAGGACCGAATCAGAACAATTACAATATACAACGGGCAACATCAAAGAGTCTATCTGTATGCCATTATGCAATGTTGACAATACACTGTCCACATCTCCTGACGGTATGTTCAATGGTGCCTGTTGAATTCGAGCTCGTAAAGGATCAGCCGCAATAATATCCTGTAAATAAAGCAGGTCTTGTGTTTCAGCAGTATTACCATCTCCTAACGAGACAAGTACATCTTTAAATGTATCTACCCAACAACCTTGTAGCTTGCAATATTCAGGATGAAGAGGTAATAAATCCATAGCGATAGAATCATTAAAAGCTGCCATTAACTTTTCTGGAGTAGCAAATGTCGGCCAGTTGTAATAAGTCCCATTTGTATATGTTTGGGATCTATTGTTATGGCATGAGTCCATATACCGATATGTGCCATTTTCATGCCGTGTAAAAATAGATTGGATCCCATTTATTGCAATCGTTGTATCAAACCCATCTATTGTTGTGTCGTAATGATAATTTCCATACTTACCTGTTACCGGATAAAGGTCAGACATCATTTGTCTTTTTTTCTCCTCGCAGAGATTAGTGGTTTCTTTAGGACATGGCATTTCCCTGTCTTCAAATTCGTCCCGTATAAAATAATCCTTTGTTTTTAAGCAAGACGGATGTATATCAATAAATGAATCGACAGCAGCAAGGACATCTTCTGGCTCTATACTTAATGTCTTGTATAAATGTTGTTTCCCTTTATACAGGTACATACCGGTAGATGAGCTATCAACCACAGTAGTTTGATAAGGTATTGCTGCGGAAAAACCTACAGTATCACTTGCACTGTAATTCACTACACCACAAGCATCGGATATTCCATAAAAATATTTTGCTGCTACAGTAAGCCCATATGAACAGCCCGGCACCTGGTAGGGGTGAAATATATACTTGTACTTGATGTCAGCATTTCCATCAAAATCAACATAAAATGACCTGGATATTGATTTGGTCATATCGACAACCTGCTGTGGCTGATATTTTAGTAATTCCTGTTCCAGGTAAGTTGTATCCGGTACATTTTCATTTGTGACAATTGCATGTGTTGTAGAGTCAGGCCCTGAGCCAAGCATTGCCGATGTTACTGGTCGCCCTTTATAATCAACTACAGACATCGAAACCTGGCCGTTGGGATCGGTAGTAACTGTTTTTTTATAGAAACTCGACCAGCCTGCGTCTACACCTAATAATTGGTTCAGTGTGGATTGGTCTTCGCCAACAAATTCATTTCTTGTATAGTGATTATTACCAATCTGCAGTTGCACACCGGCACCTCCCTGTACTTCTACTTTTTTATCATTTAACGGATCATATACTGTTTGTACAAACGGATACCCATTAGCATCCGGCACCAACCGTTGAAAATCTGTTTGGTCGGGATTGTCGGATGAATAATAAATATTAGCGAGTGCATTACTTTTTAATGCGGGCGGAGTGGTTTCTACCAGGCAGGTATCTGTGTTCAGTATATCAAAATCCGCTGCCTTATAAGGCGCGCTGGTCGCAGCATTTAAGCTGACATCATGTTGGTATTTAAATGCTGAAGAGTTAACCGGAGTAGGGAGTATTTTGATGGATGGCCGTCCTTCATGGTCATAAATATTTTCCGTAACGATCAGATTGTCAAGGTTGGTATTGAACCTGGTTATACTCTGCCTGTTCTTTAATAGACCATCATAATAGCTCAGTACATGCTTATACCTTCCACCTTCTGCAAAGCTGGTTGTGTATTGCCAGTTCAGGCTATCTCCTAGGTGGGCATCGGATATTTTATATACCATCGAACTTCCGGCAGTATCCAGGCTAGACAGTGAACCGGAATCAACAGTAATCGTCCATGGAGCATATAAAGGGTATCTGAAATATACAGAGTCAGGCTGTATCATACGTAACCTGTACACCAAGTACCCTCTTTCGTAAATGATAGGTATCCTGTAGTGATTATCATCCAACCAAACCCTAGTACTGTTATTCCTGAAATTATATGCTAACTGATTGGCAAATAGTTCGTCTATAGTAGTATCAGGAGGATAATTATCAATATAGGTCCATTCCAGTTCAAAATTTGCAGGTGTAGTCGCAAAGGGAAGGCTTGTACTTGTCCCACTGGTATTCCAGACTACATCTAAATAATTTTCATCAGGGTGAGCAGTATAAACAGTATTTAGTGGATATAGATATTTGGACTTATCATAAACTTGGGTAACTATAGTAGCTTCTATCGTGAAATTAATTTGCAGACTATCTTGTAAAAACTGGACAACTTTAGGTGCAATTGAAGTGTCCGAGATCTCGAAAATGTTAACAATTGAAAAGTCGGTAATTTGATATATATCACTATACTTATCAATACTTATGTCCTGAAATGTTGCAGTAGAGTCTGGATTATAACTAATAACTAAACTTCCTGAATAATTTTGAACATTCGTAAATCTATTGTACCCCTTGAATTGATAGTCTATCTGGTAAGTGTATGAACTATCTACGATTTCTTCGAATTCATGATTAATCGCTGCTTGCACAAACAAATGAGCACTTTTAATCTTTTTGTCTGATTGATTAATCTGATTAACACCACTATTAAGTGCCTGAGGGTAATAGCCTTCTCTTACTGTATCAATAATAATGAAAGGCTTAGACGTACCAATAAGAGTATCAGCATGCTTCAAGTTTGAGAACTCTCTTGTCTTGAACTTAAATGTCTGCGCATCAGACAAAAAAGTAGAGCTAACTAATATCGTTATAAACAGTGCTTTTAAAAAGTTGCTACAGTTTATATTTTGAATAGCTTTCATAATAGATATATTAAAGAGTATTCAGTTTATAATCCTTGAATTTTTTAAGTACTACCTTCCCTTTCTGAACAGAAAAAAGCTCATCACCTACTTTATCATTTATAGTTGTCTTATAATTTTTACACTTCATGACCTTTACAACATTTTTAGGTTCTGATTGATGATCGTATGAATCATACCTTTCCCATGGATATACTATCCTGTAATTCATCTCTACTAACATCTCCCTTTTAAGGTCATACTTCAGGTCAATATCAGACAGGTACATGGCTGTTTTAGGGAATGTCAGTACAAGAGAAATGATGTTTTTGTCATATTGCACACTTTTCAGCTTTGCCCGCCCCAAGACAAATGAATCGACGAACTGGTCGATCATTTGACCTGAAAAAAGCTCATCGATATATTTTTCTTTTTCTGCCCTGGAGAACTTCTGCTCCAGGCGGAAGACAGATACCTCCTTTGATGAGTGTATTGCCCTGAAGAACCATTCACTATTGCAGTACACATCAAATTCTTCATTTGAATTGAGCATGATCTTTTTAGTATTATCCGCTATTACTGTTCCATGCACACTGTCCGCAGTGCTGTCAGGATAGTATTCAATGATTGTATAGTCATAACTGTACACATTTACACTTTTTATTTTGGTGGCTATGTCATATAACTTATCAACATGTTGCTGTAACATCTGTGCATGCCCTGATGCCTGTATCAGCAGAAGCATAAAAATTTGAGTCGTCAATATTTTAAGCACTACACGCATTATTGTTTCCTGTTTGCACTTCTTGATTCTGAAATAGTAATAATCCCCTTTTCGGTTTCTCTTTTTGTTCTTACGAGGTTACCCTCAGCATCATATTCATAGAATGTCGCATAGTTGTTCTCATCCAATGAAGCCATCAACTTCTTTGTAACCGGGTGATACACAAAAGATTTCATGTTACCATCGAGCGGACATATGCGTATGTCATCGAGATAACAGTCATTCGGCAGGTAAATTGTATCCTTGTGTACTCCTGATGCTTTGAAAATATATTCAAATTGTTGCCAACCGTCAATAATATTTGACTTCTTCATTGAAACCTGTGATGGCACTGTGGCTAGGTTTGAAGTATACGTGGTATCATTCACAAATGTAGTAGTGGGTTTTGACCAATATGACAATATATATGACTTGTCAACCTCACCGCTGAAACTGAAATTCTTATAGTTTAAAGAAGGATTGTGCCCGATGGTATCGATTATTAGTTGTAAAGGGTCCCCTGAAGTTCGTAAGGAGTATTCACCACTATGTGCAGTGCTTCTTACTATGCTATCCCCTGCAGTTGTAACAACATCATAAATTTCATGATTGGTCTGAGATACACTTACTTTTGGGAACAGGTATTTGAACGGTGAGTAAATAAACTCGGTCCAGCTATTTGCCTGGCTGAGCATCCTGTAATCTTCAAACCCCTCTGCCAATACCTCTCCCTGCATTGCGTTGTAGGCTACTGCGACAGGCAGTTCCTCATTGTACCCATATACAGCTGTACTCTTATTGCCTACAGCATCTACGTTCTCTACCTCGTTTGAATATGGGCTCCATTTAGAGACCTTCCCGGACAATATCCAATTACTACTGTACGAGGGCAACATATATGAAGCGGTAAGGATACTCTGGGGATATGTACACAAAGTTGACACATTTGTGGCATCGCATACAGTCATATAGGCAGGTATTACTTTCCAGGGAGCAATGACATCAAAAGTACCTGCATCTCTTACACGTCCCGGATAGTCCCTATTTTTATGATAAGCATATTCTTTATTTACCCGAAATATACCCTTTGAACCATTTGAGTAGCTATCTACTTTAGTAGATGCCAAAGTATGGGTCTTTAATAGTGATTCGGAAAATTCTTTTGCAGATATACTAATTACGTCAGTAAGTGTATCGGTAAGGTAGTCACCATTAAAAGGTAGCTTAAAGCCTGTGTAAGTTTGCATCACTTCATTAAGCATGTTCTTTCTGCCCGACCTGATAACACGTACATATAAATCAGTCACACGGACTGTGTCGCCATTAAATCCAGTAGTATAGGATAAGCTGTCTGTAAATTTTGGAACAATAACCGGATAACAGCAGTTCAAACCTTCTGGTTGAGTAGCCCCGCTCAAATAAATATAACCAATGAGACTCCTGTAGTTAGAGCTGCTATCTTTAAAACTCACAAATACTTCATCTCCTTCTGAAAAATTAGTTTGATTCTGAGTTCCAAGTAATGCAAATTTATATGGAGCACCCTGGTTATATGTAATTAGCGTATCTGCATGATATTCGTACCCGCTGTTGAGATAGGCAGGCCCCATTTTTTTGTAACCCCAATACGCAGGTAAATTAACCGTATACTCCTTATCCTGGAATTCATTATTGATCGATGTGATAAGCGGCTGCCCCGTAATCGGGTCAAAAACTTCATTCTTGAGTTTTGTCAACGCACCTTCATCAAATATTTCAACTTCCTCAAGTATTCCATATTTCTGGACAACCTTTGTAACAGTAGCTGATCTGAAAATATTTGTAGCATTACTTTTCCAGGGGAAGGCCAGAGGTATCGGTATTAAAAACACCAAAATACTGGATACATTCACATTAGAGTTTACAGTCTGCATAAAAGTTTGCTCTATCTTCTGCCTTGAGTCCATGGTTATATCTGTTTCAATACCTAATAACCTTGTTTGTTTCTTAATAGATACAGACGTACCGGTAACTTTAGGTTCCAGTACGGTTACCTGGTTGTCTTTACTATATTTATAGATTTTCGATTTTACCTTTTCCAGTGTTTCACTTGAACCTTTTACTTTTCTCAGGTACTGCTCAATACTCCTGGGCTTGCCATGCATATCGTTCATGGTTATCGTAAAGGCTTGTTTACCGGCAAACGTATTGGACTGCTTGAAAATTTTTGATTCATTCTGATTATTCGCATCCAAAGGCGTAGACATGATCCTGATAGGGTAGTCTTTTGCTGTATAAAAAGTATATACATCTACTCCCTGTGATGAACGTCCCGTCTCCTGATGAATACTGCTTATTGTTACTTTTTGATAGCCTACTACAGGAGGCGGGAAGAGACTTTCTCCGATCAGGTTTTCCTGGTACAGGTCTATAGCATCATTTGGGGGGAATTTACTGGCGTTTTGTACGCGATATGGTACAGGTACCCTGTATGGGTTCTCATCTCCTCCTATAATAGGTTCATAACTGGCAACGCCACTGCTCTGCTCACTGTTACCCGGCCCATCAACTGTATAGTCGTAGTTCTTTCCATACTGTGCTTCAGTAGCATTGTCACCTGCCAGTTTATCCCAGGAATCATAAAACCTAAGTGATTTTATCCTATGGCCGCCTCCTTTCTTTTTAAGTCCTGGAGAATTAAGCCTAATATAGGACTTGTTGAGTGTTATTTCCTGAGCAATACTTCGTTTTTTGACTAATGTAACAACAGGGTTCTTCCACAGATCTTTTAATTCGTTAAGCGACTCCTGAATACCGGCCATGACAGTACCCAGGCTGCTGATACTCAGACTGGGGTCGAATCCGCTATAAAGTAAATGAGGTAAATTATACCGAGCCGTATTTATGGCAGTGTAAGATATCGGGTTCAGGTGAGCTTTGCCTTTTACAGGGACGACATATTTGAGCTTAATATAACCATAATCATCATCGCAGTAGCCTATTTCTTCTACCTCAGCATACCCTTTTATTTTTTCATAGCTTGTTCCAAACAATTTTGTATATGCATTAAAATACATCAGATCATTTGCGAATAAATAATTTGCCTGTGCTGTACCATATAATTCCTGGCTTTTTCTCCTTTTGAAATATACATATAGGTTAGGAGCGACCTGGTTTACATATAACATATTGCCTGGTAGAAAATGACGTGACATACCTATACCTTCAATTTTAAACATCTCCATGGCTCTGCGCCCCTGCACATAGGCATAGTCATCTGACTCATAGTCAGCCTTTATCACACCGCCGGAAGGTAAGAGTATCTCTGTTAAAGACCAGGCCCCGGCATTAGCATCAAGAGTTGTGTCAAACTGGTTCACAAATGGGAAATCCATATTACTCATACCTCCGGCTGCCACTTTGTAATTGCCCCACCTGTCTTTTGCACCTGGATTGTATACGGGGTTTACAGCACTATAATTAAACTGATAGGGACTGGCTATGCTTTTATTTGAATTACCATAACGGGTATATATTTTCTTTAAGGTCAGTTTCCCGCCTGCAGCGGCGGTTGAATTAGGTGCTCCCGGGCAAAGCGAGTAATCATATTCAAAAAGCACCGTCTTTACAGGGACCGCAGCAGATTTATTGATGTATTTATCATGCTTATTGTACAGTTTAATAGAGTCAAGCTTATACGAAAGTTGATCCGATGAGCTTGCTGTACCATCGTAACTACCACCACCTTTAATTGCAGCGATAATACCTTTGCCATCCTCACGTTCTGAAGTGTAAAATTCAGCTATGTAGTTTTTACTTTCGACAGAGTGAAGCAACCATTGTTCACGAGAACCAATAACATAACTGCCTTTTTCATCCCATGGATCACTGATATAACCCGGCTCATGTTGCACTTTACTTGCATCATATGGTGCGCGCCACCTGTAATCCGCAGATTTTCTTGTGTAGTTGAATTTATTATAATCTCCCAGGTCATCATCAGTCATACCATCACCTTTTACATCTACATAATCTGTGGAGAGTACCTCTGTAAGCAAATAACTGTGTGTATGACTGGGCGTAATGGTACTGGAATAGTAATGATCTATTCCCTGTGTATTATCTTTAGAGTCATCAGCTGTATTATAGTTTGCTAAACCCGTATCTTCAGGCGTAGTTCCGCTGGCTATGGTAAACGTTGCCTCTCTTTGGATATTATTCATGGCAGGAAGTCCATATACATATCTTCGTCCATCCGCCTGTGTTTGTGTCATCTCAGAAATGTAATGTCCTTTACGTGTTCCTGTGTTCCTCACAAATGTACTTGCAGGAACATTTACCCCATTACTGAATGTATCAGGATAACTATTGATCAGTTGTTCTTTAGCTACACCATTAAAACCGGCAGCCTCATCCGCTGTCAGAAAACTCACAGGTACTGTTCTGGGTGCACGTCCAGTATTTCCTATAGGCCTTATTAATGGTAATACTCTCGCATCATTTACACTGATAACCCCACTTCCTTTTATCTTATTCCAATAATCCGGGTCTACAGCACTTGCCTCCCCGGCTTGTTTAAAGTATACATTTTCAAACAAACTTTCTGAACTGGGTTCATCACGCGAAACAAATGGCCTGTTTAACCCTGACCACAGACCTGAACTTGATACGGTAATACTTTCTGACACGTCAAGTCCTACTGCGAACCACCATCCGATACTTCCTTCACTTTGTACGGAAGAGTTTTTCCCGAACGGATTTTTCACAAATGGGTCAAATACACTTCCAAAATCATTTCTGAAAGCCCTGAAAGACCCGCCGGTACCCTGTCCGCTGACACTGTAAACATCATAGGTCATGTTTGCCATCGGCAGATAACTCATACTGGGATTGAATAGCCCGTCTTTATCACGGGTAAAATCATGTATACTGCTCTTATTCGCATTTTCTGAATACATATACCCGTATGCCTCTCTGGATGCACCTTCATCTCCATGTTCAATCTTGCTGTACATGCCTTTTGAGGCTCCCCAGAAATTTGACCATGCAGCTTCAACACCAAACTTAAGCCTGCCAAAACCTGAATTCATCACACTGGTATTCGTAAGTACAGGAACATAATTACTGGCACTAATAGGGATTGTTTTAGTTTTTAATGTACCTCCTACACCACCAACGGAAACGCTAGTTGACAGGCTTATATCTTTCAATGCCGTCCTGGTATTATACCCATGGCTGACATTCCTGTTGACACCAACACCTACACCGGTACTTAGTATTTGTGAAGAAGATATGCCTATACCCGCATACGGGTCGATAGATGCACCTGATTGCGACCCTACACCTATATTTACTCCCGCAGAGAAAAAGCGGGCGAGGTTAACACCGCAGCCAAATGTAAAGTCAGCACTTATACCGCGGTAGTTGCTCATGTTGATGTACGTACCAAGATTAATATTAACGCCTATCAAGCTGGGGTCTCCCCAGCCAACAGCTTCAGCTCCGGTCTCAAGCCCAACCCGTATGATCTCTTCATCTTTCATGTGATACTCCTTTTTCAAAGTATCTCCGTTAAAATCATCAGGTAACCCTCGAACACCTCTATTGATAGCTCCCGGATTGATATTCCAGCCCAACCCTACCCATGATGCTTCCTGCTCCATGCCTACACCGCCGTGATACGATATATTTATCGGATAACCCTCCACATCAAGCAAGGGGATATTGTATACAAAATCTCCAGTGAACATATCTACCATCTCAGTTGTTCCTACGGGTTCGAAGCTTTGCACTTCGGGTTGTGTAGGGCCTGTTGTTAATGCCATAACACTGGATGGATACAGTAGCTGGTACAGGAGTGAAATAAGTAATATGCGCGCAGTAAATCTGATCGAATATTTTTTCTGTATCATCAAAAATAGATTTTGTCGTTATTAATTCCTGAGTATGCTCTTAATGCTGTTGCATCATATGTTGCTTTTATTATCCCATTGCCGAATATCCTGTCAAAGTATGAAAGCTGCATAGTCTCTACAGGAAATGTATCTGCTCCCGGCAGTTCAAACCCGATCACCATGACCTCCTGTGGCGTTAAATTATAGGTCGTCTCAAATGTGTAACTAACAGGTGACAATATTTTGTCCCCGTATTTCAAGGTAATGTCACTGGCCGCAGCAGACATAAAGTAGTTATACCTGGATTGGTATTCGTCATAAGATGCAAGCCTGTACCTTAACGGAGAATTGGAACCATTCACCTGCTTTATGTATATATTAAACCAGGCTGTACCTGTTAAGTCAGAAAATCGCCTGGATGCGATGCTATCACTCATATCAGTTAATCCCTCCTGCTCAAGCAGTTGTACAATAGGTTTGTATAGTATGGTGTATTCGAGGCTATCTGCAAGAACTACTTTCCTGAATGGGGCTGCATTATTTCTTGTATCAGAATATGCATCACTCTTTCTTCCGCAGGAAGCAGACACGAACAATAACCCTATGAGTAGCAATATGTTAGTTCTTATTCTCATAACTTTTGTTTACATAGTCGATCAGTTCATCCGTCAGGTCGTAATAGTCGTCATGGTATAAAACGCTTCCCATACCATTAGCACCTATGACCAAATGCAGCTTCTGACTTCTGCCAAACTCTTCAATAATTGGATTCAGTCTTTTCCAGACTATTTCATTTATTGTCTGATTTGATTCAACATACTCCGATTCGATTTGTTGTTGCTTCTGTTCATATGCTCCGATAAGCAGTTGCTGATCTTTAGGTGTTAACAGGCCAGCTTTGATTTTCATATCCTGGCTAATACTGTCTCGCTGTTTTTCCAAATAGTTCAACCTGCCTGCAACCTGCTTTTCCAGTTCAATTTTCATTGTATACTCGTTGAACAGCCTGACTGCATCAACCATCGCTATCCTATCTGTGTTGCCTGAAAGTATGACATACAATAAACTGCAACTGGCTATCGACACCAGAACGCTTACAACAACTACCTTTATGTATATTTTTCCGTTCATCTTATCTGTTATTGACCTCACCAGTAAATGCCGGGTTCTGATATTTAAATGGTATTACATATTGTTTTCCCTTCCCGTTAACTATATACAAGTGATATATCTTCATGTGCTTCAACCTGCCGCCATCGACAAAATCAATTATGGTCCTGTTGTCTCCATATTTTACTAACCAATAGCCATTCTTAAGTTTTACCTCTTTACCATTGTCTTTTTCAAGCCTCATATGAAGTGTATCGCTTTTTAGATCTTCGAGAACATATTTAAGTTTGAGGTTGCCGGTGTTGGGAAATACCTGCACACCTTGTTCTCTGCATACATCGATATAGGAGTTGTTATACGGCAGGTCTTCAATAAGTGAGTCTTCAATAATAGTAAATTTCCAGGCCTCGGCTCCTCCGAGCAGGAGCCCTTTATAATATGCATCTACAGTCCAAGCATATGGTTTCATTGCCTCCAACGGCTTAGCCGTCACAGGATACATCAAACTTGTAGAAAAGACATTATTGTCCTTATATACAGGGTTATTACGTGTTATTGCATTTTCATTATTCTGACCCTTTTTGAGTTCAGCAACCCGAATCCGGTATTCCAACTCATTCGCGAAAGGGTAATTCACGACCCAGGATAGCAAAGGGTAATACTCATAGATCTTTGCGTCATTTTCAGGGCTGATAAGGTTGATCAAAAAAATATCATTGACCGTATAATAACTGCATGCTCCGGTCGGAGTACCTACTTTTTGTTCCGGGTTGATTGATTGTAATTCTACATCGACACAATATTCATATGTCCCCTGGGGCAGTTTTTTATAATCAAAGAAAAGTTCACGTAGTGCATTGTCAGAAAAGATCCAATTGGGGGAGTTAACCCTTTCAGGTGAAAACTGGTTATTGCCGGGGTATAAAGTTGCATCAAAAGAATAGGAGAACCTTAATGGCGAATTCCTGTAAATAAGTGTTCCCTTTACAGTAACCTGCCTATTGAAATTATCATTGTTGAGAATACTGAAATTAAACACGTTACTGCTCGATATTTCAATACCTTCTGTCTGTGCCAGGTTTACAAATACTGATAGCTGAGCATGTACAGTTTGCATACTCACCATATATATGATCAACAACAAAATAGTTGAAACAACCTGCTTTATATGTGTCCGTATTATCATATCGTTCTGTATAAGTGAATTACTATGAATTTTGTTTGTCTATAAGTTGCCACGTAAACCCTAAATAGCCATACCACAAATCATCGGGACTATTAATAAATGTATTACGTAACAACTTTGTATACCTGAATTGTGCCCTGAAGCCTAATGGGATGCTTTCAAGCTGATAGCTGCACCCTGCATTCGTGGCAAGACGTTGTATGCCTGATTTGCCCCATGCAATATCTTCCCCTATATTGATCCTGAACCCACCTGCAATGCTTCTGCCTAAAGTCAGGTTAATAAAATAACTGGTCCTGTCATTGGTAAAATTCGTTGAAACAGGTATCTCCGTCCAACCGACATTCGTATTCAAACTGTTTCTGCCGACATTTGCGATATATGCCAACTGCATGGTGGTGCTTTTGTAGCTCTGCGTATCCTGTGTATTTGAATTGCTGTTATACACAGCCATAAAACGATGTATGTCTTTGTCGTGTTTTAGCTGGTATACACTACGTGCTATCCAGACCTCACCAACTAAAGGACGTTGTTGTGCAGAAAGCGTATCATCAAACCTTCTAAATGTACTAAATGGCTTGTACGACACGTAAATGCTCGGATAGCGTCTTGTATTTGTCTGTACATCAAACCCCCATTTCTTGTTATACCCTGTTGAAGCAAAGGTTTCCTGCTTAAAAAAGTTATACTGAATACCTACGGATAAAAATGACCGGAAGGCTAATATCTTCCCTCCAATAGTATACCTGGTCGTTGCTGCCTTTATGTAGGGTATAGCACTGTTCTGAAAATCGCTTCCTATATGTTCAGCTTCTCCATTGACTGATAATGAGGTTTTCGGGATAAAGTATTCTCCACCTAACAGCATAGCAGAGTTATCTTTCATTACCCTTTTTGTACTGCTCTTTGTTTTGAATGAAGTAGCCCCTTCTGATTGCAATAACAGGTTTTTACCAATAACTCCGCTATAGGTCACTGAAATGATCTGAATGGGATTCTTTAAATTGGGTATAACAATATCTTTTCTAAAATCATCAGAAGCAAATACCTGTTTTGTAGGTGTATATGAGTAGTAAATGAAGCTTAGGTTTTGTTTTTGTATGGGTTTAAAATCTAACCTGCCTATATAGTTATTATACCGGTCAACACCTCCATCCCTTGAAATGTATTCCGTTTTACCTATGCTACCACTAACTTGTACAAATCCGAGGTCATACCCTCCGCTGGCTCCCTTTAATACCTGGCCGGACATGGTATATTTGGATTCGTATTTGTTTAATATTCCAAGGTCAAGGCTGGTCAGGCCATTAATAAACTTATTCTTTTTGACATCCGTAAGTATACCTTCAGATGCCTTTAACAGTCTTTTATAAGAGACGTCATGCTTTGTGAGCTCCTGTAACTTAGCATACGTTTTAAGCGAATCGAAATATAATCCGGATCTATACTGGTTGAGCAACTTCTCATATTTCGCCCTGGTATTGTTCAGCTCCTGTAGCTTTGTATAGTTTTTATGAATAGTTTCTTTATTACGCTGTATCCTTTCTCTCTTTTTGAGTAACGCACTATCACCCTTTTTAGAATAACTGTCCAATAGTTTGTCTACATCACCATCATATTGTATCAGGTCAGTGTATTCTATATCACAGGTTTTTTTAAACCATGATCGCAAGCCGGATTCCTGCGCTTTTAGTTTTTCAATATATGGTTGATATATTTTGTTATAGCTGTTTCTCTGAGATAACGCACCCTGATAAGACCTTTTAAACAAATTTACTTTGTCGGTAAGCTTCTTTTTTGATTCATCAGTATCATAATGTAATCGTATATAACTAGCTTTTGCAATTCTATTCCTGTCCTGAGTAGTATAGTATCCTTCAATACTGACAGGCAGCTTTAGTATATAAGTATTGTATTCTCCCCTGAACTCCTGGTAGTTATTTTCCTGTTCAGACCCTGGTTCTTGTCCGTTACTGAAATAGGCTCCAACCTCAATTGCTCCTTTGCTGGTTCTGTTATCCTGCTCATTATCGGGTGCGAGGTCTTTTATTTGTGAGCTAACTGATGTGAAGTCTGTAAAACTATTTTTAGTGATGGAAATGTTCCGTTTCAGGGGAAGGATTTGTTTATTTTTACCTCGTTCAGGTATTTCAAACCTGCCTAAGAACCACCCTTTATAAAATGCTGTAGAATATGCGTGGTCTCCTTTTTGTTCAGGAACAAAATCAACCATACTTTTCTTACCTATCTTTCTATTCAGCCGCTCAGCGAATACATCAGGGTTTTTACTGAAGAACTGCTCCTTGCCAGCTAGGCTCCTGTTCTTACTTCTTCTTTTTACAGTTCCGGTAAGCTGCTGTTCTATTTTGTTTGTTAGCAATGAGTTTTCCGAAAGAGTACTGTCGACCTCCCAGTAAAATGTCTGGCTAATGGAATAGTCCGTGTCATTAAACTTGATACCAAGGTCAGTTGTATATATTCCGGGTGGGAATATTTCTACATTTTTAATGATGTCGAAAAAAACATAATTGACATAGTTATTACTGTCACTTCTTGATAGATTCAACCTACACCTCCCTGCATTTTTTCTGAATACAACTTCATTAAACACCAGGTCATATAATGCAACGGTATCCTTAGCTATGAGTTGTGATCTTATATATACAGTCGCTAACCCGGAAACAGGGAGTTCGTATTGAAAATCCTGTTTAACTTCTTTCCCATTTTTAATAGGGCGGTCTAACGATAGAGTTGCACTATTTGGAGCTGTAGCAGATTGTATGACCTTATTAGTTACACTTGATATTTTTATTAGCCCTTGTCCCTGTTGTGCCTGAGCAACCTGGAGGATGAAAAACGTGACTATATACAAAACAAGTATTCTCAAATATCATCAAGGTTTGACAAATAAAATCGAAGTAAACAGGTTGTCAGTCAACCTTTTGTATATATCACTAACGCTCTATTTGTTTGTTTTAATTTGACTTTGCGTTGTTAAAAGTATCTTAATATTTCATTTAAAAAATGGGTGTTTTTCCCGTTGATTTTTTACGTTGAATTACATCTATTAAAAATCAATACACAATAAATAGGCATTAATAATAATGTAGTGTATTCCTAACCATTAATTCACATTCTCAAGACAAAAAGGCACTTGCACCATTAACTCGTAGTTATTAAATATTTGTTTGACAGGTACCTATTATTGTCGAGTACTTATCTTACAATTCACGTTTTCTAACCCTCTAAGGTATTCTTATGGTTTAAACAACATTGTCTTTTAATTTTTTCTGATAGGGGGAGTTATTGTGGATTACAGCGAACATACGCGCTATAAGTTTTGCTCTGATTG